>WNGF01001798.1_pt1 | contig 41485 bp, 30 predicted proteins | sample 5400641 | NCBI WGS metagenome assembly WNGF01 (sample SAMN13153371, study PRJNA577476) | soil metagenome | isolation source: 80 cm soil or saprolite under grassland replicate 2 | place: USA:California | collected 2016-06-15 | reverse complement strand
AGTCCCATGTAGCGCGAGACCTCGGTCGCCATCTCGCTGTCGAGGATGCGGACCGAGGTCGTGGGCGTGAGATCGAAGCTGCGCAGCTCGCCCGAGTCGGTGACGAGCGAGATCTGCGTCGACTTCAGCTCATTGCCGTCTTTGTCCTGCCGCGTGATTTCCTCCACTGAGAGCAAGCGGCCAACGCCGGAACCTGAGGCGGAGTGCACCTCAATTCGCGCGCCGCGCAGCGCGTTGAGAAACGATGCGCGATCGGTGTTGCCATCCAGCGCCAGGCGCAGCGTGCCCAGACGCTGGCTGAGCGGCGCGATGGAGTTGTAGCGCACGCCGCCCACGGTGCCGCCGTTCAGGTCGACGACGGTCAGCGACTTGAGCACATCGTTGAGCTGCGCGGTGGTGAAGCGGATGCTGAGCTCCTGGTTGGCGTTGACCCGGCCCTGGTGCTCGAAGTAGCCGACACCGTTTTTGTAGAGCACGACGCGGCGGATCGGAATCTCGGAGGTGGCGGCTTGCGAGGTGGCACTGATGGTCCTGGACTCGGCTTTGGCTGCCTTGCCTTTGGGCGCAGCGAATCCGGTCATCAGCATCGGCAACAACAGCGCGAACGATACGGCAGCGGGCAGGCGTCTCATGCAGTCTCCTTTAAGCAGGCGTCGGATGGCCGAAGCAGGTCTTTAGCCAAAATCGAAGTTGTGCGATTACCAAGGTGCCTAGCGGGCGCTTTCCACAGATCATGCGCGTCATCCCCAGCAAGCGAACTGCTGGCTCGCTGGGGATCCCGATGCGGTCCTGGCGGTGTTCACTTTGGTGCAGCTATCACGTATTCACAGTTGAGGGGCAGGCAAAGTTCCCGGAATTGCGCTTCGCTGCGTGAAATTGCGATTCGCTGAAATGTGGCCTCACAGATGCAAGTGACCGGGGCCACTGTCTTCCGACGTGGGTCACAGGCACACTAATCACACGTGGAAGTGTATTTCCAGCCCCGATCTGCCCAAAGCTGGCAGATCGGGGACCCCGATTCGCGTCCACCTTATTTCATATTTTTCATGCGGAGAGACCCTTGAGTACGACATTTAACTGGACGAAGCGGCCGGAGCTGAAGATCCTTCAACCTGAAAAGACCCTCACCGGCGCCCCGATTCAGCCCTTGCAGAAGGGGCTCCCCAAGACCACCACGTCGCTCTGTCCCGAGTGCAGCGGCGCCAACCGCATTCCCGCGCGCATCTTTGAAGAGAACGGCCGCGTTTACATGGAGAAGGCCTGCCCCGAGCACGGCGACTTCCGCGACTGCCTGGCTTCGGATGCGGCGCTCTACCTGAAGATGGAAGAGTGGGAGTTCGGCGACAACGTCGGCTTCAGCAACCCGGCGCACGACAAGGGCGCCGACGCGGTCTGCCCCGACGATTGCGGTATCTGCTCGGCGCACACCTCGCACAGCGCGCTGGCCAACGTGGACCTGACCAACCGCTGCAACCTGACCTGCCCGGTCTGCTTCGCCAACGCGAACGCGCAGGGCTACCTCTACGAGCCGGACCTGGACCAGGTCCGCGTGATGCTGAACGCGCTGCGCAACCAGCGTCCGGTGGACGGCCGCGTGGTGCAGTTCTCCGGCGGCGAGCCGACGCTGCATCCCAAGTTCCTTGAGATCCTGGCCATGGCCAGGGAAATGGGCTTCACCCACCTGCAGGCGGCGACCAACGGCATCCTGATCGGCGCCAGCCTGGAGTTCGCCAAGAAGTGCAAGGAAGCCGGATTGGCCACGCTCTACCTGCAGTTCGATGGCGTGACCGACGACGTCTACATGAAGACCCGCGGCGAGAAGCTCCTCGAACGCAAGATGCAGGTCATCGAGAACTGCCGCCAGGCCGGAATGAAGATCGTCTTCGTGCCTACGATCGTCAAGGGCCTCAACGACCATCAGCTCGGCGACATTCTGAAGGTCGCAATCGACAACGTGGACACGGTCAGCGGCATCAGCTTCCAGCCGGTCGCCTTCACGGGCCGCATCGCCAAGCGCGAGCTGGAGGCCAAGCGCTTCACCCTGACTGACCTGGCGCGCGAGCTCAGCGAGCAGACGGGCCTGTTCGACAAGCACAACGACTGGTTCCCGCTCTCGATGGTGGTGCCCTTCAGCCGCTTGATTGCGGCGGTTGAGAAGCGCGGCGTGCCCACCATCTCCAGCCATCCGGGATGCTCGCTCGGCACTTACATGTTCGTCGATGAGAAGACCCGGAAGGCCGTGCCGGTGACGCAGTTCGTCGACATTCCGGCGATGGTGCAGGATATCGAAGAGCTGTCGCGCAAGAAGTTCGGCGGCCTCATGAAGTACTACAACGGCGCCAAGGGCTGGATGGAACTGAAGAAGCACTTCAAGCCCGAGCTTGCGCCGCCGGGACTGACCTTCGAGAGGTTCCTCAACACCATCCAGGGCATGACCAACAAGAAGCTGGGCCGCGACGGCATGGACGGCACGTTCACCTATCGCACCCTGCTGGTGGCCGGCATGCACTTCCAGGACAGCTACAACTACGACATCGAGCGGCTGAAGCGCTGCGTGATCCACTACGCCGCGCCCGACGGCAAGCTGTATCCGTTCTGCGCCTACAACTCCGGGCCGACCTATCGCGAGAAGATCGAGAAGCAGTTCTCGATTCCGTTCGAAAAGCAGTTGGAGCGCTTCAATTTCGTGGATGCCGACGAGCTGACCGCCGCGAAGTAAACCGTCGAATCAAGCAAAGAGCCCGCCGTAATGGCGGGCTCTAAACTTTTGGCGCGAGATGCTCCAGAGCAACGCTACTTTGCCGAATGTGCGTGGCCCGGTTCGGCCGGCTTGGATGCTTCCGTGCCCTTTTCGTCGTTCTTCTTGATTTCGAGCAGCTCGATGTCGAAGACAAGCGTGGCATTGGGGCCGATCTCCGGACTGCCGGCCCGCGGACCATACGCCAGCTCGGAAGGAACCCATATCTGATACTTCGAGCCCACCGGCATCAGTTGCAGGACCTCGGTCCATCCCTTGATCACCCCATTCACGGGGAATGTAGCGGGCTGGCCGCGCTTGTAGGAGCTGTCGAACTCCTTACCATTGACGAGCGTGCCGCGATAGTTGCAAACGACGCTGTCGGTGGCCACCGGTTTCGGGCCGGTGCCCTGCTTGACGATCTTGTACTGCAATCCGCTGGGCAGCGTGACCACGCCTTCCTTCTTCTTATTTTCGGCGAGGAACGACTCGCCCTCTTTCTTATTGGCCTCGCCGAGCGTCTTCATCTCGGCCTCGCGCTTGGCGAGCATTTCCTGCTGCAGTGAGCTGATGACCTTGCGCGCCTCATCCTCGGTCATCAAAGGCTTGCTGCCGGTCACAACGTCCACCAGCCCACGCAGAAAGATGGCAGTATCCACATCGACGCCCTCGCGCGTCAGGTTCTTTCCAATCTGCATGCCGATGGCGTAGCTGACCTTCTCCTTCTGGGTCGTCAGCGTGATGGGAGTGGAGCCTGCTTTGCTCTCCGGCTTCGGCTGAGTGGCCGCCGTGGAAGGCTTGCCTGCGGGTTTGGCCGTCTGCTTTTGCTGCGCCGCGCCGGCAGTGCACAGGGCGATGGTAATCGCGAAGATGAGTGCTGCAGTGAGCTGTTTGGTTTTCATAGCAAGCATCAGAACATAAAGCAGCAAGACAGTAAAGCCGAGCCGAGGGCAGTGCAGGAGTCCTTGCCCGCAACTAGAAAGTGCCCCACATTTGCCGCTTAGCAGATGTGCGGGGCATTTTTGTGGAAGCGGAAAAGCTCTGCCAAACCGGCAGCGGAGCATTGTTTGCCCGAGCACGGTTTTGCCCCGGCACGCCAACTGCGCGCGGGCGGGAGAGCCCGAGTTACAATCGGCTCACGATGAGTAAGGCGGCAAACCAGCGGAGCACTTCCGGAACGGCGAATACCAACGCGATGCGCCGGGAGCTCCTGGCCTGGTATGCGCGGCACAAGCGCGAGTTGCCGTGGCGGCGGGACCGCGATCCGTATCGTGTCTGGGTATCCGAGATCATGCTGCAGCAGACCCGTGTGGCGGCCGTGCTGGAGCACTATCACGCATTCCTGCAGGCCTTCCCCACACTGCAGCATCTGGCAGGCGCGCCCGAGGAGCAGGTGCTGGCCCGCTGGAGCGGTCTGGGCTACTACCGCCGCGCGCGGACGTTGCACCAGGCGGCGAGGAAGGTTGCGGGCGAGATGGGCGGAGCGATTCCGCGCGATGAGCAGGCGCTGCGGATGCTTCCGGGAGTTGGCCGCTATACGGCCGCCGCCATTGCCAGCATCGCCTTCGGGGAGCCGGTCGCTGTGCTGGACGGAAACGTGGAGCGGGTGCTGGGCCGCCTCGATGGCAAGAAGCGCTCGTCCACTGCCGCCTGGAAGCGGGCGCAAGAGCTGCTCGACCCGGGCCAGCCTGGCGACTGGAACCAGGCGATGATGGAGTTGGGCGCCACCGTCTGCACGCCTCGCAACCCGCAGTGTCCGGCATGTCCACTGCACATTTGGTGCCGCGCACCTGGCGCGGATACCAGCCGGCAAAGGCCGGCGCACCGAAAGGTGCAGTCCGTGCGTAATCTGATTGCGCGCGGCGAATGCATCTTCCTGGTGCAGCGCCCGGCGGATGCTGCCAAGATGGCAGGTATGTGGGAGCTGCCGGAGTGCTCGGCGCCCTCACCCCAACCAGCCAAAGACTGGCTCGTTGGGGACCCCTCACCCCAACCAGCCGAAGACGTGCTCGTTGGCCCCGCAGCCGAATCGAAACCACGGCGGGGAGAGCTCTGCGGGGCCCCCGGCGAGCCCGCAGTTGGCTTGTTGGGGTTGGTAGTGCGCCACTCGATCACCGATACCGATTACACGGTGCGGGTCCTGCGGCTGGGCCTTCGATCGCTGGGCCCAAAGCAGAAACTGGCGGGGCGGTGGGTACGGCGTCAGGAAGCGTTCGAACTCCCGCTGACTGGACTGACCCGAAAAATATTGCGGAGAGTTCCAGGGCCGGATGGGCTGAGATGACTCCATTTTTGCCAATGGCAAATGTGGGACACCTGTCCGCGAAATATGCGGTGAGTTTCAGGCCTGCCGATTGAGCTCTGTGGTAGAGTCCGACAAGCCAGCGCTGAACTGTCCGCAAGCTCTCCCCCACATGTACCAACGAAGGGCATATGTGGGCCACCAACAACGTGTGGGCCACCAACAACGCTGGCAAAGGACCGAATGCATCCCTTAGCAACATTTGGCCGGGGAAAACTGCGCGAGATGGCCAGCCAGTTTCAGCTCGCCACCTATGTCCCGCAGCTTATCTTCAAGGGCTTGGTTGCAGGCATCGATAATCTCCGTCCCGATGTCTTTCTGAGTCCGAAGTTCGCGCGGACTGCGCGCGGGCATCTGGCAAACCTCATCGAGCAGCATGGCGATGTGCAGCAATTGGCCCGGTCTCCGGAGTCGAAACCCTTCGGCGACTCGCCTTACGGACGGGCGCACGTTCGAGGCGACGCCTTGCCGGAGCCGGAGGTGGACTATCCGGCGCAGTTCAAATACTGCCTGACGGAGTTGCAGCTCGCATCGTTGCGGCAGGCGAGGGAAGCCGACGACATGCAGCTCGACCTGCTGTGCCGGGCGGCAGTGATCAAGTTTCTGCGTATCGAGCTCGCACAGCAGTTCAGTGGGGTGATGGAGCGCTGCCGCGAAAACCTGAAGAAGCGCGCCGAGAGCCGCCTGGAACTGCAGCAGATGGTGCTGCGCGACCGCTTCCTGCGCTTCCAGGTGAGCAAGCGCCAGGTGCTGCGGCGCGTCTCGCAGGATGTGCTCGCCACATTGAACGAGGTTGAGCGCGAGTCGCTGGCCAGCACTCGCCGGGCGCTCTTCGGCGATCACGAAGACCCCGGATACGAACTCCTGAACAACCGCCTGCTCTTTGCCGACTCCAACCAGGACCCCTTCATTCGCGCCGAGCGATATGCGCTGTTTGGAAACTTCGATCGCGACCCCGACCGCTTCGACCACGTTGCCGTAATCGCCAAGGGATTTTTGAAAGCGCTCGGGCTGGCGCGCAACGACGTGCATGCGGAAGAGCAATTGAATGTGCCCGACAACGCCAAGATGCTGATGTACAGCGGCCTGGTGGACGAATCCCCGCGGGGCAGGGCCCAGCGGACGCTGACCGCCGCCTGGGTGGAGGCGCTGGAGACCGCCGAGGTGATGGACTACGCGGTCGCGGCATATGAGACGGTCCCGATCCTGGGCGACTACGGCGCGGTGGTCTCGCCGCAGCAGCTCAAGTGCGCGCTGATTGACAAGGGCGAGCTGCGCCGCGTGGAAGAGGTGCTGGAGACCTACGAGCGCTATCCGCTGGACAAGCTCGAGGCCGCCGTGCAGCGCGTGCGCTCGGCGGGAAAGCCCGACCGCATGCGGTACGCCGCGCGGTACTTCATTGATATCTCGCGCTTCCATCGCGACCTGCGCAAGATGCAGGTGCTGGAGCGGAACCTGGAAGCGATCAATCTTCTGAACAATGAGAGGCTGCGCGACCTTTCGAAGATCAACGAGACGCTCTACGAGTTTTTAATGCCGGAGGAGGAGAAGGCGCCGGCCGCGGAGCGGGTGAGCCATCACGTGATCTTGAAGGCCGATGTCCGCGATTCAAGCCTGCTCACCCGCTCGATGCTCGCTCGGGAGCTGAATCCGGCATCGTTCTTCAGCCTCAACTTTTTTGAGCCGGTCAACACGCTGCTGCCCTATTACGGCGCGGAAAAGGTCTTTGTCGAAGGCGACGCGGTGATCCTGAGCCTTATGGAATACGAGGGCAAGCGCGGCTATGCCGTGGCCCGTTGCTGTGTGCTGGCCGGCGCCATGCTGAACATTGTGAGCGCCTACAATGCGGTCTCGTTGAAGAACGGACTGCCTCCGCTGGAGATTGGGATCGGCATAGCCTGCCAGAACTCCGCGCCGCTCTACCTGATGGACGGAGCGCACCGCATCATGATCTCCGATGCGCTGAACCTGAGCGACCGGTTGAGCTCCTGCCACAAGCGCGCACGGCGCTGGCTGAAGGAGAGTAACCTCATCTTCAACGTCTTCGTCTTCCAGATGGGGGACGAGCAGCAGTTGGCCGCGGGATCGCCGGAGGATCTTCATCTCAACTACAACATAGGCGGGATCCATCTGCCTGAGGCCGCCTTCGCCAACATGAGAGAGGAAATCTCGATGCAGGAGTACACCGTGGAGCTGCCCTTGCCGTGGGGCGCCGAGCCGGTGCGGCTCTATCGCGGACTGGTCCCGGTGAGCCCCGGGGTCTTCCGTCCAATCCTGGTCCGCGAGGGCAGGGCCGCACAGGTGGATGCGCGCGGAGGCTTCCGGTTTGTGCGCTGGGCCGACCACAGATACTATGAGGTGGTTTTAAACCCGGAGCTGACGGAGAGGTTTGAGAAGGTGTAGTGAATGGGGCACCAGGCTTGAATGGGCCCGAGTGGGCCTGCTCTACTTCTTCTTCCCGGCGGCATTCTCGGCGTTCTTCGCAGCCGCGTTCTCTGCATTTCTGCCGGGAGGGATCACCACGGGACGCGGCACCGGGACCAGGCCTTCCTTGGGCATCGCCTGCTGTGCGCGGATGAGCACCTCCTGCTGCACGTACTTCACGAACTCCTGCATCTGCTGCTGCATCTGCTCCATGCGCTCGCGCATGTTGAGGATGATGCCGATGCCGGCGATGTTCACGCCCAGGTCGCGGGCAAGCGAGAGGATGAACTCCAGCCGCTTCAGGTCCTCTTCCGTGTACAGGCGGGTGTTGCCGTCGCTGCGCGAAGGCTTGAGCAGTCCTTCACGCTCATAAAGGCGGAGCGTCTGCGGATGGATGTCATACATCTCCGCCACCACCGAGATCATGTATGCGCCTTTGCCTCTGCGCTTGGTCATAAAATTATTGGCAGCCTCAAATCTTGCTCCACAGCTCCTTCCGCGGGTCCTCCGGATGCAGCTTCTCCAGCTTGTGCCACAGCTCCTTGGCCTCCACGTCTTGAACTTCCGGGATGACAATGCGGATCTCGACGATCTGGTCGCCGATGACGCCGGGGCGGGTTGCCGAGGGCACGCCCTTCTCGCGCATGCGCAGCTTCTGCCCGGTCTGCGTGCCGGGAGGAACGCGCAGCACGGCCCGGCCGTCAATGGTGGGCACCTCGACCTTGGCGCCCTGCGCGGCCTCCCACGGGAAGACCGGCAGGGTAATGTAGATGTCGTCGGCCTCGCGTTTGAAGACGGGATGCTCGGCGATTCGCACGATGATGTAGAGATCGCCCGGCGGCGTGCCTCGGGTTCCGGGATTTCCTTTGCCGGCGAGCCGTATGCGCTGGCCTTCGCGGGTTCCAGGTTTGATGCGGAAGGAGACCGGCTCGGTCGTCATGCGCCCGCCTGGCGAGGGCCGCTGAATGTTCAGCTTCATCTCGCCGCCGCGGACCGCCTCCCAGAAGGGCACCTGCACGGTGTACTCGATGTCGCTGCCGGTGGCGCTCACCGGCTCCTGCGCCGCTCCGGCGCCGCTGAAGATGTTGGAGAAGATGTCGCGGAAGCTGGTGCCGCGTCCGCCCTGTCCGGTGGCGCCGCCGAAGTCGAAGTCACGGAAGTCGAATTCTACCCGCTGCTGGCCGCCGCCGGGACCGTACCCGCCGAAGCCGCCGCCATAGGGACCGCCACCGGCCGCGCCGCCGCTCTGGGCGTATGCCTCGGCCGCCCTGGGGTCGATGTTGTCCGAGTAGAAGCCGAGCTGGTCGTAGATCTTGCGCTTCTTCGGATCGCTGAGTACGTCGTTCGCCTCGGAGATCTCCTTGAATCGCTCCTCGGCTTTCTTATCGCCGGGATTGACGTCCGGATGATACTTGCGCGCGAGCTTGCGGAAGGCCTTGCGCACCTCATCGGCCGTGGCCGTCTTTTTCAGGCCAAGGAGGGCGTAATAATCTTTCTTGTCGGCTACGGCCATAATCTGTGGCTTGCTCCGCTATCGGTCCCTAACGACTCCAGCTTACTTGCGCGCCTCGAACTCTGCTAGTGATTTTCTCCGCTCCGACACCGAGCTCACAACCCACATTTGCCAGAGGCGGGCAAATGTAGGCCACCATGATTACCTCCCAAAAAATATTGCCCCTGCGGCAGCGCGCCTTGCGGGCGGTGAGCAGGGGCAGCGTGACCCACCGCTGGGCGCGCCAGCGGCATGGTTTTAATTCACGCGACGTGCGCCTCCGGACGAGTTCGGGACCTGCATGGCCAGCGGCCCGTCGTTATAGATCTCCATCGCCTCCACGCCATCGCGCGACGGCGTCAACAGACACCACTGCGCCGCGTCGGCGTCGAAGGTGAGGAAGTACGGAATGCCGTTGACTTCGAAATTCATTGTGGTCCCTTTCCTCGAGCCGGTCCATTCAACCGCGCTCAATATTTGAATTCAGTTGCGCCCCGCATCGAACGATTCCACGAAGGCAATCATCAGATGCGGGACGCCCCGCTGTCGTTACTTTTTGTCCTCCACGTCGACGTACTCGGCGTCGATGACGCCAGGCTCGCCGGACTTGGCCTGCGAGTCGCCGCCAGGCTGCTGCTGCGCTCCGCCCTCCGCATGAGGCGGCGGCGGAGCCGCTTGCTTGTACATAGACTCGGCCAACTTGTGCGAGGCCGTCTGCAGCCGCTCGCGCGCCGAGTTCATCGCCCTCAGGTCGCCGCTCTCCAGCGCCTTCTTGGCGTCCCCGATTGCGTTCTCCACCTCGCCGCGCTCGCCGCTGGAGATTTTGTCGCCGTGCTCGCGCAGCATCTTCTCGATCTGGTAGACCATGCCGTCGAGCTGGTTGCGCGCCTCGATCTCCTCGCGCTTGCCCTTGTCCTCGGCCGCATGCGCCTCGGCTTCCTTGGCCATGCGCTCCACCTCTTCCTTGCTCAGGCCGCTGGAGGAGGTGATGACGATCTTCTGGTCCTTACCCGTGGCGGTGTCCTTCGCCGTCACGTTCAGGATGCCGTTGGCGTCGATGTCGAAGGTGACCTCGATCTGCGGCAAGCCGCGCGGCGCCATAGGAATCCCGGACAGATGGAACTTGCCCAGGGTGCGGTTCTGCGCCGCCATGGGCCGCTCGCCCTGCAATACGTGGATCTCCACCGATGTCTGGTTGTCGGCCGCGGTCGAGAACATCTCGCTCTTGCGCGTCGGGATCGTCGTGTTGCGCGGAATCATCGCCGTCGCAACGCCGCCCAGGGTCTCGATCGAGAGCGACAGCGGAGTGACGTCGAGCAGCAGCAGGTCCTTGACCTCTCCCTGCAGCACGCCGCCCTGAATGGCCGCGCCCACGGCAACCACCTCGTCCGGGTTCACGCCCTTGTGCGGCTCCTTGCCGAAGAACTCCTTCACCCGCTGCTGGATCATCGGCATACGGGTCTGGCCGCCGACCAGCACAACCTCATCGATCTGCTTGGCGTCCACACCGGCGTCTTTGAGGGCCTGCATGCAGGGCCCGACCGACTTCTCCACCAGGTCGCGCACCATCTCCTCAAGCTTTGCGCGGGTAAGCGTTTTAACCAGGTGCTTCGGGCCGGAGGCGTCCGCCGTGATGAACGGCAGATTGATCTCGGTCTGCATGGTGGTCGAGAGCTCGATCTTGGCGCGCTCGGCCGCGTCCCGCAGACGCTGCAGCGCCATCTCATTGCCCTTGCTACGGAGATCGAGGCCGTATTCCTTACGGAACTCGTCCGCCAGCCAGCCAACAACGCGCTGGTCGATGTTGTCGCCGCCCAGGTGGGTGTCGCCGTTCGTGGACTTCACCTCGATCACGCCTTCGCCTACCTCGAGGATCGAGATATCGAAGGTGCCGCCGCCGAAGTCGTAGACCGCAATGGTCTCGTCTTTCTTTTTGTCCAAGCCGTAGGCAAGCGCGGCCGCGGTGGGCTCGTTGATAATCCGCTTGACGTCGAGCCCGGCGATTTTGCCGGCGTCTTTGGTGGCCTGACGCTGCGAGTCGTTGAAGTAGGCCGGAACGGTAATGACAGCCTCGGTCACTGTCTCGCCCAGGTAGTCCTCGGCCGCCTTCTTCAGCTTCTGGAGGATCATGGCGGAGATCTGCGGCGGGGTGTGTTCCTTGCCCTGCGCAACGATGGCCACGTGGTCGCCCGACTGCATGACCTGGTAGGGCACCATCTTCATCTCCTCGGAGACCTCGTCAAAGCGCCGCCCCATGAAGCGCTTGATGGAGAAAATTGTGTTCTCCGGGTTGGTGATCGCCTGGTTCTTGGCCACCTGGCCTGCCGGGCGCTCGCCCGTTTTGGTAAAGGCCACCACGGAAGGCGTGGTACGGCCGCCTTCTTCGTTGGGAATCACCTTCGGCTCGCCGCCCTCCATAATGGCGACCACCGAGTTGGTGGTTCCCAAGTCAACGCCTATGATCTTTGCCATTGCTCCTCTGCCTCCTGCTCACAAGCTCGTAAAAATTCTGTCGCATCAGCCCTGCAAGTTCCCCCCAGCACGCCAACAGCGGCGCGCTGGGCATCCCACCGCCTGGTCAGATCTCCTGCACCCCGGACGCCCCTCATTCAGACCTAATACGATGCCGATGATAGAACCTGAGTGAGTTACTGTCAACTTAATAGATGACTGCTTTCCCGAGGAAGTTGCAAGTAAGAGGAAGTTGCAGTAAGAGGCGGCCCAAAGCAAGAGGCGGCCCAAAGCAGAGTTGAATCTCAGAGCCGGGCCCATCCCCAAGCTGGCCAACCAGACAGTTCCGGGAACCTGAATCGGGGAATCCGTCTCCAGCCGGAGTGGTCTTCCGGCCTCGCGCCAGGGTAATGTTGCTGCTCCCGCTACACCCTGGCCAGTTCGGATCAGAGTTAAGTTACAATTCGACAAAAGCTTACGTTGGTATGAGAGATCCTTTATCCGCCTCCAGAGTTTTGGGAAGCCGAATTGCTTAGTTCAGGGCGTAAGTCACCCCCAGCAAGCCATGAGCTTGCAGGGGGTCGCCGGGGGGAATTCACAATGCGACGCCGCAAGAGCAAGTTCGGCCGGAGCAGTGGTGAAGCAGAGATGCTCGAGAGGGAGCGCTTTGGGATCGAGCGGCTGTACATCGAGCTGGACGATGCGATCCTGCACGGGGAGGGCTCGGCGCGGATTCTGCATGCTGCGCAGAAGCTGGTCGAGTCGCTGCTCGTTCACTTCACCCATGAGGAGCAGTTCCGCCGGCAGTTCTCTTTTCCGGTCCTCGACGATCCCCGCGCCGTATGGAAGAAGAATATGACCGAGCTCCTGCAGATCGAGGCAGGCCTGACGCAGAAGGAGGTCTATGCCGCCCTGCGCCTGCGCAGCTTCTGCAAAGGCTGGATCCATATGCAGAGGATGTGGACCTCCATTTTTCAGCCCAGCCTGATTTCCGAGAACGCTCCAGAGATCGTCCCAGAGATCGTCCCCGAGATCGTTCCAGAGAACCAGGCGCGGCTTTCATTCGCCCAAGCGAGCCCCGGCAGGCGCGGTATGTGAACATGAGCGGGCACCCGGCTCTGGCTCCTCAGTTACGTTCGTCTGCCGCCGTGCAATAGAACCGTGCAATAAAACAAGGAGGGAGGTCGGTGCGGGTTGCTCCGCGGCGCCTTTCCCCCAGACGCCGCATTTTTGCATTTGTGCAGAAGAAAGAGCACCCGGCTCCGGGTGCTCTCCCTCTCAGGGTTTATACGGGTTGCTATCTGCCGCGACCGCCGCCGTGGTCCTCACCGCGATCTCCACCGCGATCTCCACCCCGATCTCCCGATTCCTCGCGCTCAGGTTTGCCGCGCGAAGGCGCCTCGCGCTGTTGCGGAGGAGCTTGGCGTGACTCGGGACGGGGAGCGGCTTCTGGGCGAGATGGGGCCTGGCGTTCCGGTCTCATCTGTTCGTTTCGCGGCGGAGCCATGCTCCGCTCCGGAGGACCGCCACGCCGCTCTTCCGTGGACGGCCTGCCCCCTCCGGTTTCGGGCCTGGCGGTCTCCGGTCTGCCGCCACGCTCCGGAGGACCGCCACGGCGCTCTTCGGTGAACGGCCTGCCGCCTCCGGTCTCGGGTCTGGCGGTCTCCGGTCTGCCGCTACGCTCTGGAGGACCGCCACGCCGCTCTTCTGTGAACGGCCGGTTGCCGCCGGTTTCCGGTCTCGCAGGCCTGCCGCCTCCGGTCTCAGGTCTGCCGCCCTCAGGTCTGCCCGCCTCAGGTCTGCCGGATGGGGCAGAGGGCCTGCCGCCGCCCGTTTCCGGCCTTCCGCCTCGGGTCTCAGGCCTGTTGGCCTCGGGCCGTCCGCCGGTTTCAGGTCTACCGGTTTCAGTTCTGCCCGGAGTGAACGGCCTGCCGCCTCCGGTCTCGGGCCGGCCGGTCTCGGCCCGGCCGCCACGCGTCGCTCCTCCCGGAGCCGCCTCGCCGCCCGGCGCACGGCCCTGCATCTCCGGGCCTCTGCGCGGAGGAGGCATGTTCTTGGGCGTGGCGTTCAGGATTGTTCTGTCCACTCTGCCGCCGGTAGCCCGGGCCGGCACCGCGCCGCTTCGGAAATCGGCGGGCTTGGCGGTCGCCGCAACCGGCGGCCGCCCGGAATTGTTCCTGACCTGCAGTTGAGGATTGCGCTGTGCCTCCTCGAAATGACGCACCTGCTGCTGCGGAAGTGGAGCATGGCGTTCGCGCGTCCCTATCATCTCAGTTTGCGTCGGCTGCCGCTGAATTCCACCGGTGCCGCCGTGATAGCTCACGTAGTTCACCTGCCGATTCACGATCACGGTCTTGTTCACGTAGACATTGGTGATGCGGGTCTGATTGATGTTCACCACGGCGCGGTTGTAGTAGAACCGGTCGCCGCGCCACTCGCCGCCCACGTAGCCAACACCGAAGTAGCCAAACCCGTAGTTGATACCGCCATAGAAACCGACATGCGGTCCCCAGTAGCCGTCGTGCCAGAGGTACGCCGTCTCATACGGGTCCCAATCCCAATAACCGGGAGTCCAGTAGACGCCCGGATATGGCGCGGGCACCCAGGTGCCGGGGACCCAGTAGTAGCCGTACGGGCCCCAGGCCCAGTAGCCCGGGATCCAGATATAGCCAGGTTCAGGGCAGGGCGGCTGCACGTAGACCGGCAGCGGCGGCGGGCCGATGGTGACGGAGACAAAGAGGGCGGCAAACGATGCGGATGCCACGGTCAACATCAGGAGGAGAAGAAGCGGTCGAAGAAACCGGGTGATCTTCCCAGGGAGAAAGTTCATTGTGATTGGCCTTTCTGCAGCGGACTCAACCGGCTCGCTTTCTCGAATCTGCGGAAAGAGAGCAGATTGGCGTTGCCCGCGGATCAGCCATCATGCACGGTAGTGCGTCAATCCGCGAGCACCGGTTGGGGTTCGCGATACTCTTCCAGACTGGAGAGAGTAAGGCGGGGCAAACCGGGTTGCCCTAAATAACCCCGATGTTCCTTAATCGTAGCGCTCGTAAATGACTTTCTTTTTCTCCCAGCCGCATTCATTGATCAGCAGACTACGGACGGAGGCCACCATCTCTTTGAGCCCACAGATGTAGGCGTGCATATCTCTGCGTGCTCCCACCAGCTTGCGAATGTGCTCCTGCACATAGCCCCGCTCGCCCTTCCAGCTCTCCGGCGCCCGGCTTAACGTGGCGACATAGTGGAAGTTGGGGTGCCCGGCCGCGATCTGCTCGAATTCGGCCTGGTAGTAAACATCCTCCGGGTACCTGGTGCCATAGAAGAGCCAGATCTGGCGGTCCTCGTGATGCTGCTGCCGGTCGCGGCCCAGGCCAAACAGGGAATGCAGCATGCTGCGGAAAGGCGCGACGCCGGTGCCGGTGCAGATCATCAGCATGTCCCACACCTCCGGCTTGATCACGAAGAGCCCATGCGGCCCGTGGAAGTGGGCGCTCTCGCCGACCATGAGGTCGCAGAGGTAGTTGGACATGAAGCCCTCATCCACGCGGTTGAGGCAGAGGTCGAAGGTGTCGTCGCCGCGCGGCGGCGAGGCGACCGAGTAGGCGCGGGTGATCGTCTTGCCGCCGTGAGGCTCGCGCACGGAGACGAACTGCCCGGCCTCAAATTCGAATGTGTCCAGCTCCTCGACGACGAATTCGAGGTGTTTGGTTTTTTCCGAGAGAAGCACCGAGCGCGTGAGGCGGGCGGTGAGCAGCTTGTGTTCGTGTTCCATTCACTTCCTTGGCTTACAGGAGGCTATTCTAAAGCAGCGCGGCGAGCGGCGCGTGAGGGCGGCGGCGCATACGGACGCGGCTGCTGAACTACATGCCTGGCGTCCGGCTGCCAAGCCGAGACAGGGAATCTGTGAGGGCGGTGCCGGTCGACTCCCTTGGACCCCATGTCCGGTAGAGGCCGATATATGCGACTGTGTGCGATTCGCCCTGGAAGCTGTGGCCTGCGGTGAACAATAGGCTGAAGTTGTCGTTGAAGTTGTAAGAGCCTCCCGCGTTGACGAGATGCGTACCCTGCCCGGCGGAGCTCTGGCGCCCAGGATCGAACCATTCCGCGCCCAAGGTCAGCTTGTCAGTCAGCTTGCGCTGCACCTGCCAGCCGGCAAAGACGTGATCGCGCATTCCCGGCGCGCGATTGATGACATAGCCCACGCCGCCGTAGCTAGTCCAGCGGCCCCAGCTCTTCTGCAGCCAGATCGGGAGCCGCGCCCAGGTCTGTCCATTGCCCAGACTTCGACCGCTGTCGCCGGTGGGCAGTTCAAGCATGGGGAAGACGCCGGCCTGAGGCAGCCAACCTTTCTCCTGCACAAAGCGATACTTGGCTCCCAACTCGACGTCGCCAACCCCATACGTTGTTGGACCCGAATCGGAGGCTGCGATCGCCATCGGCGCAATGATGTGCAATTGCAGGTTGGGCGCGACTCCGGCATTGAACTCAAAGGCTGGAGCGAAGGCCGAGTACGCGACGCTGCCGGAGTCGGCAAGGCGATCCAAGGTGGCGAACGTGTAAAACTCGTAGTGATGCGACAGGCTCGGGGTCGTCGGTAAGAAAGGGTGGACCGGCGAAGGCCCAGGCCGCAAGCAGAGCAGCGGTCAAGCCGCCCGCCAGTCCACTCAATGCCATTCTTGCGAGCTTGATCTTCATTGGCGGTGCCGCATGTCTGTTCGCTGGGAATCCTGTGGTCTCTGATAATTTAGATTCGTGCGCTCTGAAATGATATCCCGGCTGAAGGTCGTGCACGGATGAGAATTCGTGAACGCGAATGAGCGCATTTCGCAAATCGGGGAAGGAACCATCAGGATGAGAGTTCTGGTCACAGGCGGAGCAGGCTACATCGGGAGCGTCGTGACAGCGCAGCTCGTCGAAGCGGGCCATGAGGTGCTGGTCTACGACAATCTGAGCAAGGGCCACCGAGAGGTCGTGCATTCGGCCGCGCGGCTGATCGTGGGCGACGTAGGCGACCGCTCCGCGCTGGAAGCAGTTTTTGCCGATCACCGGCCGGAGGCAGTGCTGCACTTTGCCGCCTGGATCGAGGCCGGCGAATCGATGCGCGAGCCGCAGCGCTTCTTCCGCAACAACACGGCGAACGCGCTCACCCTGCTGGAAACCATGCTCGCACACCAGGTGCGGCGCTTTGTCTTCTCCTCCACCGCCGCGGTTTACGGCAATCCGGAGCGCATCCCGATCCTCGAGAGCGACCCGCTGCGTCCCACCAACGCCTATGGCGAATCCAAGCTGATGGTGGAGCAGATGCTCGCCTGGTTCCACCGCATCCACGGCCTCTCCTACGCCAGCCTGCGCTACTTCAACGCCGCAGGCGCGACAGCGACCCTGGGCGAAGCCCACGACCCGGAGACACACCTGATTCCGCTGGTGCTGCAGGTTGCATGCGGCAGGCGCAGCCACATCGCCGTCTTCGGGGACGACTACGGGACGTCCGACGGCACCTGCGTGCGCGACTATATTCACATCGCAGACCTGGCCAGCGCGCATCTGCTTGCCCTGGATGCTCTGTGCTCGCGCGCGCAGCCCGCGCAGCTCATCTATAACCTCGGCAACGGGCGCGGCTTCAGCGTGAAAGAGGTGATCGAGTGCGCGCGCCGCGTGACCGGCCGTGCCATCCCGGCAAAGATGGAGCCCCGTCGCGCCGGCGACCCCGCAGTCCTCGTCGCCAGCTCCAAAAAGATCACTGCCGAGCTGAACTGGCAGCCCCGGCTGCCCGAGCTTGAGGAGATCGTGCGTAGCGCCTGGGAGTACCTCCGCAAATCGGAGAAAGCCGCGCCCGCTCAGAGCTGAAGCGGCGTGTGACATACTAGGCCCTACCACCCCAGCGGGCCAGCCAAGTCTCGTTGGGGACCCGTGCATCGTGCGACCTCATCTGGCCACGCTCGTCGAGGACTTCCGCCGCCATGGCGCGCAGCCGGCCGTAGCCGTTCATCGCGGCATCCGCCGCACCGTCTTCACCTACAGGGATCTGACGAAGTTGTCCGAGGGCTTCGCGGCCGAACTTGTCCGACGGGGCATTGTCGCGGGCGAACGCGTGGTGCTGTGGGGAGAGAACAGCGCCGAGTGGATCGGGGCATTCTTCGGCTGCGTGCTGCGGGGCGTGCTTGTGGTCCCACTCGACGCTGCGGGCGAGGCGGCGTTCGTGGCGCGCGTGATTGCCGAGACGCAGCCGCGCCTGTTGGTGGGAGATCGCGCGCTGCTGTCGCAAGTCGCGTCTGAGCTCCGCCCCAGCACCCCAACAGCAGGCGCGCTGGGGACCCCGAAGCTGCCTCGCATGGCACTCGAAGATCTCGCGGCGGCCCTGTCGCAGCCGGCGCGCGAGGCAAACTTGCAGGAGCCGGGCCTGTGCCCCGAGACGCCGCTGCAGATTCTCTTCACCTCGGGCACCACCTCCGATCCCAAAGGCATCGTCCACACACACCGCAACATCCTCGCCAGCCTTGGTCCCATCGAGAGCGAGATGCAGGAGTACCTCCGCTACGAGCGCATCGTGCATCCGCTGCGCTTTCTGCATACGCTGCCGCTGAGCCACGTCTTTGGCCAGATGATGGGCCTGTGGGTGCCGCCGCTAATGGCCGCCGAGGTGCACTTCGAGTCCCGCCTGCAGGCCCCGCGTCTGCTGGAGCTCATCCCCCGCCACCGCATCTCTGTGCTGGCTGCCGTGCCGCGCGTGCTCGAACTGCTGCGCGCGGAGTTCACCGCTCGCGTTCCCAATCTCGACGCTCGAATGGAGCGTGCGCGCGGAGAAACGCTGTGGCGGCGCTGGTGGAGCTTTCGCGATGTGCATCGCCTGCTCGGCTTCAAGTTCTGGGCGCTGGTCTCGGGCGGTGCTGCACTCCCACCGGAGTTGGAAAGCTTCTGGCGCGATCTCGGCCTCGCGGTCATTCAGGGCTACGGCATGACCGAGACCGCCGCGCTCATCACGCTCAACCATCCGTTTCGCCTGGCGCAGGGAAGCATCGGCAAGCCGCTGCCGGGGCGCGAAGTTCGCATTGGCGAGGACGGTGAGGTGCTGGTGCGCGGCGAGATGGTGGCCGGCGCTCGCTGGCAGAACGGCCGCATGCAGGCCATCTCCGAGCCGTGGCTTGCAACCGGCGATCTCGTCGCACAGGGAAGCGAAGGCGAGCTGCACTTCCTTGGGCGCAAGAGCGAGACGATCGTCACGGCCGCGGGGCTCAACGTACATCCGGAGGACGTGGAGGCGGCGCTCAATCGGCAGCCCGGAGTGGAGGTCTCCGCCGTGGTCCCGCTGCACACGCCGGCTGGCGCGGAGCCTGTGGCGGTGCTGATCTTCCGAGGGTCGGCTGGCGCGCGGCGCGCGGCAGAGCGCGGCAGTCCGGATGAGCTGAGCGCCGCGATTGATGCGGCCAATGCGACTCTTGCGGAATACCAGCGCGTACGACGCTGGTGGCTGTGGCCGCAGCTTGATTTCCCGCGCACCTCGCTGGGGAAGATCCAGCGCCGCAAGGTTGCCGAGTGGGCGGCGGCACAATTCGCGGCGCAGCGTGCGGAAGCCCAGACCGGCTCAAAGGCATCCGGAAACGTTGCGCAGGACCCGCTGGCGGCGTTGATCGCGAGCGTTGCCCGTGTGCAGCCTGCAAGCACCTCCGACGACGCGCGCCTGGACCGCGATTTCCATCTCGACAGCCTTGCCCGCGTGCAACTGCAGGCGGAGCTGGAGCAGCGGCTCGGCGTCAGCATTGGCGACGAGGAGTTCGAACGCCTCGCTACACTCGGTGAGCTGCGGAATGCGCTGCGCGGGCGTCACGCAATGGGCGCCGTTTACGGCGCGCCCGCGTCGACGCCGGTTGCTGAGCCAATGACCGAGGTATTAGCCGAACGAATCGGCGCGAGCACGCCCGCGCAGAGCGCTGCTTCTGCTGCATCCGCCCGCACGACTTCGCAGTACGTCTATCCGGAGTGGACGTGGTGGCCGCTGGTGCAGGCGTTGCGAGTGCTCTTCCAGGAGCTCGTGATGCGGCCGCTGGTGTGGTTGCTGGCCGCTCCGAAGGTGCGCCGCGCCGAGTTTCCAACTCCCGATGGGCCGGTGCTGCTGATCGCAAACCACGTCACCGCCTACGATCCGCCCCTGGTCCTCTACGCGCTGCCATTCGCGATGCGCAGGAAAGTTGCCGTCGCGATGGCGGGGCACACGCTGGAGGACCTGCGGCACGGGCGCAATTGGGGCAACTGGTTCTTGAATCTCGTGGCGCCGATCGGCTACCGGCTCATCACGCCGCTGTTCAACGTATTTCCGCTGCCGTCGGGCGCGGGCTTGCGCCGAAGCTTTTCGCATGCGGGCTGGGCGATGGACCACGGCTACAGCGTGCTGATTTTTCCTGAAGGCGTGCGCTCGCCGGATGGAAGGCTGCTGCCGTTCCGGCTGGGTACAGGCCTGCTGGCGCGTGAATCCGGCGCGAAGATTCTGCCCCTGGCAGTGGTGGGCCTGGGCGAGCTGAAGCAACGCAAACGGCGCTGGTACAACTGGAGCTGGTTGCGCTCGGGCATTCTTGAGATACGGGTTGGCGAGCCGATCGCGCCCGATCTCGACGTTGCCCCCGAGGTACTCGCCGAGTCGCTGCACGATGTGCTTGCCGCGCTGCTGGAACGCTAGATGCTCTTCTCTACAAGACCATTTCGCTTTGCTTTTGATGTTAGGTGTCATCCTGAGCGGAGCGAAGGACCCCAGCGCGGGTGGCGTGCACTGTGTCGCGCGAGGTCACCTGCCGGAAAAATTCACTGAATTGTTTTTTGTGTTCTTGGCGATAGCTCTGCAAAAAACAAAAAAGGACGCCTTTCTGGCCGGGTGACCTCGGGCGGCACACATGAGGGAAGCATCGCTGGGGTCCTTCGCTCCGCTCAGGATGACACAAAAACAAACGCAACAACAAAAGACCCACATCTGCTGGCGTGATTCGCAAACCAGGCAGACGTGGGTCACCAACGTGTGAACTTTGAACTTGCCTTTAGAAGTGGAATCCCAGCTGCCCGGTGTAGCTGCGGGGCGTCACGTAGTGCGTCCCACTGAAGGTGGAGAGGAAGTTGTAGAGCGCATATTCGTTGGCCAGGTTCACCACCGTGAACTGCGCGCTCACCTTGTAGCGGTCTGCGTTGAAGACATTGTCGTGCCCGACCGCGAGGTCGAAGAGGTGACGAGGCCGGACGCGCGGAGGATTTTTGTCGTCGTCCTCCGTGCCCGGCGCAGGAATTTTCAGCAGCGTCGATCCGTATAGGTCGGCGGGACACGGGCTCGGGATCGGCGTGGTGGGCGTCGCCCGAACCGAGCCACAGAACAGCCCGGCCTGAAACTGCTGGTCCGCCGTCAGCTCCGAGGTATCGACCGGCTCTCCGGCTGCCGAAAACGGCGCCGCACCTGCCGCCAGGCCGCTGTCAAAGCGCCAGTTGAAGCCGATCCACGGCCCGCGCTTCCAGGGTTGATACTGAATGTGCGTTGTCTGATTGAAGCGCTCGTCGTGGTCGATGCGGAAGACGCTCGATGCAGCCGAAGGGACAGCTCCCGCTCCGGCAATCTGCGGGTTGAAGAAGCGCGCCGAGACGCTCGAGAAGACCACCAGCGCGGAGAATCCGTGGACCGGCGTCACGCTCAATCGGCCGGCAACTCCGCTGATCTTCGACCGGTCCCACTCGATCGGGAACGCGATGGGCGTGTTGCCCAGCACGCCGAAATCGTAGGCGTGATGCGTGTACTTCCAGATGTACTCGCCGGAGAAGACCACGTGCTTGCCGAAGGCCTGTTGCAGGCCGGCGTGGAACTCGTTGCGCCAGCCCGGACTCAGCGGCGTGAGAGTGGTGGAAGTGCAGCTCAGAAGCACGTTCAACACCGGGTCGGCGCATCCCACGCTGGAGATTACGAGGTTCTCGTTGAAGGGCGTCTCCATGAGGCGCGCATAGGAGGCGCGCAGCACAGTGTTTGAGGGTTTGATATTGTAGGCGACCCCCAGCCGCGGCTGGGCCTCGCCGTGGCTCGTTAAACCGTTGTATATGTCGCCGCGAATTCCGGCGTTGATGTTCCAGTTGCCCTTGGTGATGGCGTCCTGCACGTACATCGATAGCAGCTTGACGTCGGTGTGGCCGCTGAAGCTGAAGAGGCCGCCGCCGCGCGTGAGGTCGAACGGCGCAAGCGCCGGATTGAAGTCGGGACTTGCGGGATCGTTCAGGTCTGGATCAACGATGCCGAGCGAGTCGTGCTCATCGAGAAACGTCTGTTGATAGCTAATGCCCGCCTTCACATTGTGTATGCCGTGCACGTAGGAGATGTTCGACCGCACGCCCGCATTCAGCAGCGTCCGCTCCTGCCCCACGGTCTCCAACTGCAGACCGGGCGCGAAGTCGGCGAACGGGTCCGAGCTCGGATAGTAGTTGAAGGCGTCGCGCCGCACGAACGCGCCCAGGGTGAACAGGGTCGACGGATTGAGCACACGCGTCCAGGAGGGTGCAATGTTGAACGTCTCGATCTTCGAGCGCTGGTTGGTTGGGCCAAGCGGCGCGCCTGTAATGGGGTTGGTCAGTTGCGCGCAACCCGTGTCGCTGAAGCAGACGAAATGTGTCTGCTGGTCGAACGAGTTGGGATTCTGAAACCAGGAACGCGTGTATTGAAAATTGGCGTGGAGAGAATCGGCCGCGGAGAGCTGGTAGTCCACGCGGTCGAAGACGTTCTGCTGGTTCCCGTGATCGTGCAGGATCCGGAACTCCGGAGCATCGAGGAAGCGGCCGGTATTCAGCCCATCGACAGCGATGAAATTGCCCCAGTTTCGGCCTCCATAGCCCAGATTGAAGCCCACGGTGGAGGTGCCGAAGCTGCCGTACCCGGCGGTGACTGCTCCGTGCGGCTCAGTCATGCCCTGTCCGGAGCGTGTGGTTACGTCGATCACCAGGCTCGTCTTTTCGCCATATTCGGCAGGTGGCGCGCCGGAGATCACCTCGATCGACTGAATCGAATCCAGCGGGATCTGGTTGGAGAACACCTTGCTTTGCTGGTCTGTGATGGGCTGTCCGTCGACGGAAAACGAGTTCTCCGCGTGATCGCCCAGCCCGTGGAAGAGGCCGTTGGAATCGGCCGCAACGCCGGGCGAGGCGAGCGTCACCAGCGAGCTCACCGACGACGATGCGCTCTCCAGCGGGAGCTTTTCGATCAGGCCGCGGTCCACGTCGGTGTGGAATATCGGCGTGTTTTCCAAAATATCTTCGGGGCCCGCCTCCACCGTCACCGACTCCTGCGACTTTGCAATTCCCAACTTGATGCTCAGCCGGACTTCGACCGCCGACCTGACCTCCACGTCCTGCACGTAGTTCGCGAAGCCTGGAGCCGCGACCGTCAGGTGGTAGGGATTGAATGGGACGTTGAAGAAGATGAAGTTCCCCGTGCTGTCGGTAGCGATACTGCGGCGATAGCCGCTGACGGGATTCAGAATCTCAACTGTGGCGTTGGGGAGCACCGCACCGGTCGGGTCCGCTACCGTCCCGGTGATCGAGCTCGAATTGCCGGCTTGCGCGTGCGCCACAGAGTTCGAGACAACGGCGAGCGACAGATAGAGAACAGCCAGTAAAGCCGCGGCGAACGGCTTCCTGCGGAATGCCAGCATGGATTTTCCTCCGAACTAATCGGTTGCAGAAATGGAATGAATCGAGATGTCGGATTTCTACGAAACCGAAAACTGCGGAGGGGGACGAACGGCGAGTGCAAAAACCTCCAGGCGCTGCTTGGCGCATTGCGCCGCCTTGGTTATTGCGGGGAAGAAGACAACCAGAGTGCTGTTGGGCAACAGCGCCGGTGCGGCCGGCGAGGCCGACATTGCGGCAACGCAGACGCCGCATTTTGCCGAATCGGCGTCATCGGCATGATGGTGCGCAACTGCCGCCGCCGCAGACCAAACGATCAGCAGCAGACACAGCCACGCGCTCCATTTTGAGAACGGCCGCATGCAAATACATATACCACACGGCGACGCGTGTGCGGAATCGGCCTGCGCGAACTCGGCCGTCCCCGGAAAGCCCGACTTTGGCCTCCTGGGGTGGGGTCCGGTGCAGCCGGATGCGCGGCATCGAATGCAAAGATGCGGCTGTTCCGGTGTTATCCTGACGGCCTATGTTGGCGTTCGCTGGAGACGACTCGGCGCTGTTGTTGACCGAGGAGCTGCTTGTTCTGGCGACGATCGTCGGCTCGATCGCGGCCCTGCCGGCCTTCATTGAATTCGTCAACGACCGGCGCAAACGGCGCGAGCGGCTCGAGTTGACGTTGGAGGACGTGCCGGTCAGCAGCCTGCGGCCGCGCCTGGCCGGGCTCGACCAATTGCTCGAATCCATCGCAGACCTGGTCGACCGCGCGCGAACGCCTTCCGCCTATCGCGACCTGAAGATCGGCAACGAGGTGCTGATCATCGGCCCCAACCAGAGCGGCAAGAAGAGCCTCGCCCACCGCATCGCGCAGATGGCGGGAATCGAGCGCCTGGTCACCGTCTACAATCCGCGCGACAGCGAGGCGCTGGCCATGGCCAAGCGGATCGTGCGTGGCTACAAGCACAAGAAGGTGATGCTGCTGGTTCCGCGCATTGACCTCGCCTATCAGATGGGCGATCCCGAGCTGCTCGCCGAACTCGACGCGCTGATCGAGACCACGACCGAGCAGCAAAACGTGCTGGTGGTGGCGACCACGGTGTGGTTTGCGCCGGACACCGACCTGGACAACATCTTCGGCATCAAGCTGCCGCTGCCAGGCGCGGGGATCGATGCCTCCGATCGCCCCGAGATCAGCGACGAGGCCGGGCGCATGCTCGCCGACGTGACGGCGTTCTATCTCTCCGAGGCGCAGAGCCGAGGTTTTCAACTGGAGGGCATCAGCGCCGGGGAGTTCAGCGCGCGCATCCTCGACGTGGTGGTAAACCCTGCGGAGGTTGAGGACATTGTCGTGCTCTGCCAGACGACGGCGTTGTTCCGCCAGCGCACGCGCCAAACCGCCGGCACCATCTTCACCCGCGAGGTCCTGGAGACTGCCATCGGCCGGGTGATTGCGCGCAAGACGGCTTCCCCAGATTAGCGCCGCAACGACCGTGGCGCGGAACCTGGGCACCCCAGCCGAATCCTATGGTGCTGAAACCGGCGATTGCGCAGCCCTGGCGCGCAGTCCCCAGAGCAGGAGCAGGCAGCAGAGAACGTCCGCCGTCCCTACGGTGAGAAAGCCGGCGGTTATAAAAGTCTCCTGCCAGGGCTGGCCGGTGTGCCCCGCTGCGGTGATGGGACTCAGGGCCGCGGTCCCGAAGACCGCCGCCAGGGTTGTGACCAGCCAGTTTGCATACGCGCCATACAGTGCTGTCCAGTACGCAATCGTCTTTACTCCCGGCTTGAGCCGCACCTCGTTCCAGGCGGCACCCAGAGCCAGGAGAAAGGTGCCATTCATCACGCCTTCCAGGTGAGCGGCGAGCCCCATGCGCGGGTTTGCAAATTGCAGCTCGGCGAAGCCGGTGAACAGCCCGAGCAGGAATAGGAATATGCCATGCCACATGAGTCCGCGGTTGGCGATCTTCATACGATCTCCTCTCAGATAAGGTGAGGCGCCGCTGCCGCAGACTGCCGGTGCGCGGCTCGGCCCTTTTTGCCCGAGCAAGCCAAGTACGGGCCCGCTGGGGGACCCCTCGGCGGTGCTCCATGATAGACTTACCCATGGCCATTTTCGGCTGAGTTGGGTGGTGATACTGGTTGGCTGAAATTCGACTGCAAGAGGGCGAATCGATCGAGAGCGCCCTTCGCCGGTTCAAGCGCAAGGTCCAGACGGAAGACATCATCAAGGAAGTGAAGCGTCACTCCTACTATCTGAAGCCTGGCGCCAAGCTCCGCGTTAAGCAGGCACTGGCCCGCAAGCGCGCGCAGAAGAAGATCCGTAAAGAGCCCAAAGATTAACACGGGCCGATTTCGAACGGGCCGCTGCCCTCGCGCAGCGGCCTTTCTGTTTGTATGCCGGCGGCCTTTCTATTTATACAAGCCGCACATCTGTATCATGGTGAGCGAGTGCATGCGGGGCCCCCAGCGCGCCCGGTTTTTTGGCCTGCTGGGGCTGAGGACCATTTCGCGATGATGGAATTCCACATCTCCCGGAGCGCGCGCGACCGCTACAAATTTGCGGAGACGCTCTGGGCGTTCAACGGGAACGTGGTTTTCGCCAATGTGGCGGCCAGCCGCCGCTTCGCGCATCGCATGAACCAGGTGCGCGACGCCGAGCGCCATCCCGAGCGCGCCGTGCACGCCGCGCAGCTCTATGCCATGGGCCTCATCGACGAGGCCAGCCACGCGTTGATGGCGCGCTACCGCCAGCAGTTCGATCCCAACGTCATGCTCGATGGGCTCGAGTTCTTTGGCGCTCAGGTTGGCGAAAAAGAAGTTGACAAGATGCTGCTGGGTTTTGTCGAACAGTTTCCCGGCTCCAGCGTCTATCGCGGCGAGCAGACCGCGGCGCAGTGGCTGGCGGGCTCAACTGGCGGGACGCTGCATCGCGCCGCGGCATTCGAAGAGATGGTGCTGCTGTGGATGGCCAATCGCAATCCGGCCTTCCGCCCCTTCGAGGAGCTCTTCGCCGACTCCGATCTCGCCAGCCGGACCGCCTACCGCAAAGTCGCGCAGAAATTTCCTGCCTACTTCGCGACTCGCCCGCTGATTCCCATCGAAGGCGCTGCTCCGGTGAATCTCTACGATCTGCTGCGCGCGCCCGCCGTTTCTGCGCCAGGCTCGCTTAGCGAGCAGCTCTCGGTAATCCGCACGCGGTGGAAGCCGCTGCTCGGCGAAGGCATCGAGCGCCTGCTGCTTGTGGCCGGCGAAATTCTGCGCGAAGAGGAGCTTGCAATTTGGATGCGCTTCCATCCCTCCGACGCCGAAGCCGAAGCCGCCGCGCGAGCCGCAGCCGCTCAGGCAGCGGAGGAAGCTGCGCGCCGCCGCCGCGAGCAGGGAACTCAGCAATGGCCCGGGATGGGCGGAAGCTCCGATGTGCCCTCCTTCGATGTGCATGAGTACGAGAGCTTCAGTCCCGATGTCGATTGGATGCCCACCGCGGTAATGATTGCCAAGAGCACCTACGTCTGGCTGGCGCAGCTCTCGCGCAAACATAGCCGCGACATCAGCCGCCTCGACCAGATTCCCGATGAGGACCTCGACGAGCTGGCGCGCCGCGGACTGAATACGCTCTGGCTCATCGGCATCTGGGAGCGCAGCCGCGCTTCGCGCACCATCAAGCAGCTATGCGGAAATCGCGATGCGGTCGCTTCGGCGTATTCGCTTTACGATTACCGCATTGCCGAAGACCTGGGCGGCGAACCCGCATACATTGCGCTGCGCGACCGCTGCTACCATCGCGGCATTCGCCTGGCCAGCGACATGGTGCCGAACCACATGGGCATCGATTCGCCGTGGGTTGTCGAGCATCCTGAGTGGTTCCTCTCGCGGCCCGATTCACCCTATCCTGCCTACGACTTCAATGGCCCCGATCTCTCCGGCGACCCGCGCGTGGAGATCAGGATCGAGCGCCACTACTACGAGCAGACCGATGCCGCCGTGGTATTCCAGCGCCGCGACCGCCAGAGCGGAGACGTGCGCTACATCTATCACGGAAACGATGGCACCAGCTTTCCCTGGAACGACACGGCGCAGCTCGACTATCTGAACCCGGCGGTGCGCGAGCAGGTGATCCAGACCATCCTGCACGTCGCGCGGCTGTTTCCGGTGATTCGCTTCGATGCGGCGATGACGCTGGCCAAGCGCCACTTTCAGCGTCTCTGGTTCCCGCATCCCGGAAGCGGTGGCGCAATTCCATCGCGTGCCGAGTACAGCATGACCACGGCCGAATTCAACCGGCACATCCCGCATGAGTTCTGGCGCGAGGTGGTGGACCGCGTCGCCGCCGAGGTCCCCGGGACGCTGCTGCTCGCCGAGGCCTTCTGGTTGATGGAAGGCTACTTCGTGCGCACACTCGGCATGCATCGCGTCTACAACAGCGCCTTCATGAACATGATGCGCGACGAGGACAACGCCAAGTACCGCTCGGTGATCAAGAACACGTTGGAGTTCGATCCCGACATCATGAAGCGCTATGTGAACTTCATGAGCAATCCCGACGAGCGCACCGCCATCGATCAGTTCGGCACCGGCGACAAGTGCTTCGGCGTCACCACGCTGATGGCCACGCTGCCCGGGCTGCCGATGTTCGGCCACGGCCAGATCGAGGGCTACACCGAAAAGTACGGGATGGAGTACCGCTGGCCGCGCTATCAGGAGAATCCCGATCCCGCGCTGGTGACGCGTCACGAGCGCGAGATCGCGCCGCTGCTGCATCAGCGCGCGCTATTTGCCGAAAGCGCGAATTTTCTGCTCTACGATTTTTACCGCGAGGACGGCACAGTCGACGAAAACGTCTTCGCCTACTCCAACCGGCGCGGCGATCAGCGCGCGCTGGTGATCTACAACAACCGTTACGCGCACACCCGGGGCACCATCGACACGTCGGCTGCCTATGCGGACAAGGGTTCGGGCCATCTGCGCCGGAGGCGGCTGAAGGAAGGTCTCGACGTGCCGGCCGATTCCGCGCTGGTGCTGGCCTGGCGTGACTCGCTCACCGGCCTGCACTACCTGCGCCGTTCGGTGAGGCTGGCCGAGCAGGGCCTCCCCATCGAACTGCACGCCTACCAGTGCCACGTCTTTCTGGAGTGGCGCGAGCTGCGCTCCACTGCCGAGCGGCCATGGGACCGTCTTTCCGACGAGCTTGCCGGACACGGCGTTGCCGATCTCGAGGATGCGCTGGTGCGGTTTGAGCTGCGCCCCACGCACGATGCGCTGCGCCGGCTGCTGGAGCCCGAGCTGATCGGTCATGTTGCGGACATCGCCGAGCCTTCGTTTGCGACTGAGGGCGTAGCGCATCCCACACCCGGGCGTCAGGAGAACCGAAAGGCATTTGATTCGTTGCGCGAAGACCTTCTGCAGAATGCGGGACGGCGCTGCCGCGAATTTCTGCGCGCGGCGCAGGAATTTCATCGCGTGCATGGCGGGACTGGTGATGGCCGCTTCGCCGATCCTGCCGCGATGGAGGAGCGCTTCCGCCAACGGTTGCGCGCCGCGCTGCGAATTCCTGCCCTGGAGGCGATGTTTCCCGAAGCGTGGCCGATTGCTGCGCGCCGCGTCCTGCCCAGCCAAAGCCCGCTTGGGCCGGCGACGTCGCTGTGGGCGCCGGTCCTCGCCTGGATCTCTCTGGAGGTGCTCGCCGAATCTGTCGCGAATGCGGACGGCGAGAGGATGGAAGCAGGCCAACGGCGGCGCACCGGGGTCCCCAGCGCGCCTGCTGTTGGCGTGCTGGGTCGGACCGCGCTGGACCTCTTCGACCGCCTGCGCCTGCGCGAGCCGCTGGGGCATGCATTTCAGGCGATCGGCTACAACGGCGAGGACCCCTGGCGCGCCGCCGCCAGAATCAAAGTCGCGCTGCTGGTTGAGGCCGGAGTCCTGGACGATAATTCCGCTCGCAACGAAGGCGCAGCGCCGTCGCCGCAAGAGGCTGCGCCTCCGATTCACTCGCCCGCGTTCTGGCAGGATCCCGATGTCCGCTGGCTCACCGGAGTGCACGAAGCCGGAGGGCGGACCTACTTCAACCAGGAGGCCTACGAGGAGTTGCTGTGGTGGCTGCAACTTCCCAGGCTATGCAGGCTGGCTGCCGAACCTGCGCCCGGCGAGATCCTGCGTGGTCCCCAGGAAGCGCATTTGCTTGCTGGGGCGGGGGTCAGCCGCGCTGTGGCTCGCGCCGCCGAAGCCGCGGCCCTCGCCGGATTTCGCATCGATGAAATGACATCGGTGGAAGCCGCGCACGAGGCGGAAAAGCAGACGGAAAAGGAATTGAATCCGGAAGGGAAGCAGCTCCAGAGATGACCACCGCGAAGCCGATCCGCGCCGCCATCCTAACTGTCAGCGATAAGGGCTCGCGGGGCCAACGCACGGACGAGAGCGGCCCGGCGCTCGCGCGCTGGCTCGGCGAGCATGGCGTCGAGATCGCCGCCAGCGCACTGGTCGCCGACGAGCAGGCGCTCATCGCGCGCACGCTCGAGCAGTGGTGCGATGCAGGCGAGTCCGACCTGGTCCTCACCACCGGAGGCACTGGTGTCTCGCCGCGCGATGTGACGCCGGAGGCGACGCTGCAGGTGGTCGAGCGCATAATTCCCGGCTTCAGCGAAGCGATGCGCGCCGCGAGTCTCGCCAAAACTCCCTTTGCCATGATCGCGCGCGGGGTCTGCGGCATTCGCCATCGCACGCTGATTCTCAATCTTCCAGGCAGCCCCGCGGCAGCGGTGGAGAACCTCGAAGCCGTCTGGGCCGCTGTGCCGCATGCGATCCGCAAGATCCAGGGCGATCCCTCGGAGTGCGCGCCGCCGAAATAATAAAACGAAAGCACGCAGGTTTCGCTGTTGAAACGTTGGAGCCCCCCAGCAGATTGGAACCTTGCTGGGGTCCTTCGCTTCGCTCAGGATGACCCCTCAAGCGTTGTGGGATTCAACTGTAGCAGTTTCCATCGCAGTGGCGCTCACCATTGCGAGCTCCGGCTGCAGCGCCACCCAGCGCGCGCAGGCCGCCTTCATCCACAGCCGCGCCGCAATCTGCGAAATCGTCACCAGCTCCAGCACGGCAAAGCTTGCGATGACTGCTTCGTGCGGCAGATGGATCCACACGGCGATCCCCAGCGCCGCGACAAGAGCTGCCAGCAACGCAATCCCGAAGTAGCGCAGATAAAGTCCGGAGCGCACGGCCGGTACCAAGCTCCGCAGCAGCGTGCGCAAAACGCCGCTTCTGTTGTCTTGCACAATGCGCGCCTGGGCCACGTCGAACCACAGCCGCACTAGCAGCGCGGCCAGCACCATCAGCAGAGTGCCGGCAACGTTGAGCTCAAAGCCCAGCCGCGGCTGCGGCGCGTTGCGTGCCAGCTTGCCTGCGTAGTCGCCGAGAGCGTTGTGCGCGGCCATCAGCCCGCCAAAGGGCAGCAGTGCGTAGAGCGCCATCCGCGCCATCCGCCAGAAATACATCGCGCAGCTTGCGCCGAACTCCACCAAACCCAATCGCCGGTCCTGCAGATATGTGGTGATCACGCCGCCATCGAGTGCAAGCATCGCCAGCAGCCAGAGGACCGCTGCAACTGTCGCGCTCGGGGCGAGCACTTCGGTCGGCACCTCAGGCCGCTGCAGCAGCAGCACCAGCGTGCTGACGTCGAAGCCGGTGACCAGCTTGGCCGATTCCAGGCTGTTGTCCAGCACCGGGCTGACGATGGCGCGCAGCGCAAGCGAGCTTAGCCAGGCCAGCGCCAGGTTCAAGGCGAAGATCCACCACAGCAGGCGCTGATGACGCCAGACCAGGGCCGCCGCACTGCGAACACTTTCTCTCATCGTCGCACTCGTCTTGCAATCCCCACACTTGCCAATGGAAGGCAAACGCGGTCCAACTGTTGTCGAAGCGGTTGCGGTCCAGCCATTGGCCGTCGTCGGGGTCGATCTCCGCCGAGACCAGCTTCTGCTTGCGCTGCCAGACAAAGCGATGCCAGCGGTCCTTGCCGTCCCACCGCTCGCGGACAGTGGAGCCGTCGTCGAACTCCGCCTCCAGCACTACGGGTAGATCGAACGTGCCGCGGCGGTGCACAACGACCTGGTTGTAATAAAAGGTCTCGCCCTTCTTTTCCGGCTGCTTGTTATACCAGTCCACGCGTTTGGAGCCGGCGGAGAGAATGCGGTCATCCAGCGTCTGGGTTCCGTAGATGGCCTGCTGCCAGTACCAGTCCAGGTTTTGTCCCGCCGATTGGTTCATCGAGGCGGTGAAGTCGGCGGGCGTGGGATGAGTGAACTTGTAGCGCTCGAAGTAGTCATGTAGCCCACGCAGCACCGTCTTTTCACCGATCACGCTCTCCAGCGTCAGCAGCATCAGCGCGGTCTTCGAGTAAGTGTTGGCGCCGTAGGAGCCTCCGTCCACAAAAAGCCAGCCGGGGCGCGCGAGCGGATCGCGGTCGGGCATTGAGGCATAAGCCATCAGGTCCACCTGACGCTCGCCCGCCGTGCCCAGCCGCGAATTCAGATAGGACGTGGTGGGGCCGTAGAGCGCGTCCATCATCTTGAGCTCCATGTATTGATTGATGCCCTCGTCCATCCACGCATTTTCGAACTCATTGGTGGCCACCATGCCGTACCAGTACTGGTGCCCGAACTCGTGCTCCACCACGGCCTCGGGCGCGAGCAGCGACTTTGGCATCCACCAGGTCGTGTCCGCCGTGATCAGCGTGGGATACTCCATTCCTCCGGAGGCGATTGCGCCGTGCGGCGGATCGACCACGGTGATCTGCGGATACGGATACGGGCCGATCCACTCATCGAACTTGCGCATCGTGCCCTTTAGCGCCCCCAGATAGCGCGGCGCGGTTGCCCTGTCCACGGGTTGCATGAGCAGGCGGATCTTCACTGTACGGCCGCCGCTCAGTTCAACCGAGTCCTCCACCACTTTCGTCTCGGGGTCGGCTACCCAGGCAAAGTCGTGCACGTCTTCGGCGTGGAAGCTCACCGTCTGCGTGCCGTCCTTGTTTTCCGTGGACGCGGTTTGCAAGCCGCTGGCGCCAACGGTCCACTTTGCGGGCAGCGTCAACGTGACGTCGTAGGTGCCGAAGTCGGCGAAGAATTCGGTGGAGGCGTGGAACTGATGGCAGTTCCAGGCGCCGTTCCACCAGACGCCAACCTTGGGGAACCACTGTCCGGCCATCAGGTAGTCGCGCTTATACCCGGTGCGCGCCACCACCTCGGGAAACTTGGCGACAAAATGAATGCGGAACTGGATCTGGCCGCCGGGCTCGACCGGAGCGGGCAAGGCGATCTCGAAGACCGTGCGGTCGTCCGCGTTGCCGTCATCGGGCGCGATGAATTTGATCTGTTTCGTGAGGTCGAAAGCTTTGCCATTGGCGCCCACCATCTCCAGCGACTTCACATCGTTGGAGCCGTGGTGCTTCTCGTCCCAGGGCTTGCCTTTTGGAGAGTCGCGCTGGCCGCTGCGCTGCGCCTCGGTCATCCAGGTCGATTTTGGCTGGAAGGCGTTCAGGTAGAGATGAAAGGGAAAGCGGTCGAGCCGCGTGCCGGTCTTGTTGGTGTAGGTCAGCAGCTCGGTGGCATCGAGCGTGTGCGTCTTCGGGTCGTATCGCCCCTCGATGCGATAGGCCACAACCCGATCGCTGAGCGGGGATTCCCCCGGCGGCGTGGCCTGAGCCGCTGGGCCCGCAACGAAGCACACGAGCATTGCCGCAGCAATCGCAATCCGCCGGTGGAATTTCATCGGCTCTCCTGCACCCCAATCGTGCCCCGGAATCCGCCCGCCTCATTGGTTCTCGACGCCAGGCTGAGACAAGGCGCTACACAGCATACCAAGCTTCGATTGTTTTCTGTTTCATGTTCTCCTTCCCGGGGGTCCCCAGCCCGCCTGTATTTGGCGTGCTGGGGTGGAGCTACTTGGGCTACACTCCTGCTATGCGAGTGATGGGCGTGGACTGCGGCAGCGAATACACCGGCTATGGTGTGGTTGAGACCGTTGAACCCGAAGGGCACACCCGCTTGCTGGCGTGCCTCACCGCAGGCGCCATTCGCCTGGCTCCCCGCGAGGCCCTGGAACTCCGCCTCAAGAAGGTCTTCGATGCGCTCTCGGCCCTGCTGGTCGAATTTCAGCCTGAGGTCGTCGCGATAGAGGACGTCTTTTATTCGGTGAACGCCAAGAGCGCGCTGAAGCTGGGACACGTGCGCGGCGTTGCCATGATGGCGGCGGCGCAGCATGACCTGCCCGTGGTGACTTATGCGCCTTTGGCCATCAAGAGTGCCGTCACGGGCTATGGCCGCGCGGAGAAGTCGCAGGTGCAGGCGATGGTCGCCCGCCTGCTGTGCCTCGACCAGGTTCCACAGCAGGCCGATGCTGCCGATGCGCTGGCCATTGCGATCTGCCACATTCACACGGCGGCGACGCTCGAGCGCCAGGGAGTGGCGCGAATTTAAAAGAAGCTCAAAGGTTGCTGAGCATGAACTTTCCCAGGTTAGCGCCCAACTACAGGGCGCGGAACCTGGGGCACCCGCGCCAAAGCGCAGCGCCACTGTGAAGTGAAAGTCAAAAACCCCGCCCTAACCAAAGAAAGGTTAGGACGGGGCACCCTCAGGCGCACTGCTCTCCCCGGGCACTCTCCACAATTTTTCGCATCGTATCTCCTGCCGCAGTGGTCATAGTGAGGGACGGGGTCCACAATGTTTACGCGCCCATGGCTTCTCTGCATCGTCGTTGTTCTTGCGCTCTCGGGCATTGCTGCCGGCCAGGATATTCGCATCGCCCGCCTCGCCTGGGTGCAGGGCGACGTGCAGTTCTACCGCAGCTCTGCCATCGGCTGGGAGCCGGCCATCAACAACATCAATATTGGGGGCGACATTCGGGTCCGTGCCGCCGAGTTCTCGAGCGCGGTTGTCGAGCTTGAGGACGGCAGCAGCATCCGCCTCGATGGTCCGGCGCAGGTCTCGCTGCATCTCTCGGAGTCAATCGATGGCGCGCCGGTGAACCGGGTCGAAATCCATACGGGCGTGGTTGAGATCAGTGCTGTGCTGGCCGCGCGCGCCGACTTTCGTGTGCGCGACAGATTGGGCTCAACCTACGTGATTGCGCAGCCCTCCACGGTGCGCTTCCGGGTGGATGCGCAGGCTGCAAGTTTGAACGTGATCGAGGGCGAGGTGGAGGCATGGGGCGCCGGCGGATACTCTCTCCTCCGCGACGGCGAAAGCTACAGCTACAAATTGCCAAAGCCTAAACGGACCACGCGCAGATCGAGATAGGCGCAGCCGAAAAGAAAATCAAGCGCAAGATCAACTACCCCACTCAAGCCAACGGAAGGCTTGAATGGGGCACCCGACGGACCGCGATAGATTTGCGAGCTCACATCTGCTCACTACTACGGCAGATGTGGGATACCTCAAGGGTCAGATCACCGCGATGCCGGCGTAGCCCACCACGTGGTTGTGGTCGCCTGTGACCTCGCCCGAGGTCGTATATTTCACCAGCTCGGCCGAGGTCGCGCCCAGGCGCGTTGCCGCCGTCAGCATCGCCACCGCCGGGCCGTATCCGCACATGGAGATCTTCTGCGCCTTCACGGTCTCGAAGAGCTTCTGGGGCTGCAGGGTGAGCACCTGCTCGATGGCCATCGCGTCCTTCACCTTGGTCTCCATTTCGCTCTCGTAGTGGTTCATGTCGCTGGAGGCCACGATCAGCACCGGCTCGTTCCACGAGGCGATCACCTTGGCCATCACCACGCCCAGAGCGGTCAGCACCTCGAACTGGCCAATCCCGACCGTGATCGGGACGATCTTCAGCTCCTTCTGCACGGCCTGCAGAAACGGCAGCTGCACTTCGATGGCGTGCTCGCGGAGCTGGGACTGGTCGTCTTCGAGCAGCAGGGCAAAGCCGCGCTTCAGCGCCTCTGCCAGCTCGGTGTCGATCTCGACATCGCCCAGCGGCGTGCGGAAGCTGCCATGGCTCATGATGGCCAGCGGCTCGCCAAGACCGGTGTGGTTCGGGCAAAGCACGACCACTTTCCGAGGCACCTCGACGTGGGCATAGAGATTCTCCGGCGCCGCGCTGCAGAAACTCCTGCACCTCGCTGCGCAGCTCTGCCTCGGAGTTCGGATAGAACTGCCCGGCCACCGCCGCTTCCCGCACCTCGATCATGGTTGGCCCCCAGAGCACATCAAACAGTGCAACCGATTCTATCCCTGTTCCACCCCAGTACGCCAAAAACAGGCGCGCTGGGGGCCCCTCATGCTGCTGCTTTTTCAGCTCTGGACCACTTTCAGCTCTCGATAAAGCCGCGCCATGTCTTCCAGCGAGATTGCCTCGGCGCGCGCGGATGGCGCAATCCCGGCGCGCGCCAGCGCCGATGCGGCTGCCCGGCTATCGTAGGCCGCCTTCAGGTTGTTGCTCACGGTTTTTCGCTTCTGCGCAAATAACGTCTTCAGAAATCGAAGGAAGCCGCTCTCGTCCACGCCGAGTTCGGCAAACCTCGGACGAATGGTCATGCGGAAGACCGCCGAGCGCACCTTGGGCGATGGCCGGAAGGACTCCGGCCCCAGGTCGAAGAGGGGTTCCACCGGGCCGTGCATCTGCGCCGTCGCCGACAGCAGACCGTAGTCGCGCGAGCCTGGCGCGGCCGTGACGCGGTCGGCCACCTCTTTCTGCACCATCAGCACCATCATCTCGATGCGGCTGGCGGCCGAGAACAACTTCAGCAGAATGTCCGAGGTGATGTAGTAGGGGAGGTTTCCCACCACGCGCGCCTTGAACAGCCCCGTAGGCCGCAGGTCGCGCAGCGGTCCCGGAGTTGACCCCAGCACCGTTCCCAGGTCTACCTGCAGAATGTCCGCTTCGAGGATCTCCACATTGGGCATGGGCGTGAAGCGCATGCGCAGTTGCGCCGCCAGCACGCGGTCCAGCTCCACCGCGATCAGCCTGCCTGCGCGGCGGGCCAGCAGCTCGGTGAGCGCTGCGTCTCCGGGACCGATCTCAATGACCGTGGTGGTGGAGATGTCGCCCAGGGCCTCCACAATGCGCTGCATCGCGTCGGGATCAACCAGAAAGTTCTGGCCGAGCTTCGGCTTCTGTTTGCTGGATGTGGAGTTTGGCATCTCTTTGGCCAAAGTTTGACCGCCTTTCGTACTGCCGATAGACTTTCACGCGGCTTTAGATCCATCCTGCTCTACACCCCAGCAAGCCAACAACGGGCTAGCTGGGGACCCCGTGCAGCGCATCCAATGCTGCCGGAGTTCTGGGAGGCCCGCCGTGCACGTGCTGTTTGCCGCGTCGGAGTGTGTTCCGTTTTCAAAAACCGGAGGACTGGCCGATGTGGTCGGAGCGCTGCCCCGCGCCATCGCCTCGCTCGGCCATCAGGCCACAGTGTACCTGCCGCTGTATCGTCAGACGAAACTGAAGGACGCGCCCACCGTCATCTCGAGCATCACCGTGCCGTTCGACGACCGCTACCGCTTCTGCTCGGTGCGCGACGGCGGTGTGCAGCACGGTGTGCAGTACTACTTTATCGATTATCCACCGTTTTACGATCGCGATGCTCTTTACGGAACACCCCTGGGCGATTACCACGACAACCCTGAGCGCTTTGCGCTCTACTGCCGCGCCGTGCTTGAGGCCTCCAAGATCCTTGGCGTGCCCGACGTCTTCCACTGCCATGACTGGCAGAGCGCGCTGGTTCCCGTGCTGCTGCGCACGCTTTACGAAGAGGACCCCGCGCTGCGCGGAATCCCCACGGTCTTCACCATCCACAACATCGGATACCAGGGCGTCTTTTCTCCCGACACCCTGCCGCTGCTGTTGCTGCCCTGGGACCTGTTCACCATCACCAAGCTGGAGTTCTTCGGCAAGGTGAATTTTCTCAAGGGCGCGCTGACCTACTCGGACTTTCTCACCACGGTGAGCCGCAAGTACGCACAGGAGGTCCAGACCGCCGAGAATGGCTTCGGACTGGAGGGCGTACTGCGCAACCGCGCCGGCAGCTTCGCCGGCATCCTCAACGGCGTGGACTACGACGAGTGGAGTCCCGAGGTCGATCCGTTCATCGCTGCACATTATTCGGCCGAGGAGCTGGACGGCAAGCAGGAGTGTCGCCGCGACCTGTTGCGCCGCTTCGGGCTGGATCCTGAATCTCCGCTTCCTGTCATCGGAATCGTCTCGCGCTTCGCCGCGCAGAAGGGCTTCGACCTGATCGCGATTGCAGCCGACCACTTGGCGCACGAAGAGCTGATCATGACCATTCTGGGCTCGGGCGATAAGCTCTACGAGGAGCTCTTCCGGCGCCTGGTGCGCCAGTACCCCAAGCGCTTTGCCGTCAAGATCGGCTACGACAACGAACTGGCGCACTGCATCGAAGCCGGCTCCGATATGTTCCTGATGCCTTCGCGCTATGAGCCCTGCGGCCTCAACCAGATTTACTCACTCAAGTACGGGACCGTGCCGATCGTGCGCGCCGTCGGCGGCCTGGACGACACCATTGAGCCTTACGACGGCCGCAGCGGCAAAGGAACCGGCTTCAAATTCCACGAGTACACGCCGGAGGCGCTGTTGCTTGCCATACGGGCGGCGCTGGCGCTTTATCGCAAGCCGAAGGAATGGCACAAGCTCATGCGCAACGGCATGGCGAAGGATTTTTCATGGACGGTTTCGGCCCGCGAGTATTTGAAGGTCTACGAAAAGGTGCGGGCCTCGCGGCATGCGGTTCCCGCCTGACCATGTTCAGTCCCGAGGATATCCTGCGCATCACGGATCATCGTCCGTGGCCGCTGCCGCGCGGACCGTGGGTGATGATGCAGGGCTGGTACGACCTTCTCTTTGCGCACTGGCCGCTGCCGGTGGAACAATTGCGGCCGCTGATCCCCGCGCCACTGAAGTTGCAGACGTTTGACGGCAAGGCGTGGCTCAGTGTGACTCCATTTCACCTCACATTCCAGCCAAGAGGACTGCCGTTGCGGTTGCGCTGTCCGGAGCTGAACTGCCGGACCTACGTCGAACATGGCGGCAAGGCCGGAATTTTTTTCTTCAGCCTGGATGCGGGCAGCCGGCTGGCTGTGTGGGGAGCGCGCATGCTCTACCTGCTGCCCTATTTTCATGCCGACGCCACCATCGGAAAGCAAGGCGGCGGCATCGACTACTCACTGCGACGCAGCGGCGGCAAAGCGGCTTTTCGCGCCCGATATGGGCCGCTTCGCCCCAGCACGCCAACAGCGGGCGCGCCGGGGACCCCGGGGCTCGGAGGCGGGCCGCGGCAGTCGCGTTCCGGCACGCTGGAGCATTGGCTGACCGAGCGCTACTGTCTGTACACGCATATCGGCAGGCGCCTTCTTCGTGGTGAGATCCATCATGCCCCGTGGCCGCTGGAAGATGGCGAGTGCGAGCTGCGCGAGAACAGCATTCCTCAGGCGGCGGGAATTCGTCTCCCTGACATACCTCCGCTGCTGCACTTTGCGCGCGGAGTCGACGTGCTGGTGTGGCCCTTGAAGGCAGCGGTCTAACAGCCTTTTCTCCGAGAGAGGAACGAACCTGCTTCGTCAATAACCCATAGGGGTCCCAAATGCGTTTAATCAAAATGGATATGCCAGAATGAGAACTCAATGGCATACGTGCTTGGCATCGACGGCGGCGGAAGCAAAACCCTGGCCGCCGTGTCCGGGGCCTCCGATCTGCCCGCTATTGGCAGATTGGGGATGAGTGGGGCCTGCATCTTCCCCTACATCGCGCCAAAGGGCTGCAACTTCAACGCAGTCTCCCGCGAAGACGCCCGGGCGGCGCTGGCAGAGGCCGTTAGCGGCGCGCTAGCGTCGGCAAGAGTCTCCGCCGGCGACATCTCCTCGGTCTGTGCCGGCGTCGCGGGAGGCGCCTCGCCGGAGGTGGCCGCGATGATCTCGGAGATCCTTGGCCCGCTGCTTCCATGCGCTTCCGTTCGCGTGGTCGGCGACACCGTCATCGCCTTGGAATCGGCATTTCCCGGCGGTGCCGGCGTGGTCTGCATCTCGGGCACCGGTTCGGTGGCCTTTGGACGCAACGAGCGCGGCGAGATGACCCGCGCGGGCGGCTGGGGACGCCTGGTCTCCGACGAGGGTTCGGGACACTGGATTGGCCGGCGCGCGATTTCGCAGTGCCTGAATGCGATGGACCAGGGCCGCAGCAGCCGGCTCATCACGGAGATCATGGAGCACTGGGCCATCGTGACCCGCGAGCAACTCGTGACGCGCTGCCACTCCGACCCGATCCCGAACTTCTCGGAGCTCTTCCCGGTGGTGCTGGGTGTGGCCAACGAGGGCGACCCCCTGGCAACGGAGATTCTCGACAGCGCCGCCCTGAAACTTGCGCGCATTACTCAGATCGTCCTGCGCCGGCTATGGAGCGGCCGCTCGGCGCAGCGGGTGGCCATCACCGGAAGCGTCTTCGCCAACGCGGAGCGCATCCGCCACGCCTTCGCCAACCTCATCCGCGCCGATCGTCCCGAGGTGCAGATCCGGCTGAGCGAGCGCCAGCCCATCGAGGGCGCGCTGCAACTGGCGTGGGAAAACATCGGCGAAAGCGGGTTGGCGGCGAGCTAGGCTCCACTCTGCTCAATCCCTTCGTGAGCTGCCCAAGCTGCAGTAAGCCTATTTTCTGTTTTTGCTTTTCGGGAATGATTTTGATTTCGTGTACGTTATCGGCACTGTCTCATAGGGAAATGTGATCTTTGGACCGGCATTCGGATTCAATCGGTATTGCTTCTCAACTTCCGTTCTGAAAAGTAGCTTTCCGCAGTCCGGGCAAAGTTGTTCAGCATCGGCTTTCACCTCAGAATCTGCTTGATTCCCCTTCCGCTGTTTCCAGGCCGACTCGATAATCCATCCTTGCCAGCCACACGAGTCCTCTTCCGTGGCACATACTGCATAGGCGAGCCATACATAGTCGGGTACATCCACTTGTTTTTCGCGAAGTTCAATCAAATCACGAAACTTATCGGGGAATGGCATTCTCAAGACCTCGTCACCCCAACATGTCATCTGTTATTTTCTACGGCTGCTCCTGCCCGCGGAAGAACTCCCGGATTGCCTCTGCCTGGCGGGCGGTGACCACCGCCGTCAGTGCCGCAAAGCTGGCCTCTTTCACCGCGCGCAGTGAGCCGAAGTGCTGCAGCAAGCGGCGGCGGGTCATCTCGCCGACACCGGGCACGTCGCGCAGTTCGCTGGTGCGGTCGCGCATCTGGCGGCGCTTGCGGTGGAAGGTGACGGCGAAGCGGTGGGCCTCGTCGCGGACCTGCTGCATCAGCAACAGCACCGGCGAGTGGCGCTCCAGCACGATCGGCTCATCTTCCTGCCCGAAGAGATACAGGGTCTCCTCGCGCTTGGCGAGGGCGGCCAGCGGCTGCGCGGCCAGGCCGAGCTCCTCCAGCGCGGCGGCCGCCGCGTGCAGTTGTCCTACTCCGCCATCCACCAGCACAAGCGACGGCATCGCCTGCTGACCATCGCGCAGGCGGCGGTAGCGGCGCGTCACCACCTCGTGCATCGACTTGAAGTCGTCCACGCCTTCCACGCTGCGGATGATGAACTTGCGGTAGTCCCCGTGCTTCATCGCGCCCTCTTCCCACACCACCATCGAGGCCACGGTTTCGGCGCCCTGGATGTGCGAGATGTCAAAGCACTCGATTCGCGTGGGGAGGTCGGGCAACTGGAAGACCTCCTGCAGCGCCGACTTGAGCACGTCGGTACGCGGCTTCATCACGCGGAAGCGCTGCTCATAGGACTGTTTTGCGTTGTTGCCCACCAGGTCGATGAGCGAGCGCTTGGCGCCACGTTGCGGTACCTCGATCTGCACTCGTCGTCCGCGGTCTTCGCTCAGCATCTCGGCCAGCGCCTCGCGGTCTTCGAACTCCACCGGAACGCAGATGCAGCGCGGGATGTAAGGCGCATCGAGATAGAGCTGCTGCAGCAGCGAGCTGAAAAACTCGCCCACCTGGAAGCCCTTCTCGGTCTCCAGCGCGCCCAACTCCTCCCAGAAGAACTCGCGCCGGTCCAGCACCTTGCCTCCGCGCACGTGGAAGAGGTTCACGGCCAGGCGATGGTCCTCGTAGTGGTAGCTGATGACGTCGGCGTCTTCGCCCTCGGCGGCGTCCATGCGCTGCTTTTCATGGAGCTGCTGCACGGTCACGATCAGGTCGCGGCAGCGCGCCGCCTTCTCGAACTGCATCTGCTCGGAGGCCTCTTCCATACGGCGGCGCAGCGATGCGGCCAGTTCGGTGGGCTTGCCTTCCAGCAGCAGACGCACGTCCCGCACCGCCTCGGCGTAGATCTCCGGCGTGGTCAGACCGCTGACGCACGGCCCGAGGCAGCGGTGGATGTGGTACTGGAGGCAGGGCCGCGGATGGTCGCGCGTCAGATCGATCTTGCAGGAGGGGACCAGAAAGCTGCGGTGGATCAGGTCGACGATG
>WNGF01003332.1_pt1 | contig 41491 bp, 38 predicted proteins | sample 5400641 | NCBI WGS metagenome assembly WNGF01 (sample SAMN13153371, study PRJNA577476) | soil metagenome | isolation source: 80 cm soil or saprolite under grassland replicate 2 | place: USA:California | collected 2016-06-15 | reverse complement strand
ACGACGACGGCTATACCGTCGGAACGGTCTTGGCCCCGAACCGCATGGAATGGTGCTACATGCACCTTTCCCAGGCCACCCGCGTCGCCTCCTGCACGGAGCTGACCAAGCAGCCTTAGCAATGGCGCGCCCTACGGGACTCGAACCCGTGTTTCCGCCGTGAAAGGGCGATGTCCTAGACCGCTAGACGAAGGGCGCTAAAGGCGCGGCGACATATAAAGGCGTTTCCAGGGGCCGGCAAGGAACCGCCGCTCGCCGCGAAGCTGCATGGGTGCCAGTTGGGGAACGTGTCCCGGACGCAGCGCAGCACAAGCCATAAGCGCGTTTACGCGCGCCTTCGACGCGCTATGGCGAAGTGGTGCGCTGCAGAGCCGGGACCGCCCCGGTCCGTAGCGGTCCCGGATCAGCGGCGCCATCGCGCGTCGGAAGACGCGCGTGGACGCGCTTATGGCTCCACTTCGTTTCGCGCTGCCGCATCCAGGACACGCGAATTTTAGCGCCAGCCGCGAAAGCGCCTCACCATTTGCCGGTGTTCGGCATCGAGACCCACGGCTCCTTGGGCGGCAGCGCGGAACCTTTCTGCAACAATTCGATCGAGTGCCTATCGGGCGAGCGCACGAATGCCATCACCCCGTCGCGCGGCGGGCGGTTGATGGTGACACCCGCCTTCATCAGTCTTTCGCATAGGGCGTAAATATCATCGACCTCGTAGGCGAGGTGACCGAAATAGCGCGCGTCGCCGTAGTCCTCGGAGTCCCAATTGTAGGTGAGTTCCACCAAAGGCGCATCGCGGCCGGTGCGCTTGCTCTCCTCCACAAGGCCTTCATCCTCGGGCGCGGCCAGAAAAACCAGCGTGTACCGGTTCTTCTCGTCGACCCGGCGGCGCACCTCTTGGAGCCCGAGCTTGTTGCAGTAGAAGTCGAGCGCTTGGTCGAGGTTGCGAACGCGCAACATGGTGTGCAGATATCTCATGGGTAGTGACCTCTTTGCATCGCCTGAACATAAAACGGATCATACATGATCGCGCCTGACCTGGAGACCGCTATCGACGAATTGCAGGAGCTCGTGGACGGCGCGCGCGTGATCGCCCCGTTCACCGGAGCCGGAATCTCCACGGAGTGCGGTATCCCGGACTTTCGCTCGCCCGGCGGGCTCTGGACAAAGAACAGGCCGATCCCGTTCGACGAGTTCCTCGCGAGGCAGGACATGCGCGACGAAGCGTGGCGGCGGCGTTTTGCCATCGACGCGCAATTTTCCGCCGCCCGGCCCGGGCGCGGCCACCTTGCGCTCGCCAGCCTCTATCGCGCTGGCAAGGCACCGGCGGTGATCACGCAAAACATCGATAATCTGCATCAAAGCTCGGGAATATCAGCGGAACACGTCATCGAACTGCACGGCAACAATAGCTATGCCTTATGCGTTGCTTGCGGCAAGCGCTACGAATTGTCGTGGGTACGCCAGCAGTTTGTCGCTGCCGGCGAACGGGCGCCCGACTGCGGCGATTGCGGCGGTCACATCAAGACGGCGACGATTTCCTTCGGTCAGGCGATGCCGGAGCGGGAAATGCAGCGTGCTGAGCAGTTGACCCTTGACTGTGATCTTTTTCTCGCGGTCGGTTCTTCGCTGGTCGTATGGCCGGCCGCCGGATTTCCTTTGCTCGCCAAACGAAACGGCGCTCGTCTGGTGATTATCAATCGCGAACCGACGGAATTCGATGAGATTGCCGATTTGGTGATACGCCAAGACATTGGAACGGTACTATCTCCGTTCATCGTCCACTGATTCGCCACACGTAATCGAGATGTACACAGCCCTTCCATCTCTGATGCATTTTGGCCTTTTCCGTTCGCTGCCGAATGATATCTTCATGACGGCCAAGATTCGAAGCGCACGTAAGAAGCGCCTGGACTGAGCGGCGGCGTTGGGGCGTCATGACGTCGGACGGAATTGGACCGAAGGGCCCGCGCAGCGGTTCGTCAACCGACCGCGGCTCCGCTGCCGAGATCGGCGGCGAGGCGGCGAGCGTCATCGAACTCAGCGGCGCCATCAAGTGGTTCGATGTCTCCAAAGGTTACGGGTTCATCGTTCCCGACAACGGGATGCCCGACATTCTCCTGCACGTGACCTGTCTACGGCGCGATGGCTTCCAAGTCGCCTATGAGGGCGCGCGTGTCGTCGTCGAGGTGTTGCAGCGGCCGCGCGGTCTGCAGGCATTCCGTGTCCTCTCCATGGATGAATCGACCGCGGTGCATCCGGCGCAAATGCCCCCGCCGCGCACCCACGTCAGCGTGACCCCGACCAGCGGCCTCGAAAGGGCGCAGGTCAAGTGGTTCAATCGGCTGCGAGGCTTCGGTTTCCTGACCCGCGGCGAGGGCACCCCCGACATTTTCATTCATATGGAGACGCTGCGCCGCTTCGGCCTGACTGAACTGCGGCCGGGGCAGTACGTTCTCGTGCGCTTTGGACCCGGGCCAAAGGGATTGATGGCGGCCGAGGTGCGCCCGGAAGGGGCTCCAACCGGCCCGGCGTCGCACTGACCCGAGCGAATACCGCTGGGACAGGAGTTCCGCCTGAGCCGGTTCCGGAACGCGGCGCAATCTGCAAGGCCTCCTGTCTTTCGCTATGATCGGCGCTCGTTCTGCGAGACCGTCTGTCATGCAACGTTGCCTGCTTGTTCTCCTGACGGCATTCTCCGTACTCATCCTGCCGCTCGGCGGCAGCGCCGGACGCCTTCCGGCAGCCGAACTGCAGCCGCTCGAGATCGCGAGCAAGACGGGTGTGCACGTCTTTGCGGTCGAACTTGCTTCCACAGCCGAGGAACAGGCCAAAGGCCTCATGTTTCGTCGCGAGCTTCCGGAAGGGCAGGGGATGCTGTTCGACTTCCACCGGGAGCAGCCGACTAGTTTCTGGATGAAGAACACTTACATCCCGCTCGACATGATCTTCATCCGCGACGACGGGCGCATCCTGCGCATTGCGGAGAACACGGTGCCGCTGTCGGAAGCGCTCGTTTCCTCCGGTGGGCCGGTGCGCGCAGTGCTCGAAGTGAACGCCGGCACCGCCAGGAGGCTTGGCATCGCGCCAGGCGACCGGGTGGCACACCGGATCTTCAGCGGGCGCTAGGGCCTCGCAGCCGAAACTTTCGTTCGGAGGGAGCGGCGGCAATGCCGACGCCATCGAACTGTAGCGGACAAGCGCAGCTTGCTGGCGCAAACCGAACCGTGTAATCGAGCCGACAACGCCGGGGCATAGCGCAGCCTGGTAGCGCGGGAGTTTTGGGTACTCCAGGTCGCAGGTTCAAATCCTGCTGCCCCGACCATAGCTCGGCTGTTCGAGCGCAAGGTGAGCCACTGACATGATAGCGCGCATCTATAAGCCCGCGAAGACTGCCATGCAGTCCGGCACCGCCAAGACTAAGGAATGGGTGCTCGAGTACGAGCCGGAACAACCGCGCCAAATCGAACCGCTGATGGGCTGGACCAGTTCGGACGACATGCGTCAGCAGGTCCAGCTGCGTTTTGACACGCTCGAGGAGGCGGTCGCCTATTGCGAGCGGCACAGCATTGCCTACCAGATCTTCAAATCCAAGGCACCTGTGCGGCGTGGCATGTCCTATGCCGACAACTTCGCCACAAACCGCCGTGATCCCTGGACGCACTGAATTCCAGCGACAGCTATCGGCTCATATGCCGTCGTCCCCGCGAGGGGCACCCCGCGACGCTCGCGTCGCATTGTGTATCAGCGATCGAGGAGAAGAGCCGATCTATCGGGGACCGAGTTCCCGGATTACCCATTTTTGAACGATGTGGCTCGTCATCCAGAGCGCGATGCTCCCGAGCGCGGCGATGAGCGCGATTATGAGAAAGAAGTTGGCCTTCGCCATGCTGCTCCAGAAGCCGCCGAGGTAACCTGCGAGAACGTCGGCCGGCAGCGTGGTCGCAAACCAGATACCCATGATGATGGACGTCATTCGGGCGGGGGCAAGCTTCGAGATCAGCGCCAGTCCGACCGGGGCAACGTGCAACTCGCCGATCGTGGCAAGCACGAAGTAGCCCATAAGCCATGCGACGCTCGCCTTTCCCGCTGTGGCCCACCCGGCGCCTGCCATCAGCAGGTTGGCGAGGGCGAGGCAAAGGCAGCCGAACGCCATCTTGCTGATCGGGAAGGGCTCGGTGCCGCGCCGCCCCTGCTGTGCCCAGCGCCGCACGATCAGCGGCGTGAGCAAAAAGATCATGAGCGGATTGAGCGCGAGAAACCAGGGCGATGGAATTTCGCCGTGCCAAAAGCCGAGGTCGATCGACCGGTCGGTGAAGTCCTCGGCCCAGAGCAGCACGGTGTTGCCTTGCTGATCGAAGGCGGCCCAGAACAGCGTGACCAGGGCACAGGTGCCGATGAGGGCGAGCAGAGCACGTCGCTCGCCGGCCTCGAGGGGCTTGTTCTCGCGCGCGAGGAGGCTGTCCCGTGGCGGGTCGTCTGCCGGCAGCGATCGCCGGCCGCAAAGGTAGATGGCGAGACTGACGAGCATGCCCACGCCGGCGGCGCCAAACCCGTAGTGCCACCCGTATTGAACGGCGAGCGTGCCGCATATCAGCGGGGCCAGGAACGCCCCGATGTTGATGCCGAGGTAGAAGATCGAGTAGGCGCGGTCGCGCCGATCATCGCCGGGCGCGTATAGGGCACCGACCTGGGTCGAGATGTTCGGCTTGAACGCGCCGATGCCGATAATCAGCATCAACAGCGCGAGGAGAAACAGGGCTTCAAAGGCCATCATGAAATGGCCAGCCGCCATGAACACGCCGCCGACGAGGATGGTGCGGTGCCGGCCCAGGAGACGGTCGGCGACGAGGCCGCCCAGGATCGGCGCGAAATAGGCAAGACCCGTGTAGAAGCCGAACAGCTGCGAGGCGAGCGGCTGCGCCTCGAGCGGTCCAAAAAAGAATTCGAGCGCCGATTTGACCGCGCCCAGACCGACCACTGTCTCGAGACGGCCGGAATCGAACAGGTATTTCGTCATGTACAGCACGACCAGCGCGGCATTGCCGAAATAGGAAAACCGTTCCCACGCTTCGGTGGCGAACAGGACGGCGAGCCCGCGTGGATGGCCGAGAAATTCGCGCGTCGGAGGAGCGGCTGGTTCGCTCCGTCTCGGCAGCGTCATGGGCGCCGCCCCGGCAGACGGGCGTAGATGTCGCCGGAATTAGCGTTCTGCGGCAGCGCGGAAAGCCAGGCGGCGATCTCCTCAGCGCTCACCCAGCCGTGGTGCACCAAGGCCTGGCGGTCGCCGAGCACCGCGTTGTAATGCGCGTAGCCGAGCTGGGCACAACGCTCGATGCAAGCCGCCGCCACACCACGCTGGATGGTGGTGAATTCGAACGACAGCGCCGTCGAGGGGCGCGTAAGGCCCGCGAGCGCCTCCGCTTCCGAACCTTCCACGTCCAGCTTGATGAATCGGGGGGCTCCATGGCGGGAAACGAGCGCATCGAGAGTGATCACCGGAACCCGGATGGTGGTGGTCCATGCTTGTCCTTCCCAGCCCGGCGCACCATCCGCTGCCGTGCGGAACGCGTCTGAGGCGGTTGAAACCGTCGGATTGTCGATATTGAGGTTGAACTCAGCCATTCCCGCATTCCGGCCAACGGCGACCGGTTCGATCGCCACCGCGCGATCACGGCCATAGAGAAGCTTCAGCGTCCGGACCAGCGCCGGCTGCGGTTCGACCGCGACCACGCGCGCGCCGAGGCGGCGGAAGGCGGCGGTGCGGCCGCCCACATGCGCGCCGATATCGAAGACGAGGTCGCCCGCTTGCACGAACTGCCCGTAAAGGCGGTCCATCGCCGCGCGATCCGCGCTGATACCGTAATAAGTGCGAAGCGAACGCGCGACACCTCGGACCGTCCGCCAAGACTCGTGCCAAGAGCGGTGCCGGGCCGCCCGCATGGTCGGTTACGACGCTCGCTGCGACATCTCGATCGCAGGCAGCTTGAGCGCCCGCAATTCGGGCGGTGGCAGCGTCTCCTCCGGCAACCGGTCGAGTCCGAGGGCAATGAGAGTGCGCCCGAGCGCAGGCGAGCCGGTTAGAACCGCGAGCGGGATCGAGAGCAGCGGACCGCCTGCAATGAGCAAGGCATAGGGAAGGGCCGCGGGCGCGGCGGCCGCCAGCAGGAGCACGGGAGCAAGTCCGACCAGGGTCTGCGGCCAAAACTGCCGCAACGCGAGCGACCACGGCACCTCGTGATCGTGCCGCGCCGGTGCGCCCCAATCGAGGGTGCGGCCGCACAGAAGGCGCGCCAAAAATAGGGTGTGGCTCGCCCACATGATTGGAGCGGCCAGCACGACGAAGACGACCGTGATCATGAAGCTCGCGCTGAGCCGGACTCCTCCACCGAACAGATGCCGCAGCTTCGCTCGGGTCAGCACGTCGATGACGGTTGCGACGTTGGGCGCAAACCACATCGCCAGCACGAGGATAAGGCCGGCCACCCCGGCATCCCAACGCATGAAATCGGCTGGCGTCGGCGCGAGCGCAGCCGCTGCGCTGCCGATCAGCAAGAGCCCGATCCAGGCCGGCGAGCCGAGGAACATGAGGATGGCGAAGGCGAGCTGATAGCGGCTTATGGGCCGCAAACCCGGCATACGCAAAAAATGCCAATACTGCATGTTGCCCTGGCACCAGCGCAGATCGCGGCGGATGAATTCGACCAGCGTCGGCGGGTTCTGCTCGAAGCTCGAGCCTTCGCCCGCCAGCACGCGCACCGCGTAACCCGCGCGTTGCATCAGCACCGCTTCGATCTGGTCGTGGCTGAGGACATGACCTTTGACCAGCGCGCCCTCGCCGAGCACCGGCAGCTGACAATGGGTCATGAACGGCGCGATCCGCACGATGGCGTTGTGCCCCCAGTACGGCCCGCAATCGCCTTGCCACCAGGCACTCCCGATGGTGTAGGAGCGCATGCCCAGCCGCATCCCGAACTGAAAAATGCGGGCAAACGGGCTGGCCGACGGCATTCCGATGACTAGCGTTTGCAGAATGCCGAGTCTCGGATCGATCTGCATGATGCGCACGAGCTTGAGCACGAGGTCGACCGTCATGAGGCTGTCGGCGTCGAGCATGATTGCGAAATCATGATCCTTACCCCAGCGCATGCAGAACTCGCCGATATTGCCGGCCTTGAAGGCGATGTTTTGCGCGCGCCGGCGGTAGGTCACGGCGATCCGCCCATGCCATGTTGCTGCGAGCGCCGCAAAGCGGGCGTCCTCGGCGGCCGCGATGTGCGACTCCTCAGTGTCGCTCAGGACGTAGACATGGAAGCGGTCGCCGACGCCGCGCGAGGCGAGGCCCTGCAGCATCGGCTCGAGCATGCGCACGGTCCGCTCCGGCGGCTCGTTGCGGACGCACAGCAGGACCGCGGTCGATGCGGTGATCGGCTCATCTGCGCGGATGCGACCGGCGACCGGCAGGACCGCCGCCACGGGATCGCGTGCAAAGCGCATGATCAGAAGGCCAATGGTCGCGTTCCAGAAGCCGATCACGTACCAGGGCAGCGTCACCGCGAACAGCACGACCAGAATGAGGTCGATGGCGCCGATCCCCCCCGGCGAGAGCGCGACCAGGGCGAGCCAGATCAGTCCCGCCATCGACAGCCCTACGCATAGGAAAAACAGCACCGGGCGCCACGCGGACAGGACGGTGGGCGCGGCGATGATGACCGCGTTGCGGGGAGGGCGTTCGAGCATGAAATGGCTTTGCGGGTCTCTGCGGGCGTTTGAGGATATAGCGGCCTGCCGCCAAGTCCAATGCGGCGAAAGCCTTACGCGTGGTAGTCTTTATCGTGTAATGGAACACCAGCGCGCGGGGACATCTTCCGCAGGATACGGGACAACACGAGCGAACATGCAGAGCAAAGCGCTCTGGTATGTGGGACCCGGTCGCGCCGAGTTGCGCGAGGAGACCATTGCCGCGCCGAAGCCCGGCGAGGTGCAGGTTCGTTCCCTGTTTGGCGCCGTCAGTCGCGGCACCGAACGGCTCATCCATGCCGGTCGGGTGCCGGCGAGCGAATACGATCGCATGCGCGCGCCCTTGATGGCCGGGACCTTTCCTTTCCCGGTGAAATATGGCTATGCCACGGTCGGCAGGGTCGAGGCCGGGGCCGCCGAACTGCGCAGCCGGATCGTTTTTAGTTTGCATCCCCACCAGAGCCTTTTCACTTTGCCGGCGGAAGCGGTGTTTCCCGTTCCCGAACATGTGCCGCCGCGACGCGCCGTGCTCGCCGCCAATATGGAGACGGCACTCAACGCGGTATGGGATGGAGCGCCTGCACCGGCCGATCGCATCGCCGTCGTGGGTGGGGGGCTCGTAGGCCTTTTGGTCGCCTATCTCTGCGCGCGGCTGCCGGCCGCAGAGGTTACGGTGGTCGATATCGCTTCTTCCCGCGCCGAGCTGGTGCACGCGATCGGCGCCCGCTTTGCCTCGCCGGAGGCGGCGCCGAGAGATTGTGATCTCGTGTTCCACGCGAGCGGCACGGCCGCCGGGTTGGCCACTGCGCTTCGCCTTGCGGGCGAGGAGGCGACCATCGTCGAACTGAGCTGGTATGGAAGCGGCGAGGTCGCGGCGCCGCTTGGCGAGGCGTTTCATAGCCGACGCCTGCGGCTCGTCTCGAGCCAAGTCGGTCGGGTCGCCCCGTCCCATCGCTCGCGCTGGACACACCAGCGCCGCCTTACTGCGGCGCTTGCGCTTCTCGATGCCCCGGTGCTCGATCTCCTGCTGGCGCCCGCCATAAAGTTCGACGAACTGCCGGCGACATTGCCTTCGGTTTTCGGCTTCGGCGCGGACGGTGTCTGTCCGCTGATCCGATATCCTGCGGCCGATGAAAGCGACTGAGAGTTCCTGTGTACGCGGTTGAAGTCTCCGACCAGATCATGATCGCCCATTCGTTTCGGGGCGAGCTGTTCGGCCCGGCTCAAAACGTGCACGGGGCGACCTTTGTCATTCGCGTGGCATTTCTCGCAGAAGAGCTTGATGCGCACGGCATCGTCGTCGACATCGCGCGCGCCCAAGAGATCCTCAAAGAGGCTCTCGTACCCATCAATTATCGCAATCTCGACGAGCTGCCACAGTTCAAGGGCATGAACACCACGACCGAGTTCTTGACCAGATATCTCTTCGACCACTTCGCGGCGGCGGCGCGTGCCGGCAAGCTCGGCCGCGACGGTCGCGCGCTCAAGTCGATCCGTGTGACCGTCGCGGAATCCCCGGTTGCGCGCGCTTGGTACGAGGCGTCCTTGTGGTAAGGGACGTGTTCTTCGCGGTGCCGGGCGACCTTGCCGCACCAACTGGCGGCTACAGCTATGACCGGCGCATCATCGCAGAGCTTCCGGCGCTGGGCTGGCGGGCGGAGGTGATCAATCTTGGCGATGGTTTTCCGTATCCAACGATGGGCACGCGTGCCATGGCCTGCGCGCGTCTATCGGCGCTCGTGCCTGATCGTCCGGTCGTGATCGACGGACTTGCCTTCGGCGTGCTGCCGGATGCCGCGGAGGCGCTGCGCGCGAGTCATCGGTTGGTCGCGCTGGTGCACCATCCGCTCGCGCTCGAGTCAGGGCTCGGCGCGAGCGAATTTGCCTCCTTGCGCGCGAGCGAGCGCTCGGCGCTCGCCTGTGCGCGGCGCGTTGTCGCGACCAGTGCGACGGTCGCGCGGGTGTTGATCGAAGACTACGGGGTCCCATGCGGCGGCGTGAGCGTTATCGAGCCGGGAACGGATCGCGTCTGCGTGCCGCCGCGTAAGAACGCACGCGTCGTCAAATTGCTGGCGGTCGGCTCCGTGATCCCACGCAAGGGTTATGACGTGCTGGTCGCTGCACTCGCTCGACTGAGGCATTTGCCGTGGCAGCTCGCCATCGCCGGTGATTGCGGGCGCAGCCCGCAAACGTATCGGCAGGTGAAGGGCGAGATCGCGCGTCTCGGTCTCGCCGACCGCGTCAGCCTGCTCGGCGCCGTGGCTTCCGACCAGCTTGCGCCACTCTACGCCTCTGCCGATCTTTTCGTGCTGCCCTCGAGGTTCGAAGGTTACGGCATGGCCTATACAGAGGCCATCGCCCACGGCGTCCCGGTCGTCGGCACCACCGCGGGTGCGATTCCGGACACGGTGCCGGCCTCAGCCGGCGTGCTCGTGGCCCCCGACGACATCGAGGCGCTCGCGGCCGCGTTGCAACGGCTCATGGAAAACCCGGCGGATCGCGAGCGTCTCGCCGCCGGCGCCCGTGCCGCCATCTTTCCATCGTGGCCGCAGCAAGCTGCTTTATTCGCCCGAGTCCTGGAAAGCGTCGGATGAGCGAGTACTCCACAGAGTGGCTGGCATTGCGCGAACCCTATGATGTCGCCGCGCGCAACGCCGTGGTGCTCGAGAGCGTTGCCGGCGCTTTCGTTGGGCAGGCGGCAATCTCCGTGGTCGATCTCGCTTGCGGCACCGGCGCGATGCTGCGGGCACTGGGGCCGCATCTTCCCTCGCGCCAGAGCTGGAATCTGGTCGACAACAACCTCAGTCTTCTGGCGCGAGCCTCCCCATCCGGAAGTCCACCACACCTGACCGTCACCACCACGACGGTCGATCTCGCGCACGATCTCGAACGCGTGCTGGACGGTCCAGTGGATCTCGTGACGACATCGGCGCTGCTCGATCTTGTTTCTCCCGAATGGCTCGATCGTCTCGTCGTCGAGGTGGCGGCGCGACGGCTGCCGTTCTATGGCGCCCTTACCTATGACGGCCGCGCCGTTGCCGAACCGCCGGTGCACCACGATGTCGAGCTTCTGGCGGGATTCAACCTCCACCAGCACACCGACAAGGGCTTCGGTCCGGCGCTTGGCCCCGGCGCGGCGGCGTGTGCCGCCCGACGGTTCGAGCAATTCGGTTACGTCGTCGTCGAGGGCCACTCCGACTGGCTGCTCGGGCCCGAGGATCGGGACATTCAGGAGGCGCTTTTTGCCCGCTGGGCCAAGGTCGGGCCGCTGACGACGACGCTGTCGTCGCACGAGATCGCGGGATGGCTCGCCTGGCGGCGAAGCCATCTAGCGCAAGGGCGTTCGAGGTTGCGCGTTGGTCACGTCGATATTTTTGCCCGCCCGATCGGGACCCGTTGAGCACTGAGGTCGCAGTCGAGCAGCACGTCACCGCCAAGATTGTAGGCCCGCATGGGCGCGCGCATCGCCTGATCGAGCCGTTCGATCGGCGGCAGCGTAAGGCTCGGTCGTCCGGCGCCGAGCACAATGGGCGCGACCAGAATATGCAGGCGATCAAGACAGCGCGCCGCGACGAATCGGGAGACCGTGTCGGTGCCTCCTTCCACGAGAATGCGTCGGAGCCCGCGCTTGGCCAGCGCGGCGAGAATAGCGCTGGGGGCAAGCTGACCGTTGTCCGCGGCCACCGATACGAGTTCGACACCGGCGGGAGGCGCTGCAGGCGTGTTGGCGGCGGTCACGACGAGCCGGCGGGTACCGTCAGCCGACAATACCCGCGCGGTCGGCGGCAACCGACCTTTTGGATCGATGATGACCCGTGCAGGGTTGGGTCCCTCGACGCGTCGCACGGTCAATAGCGGATCATCTGCGATCGCAGTGCCCACGCCGATGAGCACGGCATCGACCAGCGCCCGCAGGCGGTGCAGGTGGATCAGCCCGGCCTCGCCGTTGATGTAATGGGAGTGCCCGCTCGCGGTGGCGACGCGGGCATCGATCGACTGGCCACATTGCGCGACCACAACGAGATCATCGATCACGCCTTGACGCAGCGGGCCGAATATATCTTCCCACGGCTGCGGCAGGGAACGATTGGCATTGCGAAACGTTTCCGGTACCGGCGCCCACGACAAAGCGGAGCCGGAGTCATTCTGAGCGCCGCCAGCTTTGTTTCGATCCGGCACGGCACGGCGTCGGTCCACCATGAAATACCTGCTTTCGCAGCGTGCTGCCTGGTGGCATGATATTTTGCGGAAAAACGAGTGGCAAATACGCGCAATGAAAAAGATTTTGCCGAAGGAATAAACTCCATCAGGGCGCGTTCTTATTCGGTCCACATGGTTTGTGGTTGCTGCGGTCCAACGACGCGTGTGTGATATGGCTGGGAGTGACACGTTGCGCCTGTTCGGCAGGCCGGAGCAAGTCGCTGTAGAGCGTGGTCTTGCGGAATTTCACTCCGGCCGGCCGGTCGTTGTGATATCGGCCGACGAGAGGGTGGTGGTCCTGCCGGTCGACGGCATGACCGACGAAGGAGTTGCCTCTTTCAGGCTGCTATGCGCGCCGGGGCGGCCCTATCTGCTCGTTACCGCGCGTCGCGCGCGCGCTCTCGGGCTCGACCGGGCCGCGCCAACGGGTCTGGCGCTGGGCGATCTCTACGACCGGGCGGCCATCTTCTCACTTGCTGCAGACGCGCAAGTCACCCGGCGTCTCGATGTCGTCCCGGCCGGCGCAGCGGCGGCAGCATCCATCGAACTTGCCAAACTCGCTCAACTGCTCCCGGCCTTGCTCGTGTGCGCGGCTACCACGGAGGCGGCAAATGTAAGCGGGGTGCCGCTCGTCACAGTGGCGGCCGACGCGGTCGCGCAATTTCGCCGCACAGCCATCGAATCCTTGGCAGTGGTTGCCGAAGCAGCCATTCCCCTCACCGGCGGGATTCCGGCTCGCTTTGTGATCTTTCGTGATGCAGTCGGCGGCACGCCGATCGCGGTGATCGTGGGAAAGCCGGATCTCGCGCAATCGGTCTTGGTGCGATTGCACTCGGCGTGCCTGACGGGAGATGTATTCGGCTCGCGGCGGTGCGACTGCGGGGATCAGCTTCGTCTGGCGCTGCCGCAACTCGCGCAACACGGCGGCGGGATCATTCTTTACTTGGAGCAGGAAGGCCGCGGTTTGGGGCTTGCCAACAAGATCCGGGCCTACCAGCTGCAGGAAGCCGGGCTCGACACCGTGGACGCCAACACCGTGCTGGGCTTCGACGATGACGAGCGCGACTACGGCCTCGCGGTGCGCATGCTGCAACTACTGGGCTGCACGCGGGTGCGGCTGCTGACCAACAACCCGGCAAAGCTCGACGGCCTCTCCCAGGCGGGCATTGACGTGTCGGGACGCGTGCCTCTGCATGGGCCGATCAATGCCGACAACCGGCGCTATCTCGCCGCCAAGGCGGCCCGCGCCGGACACAAGCTCGATCATATCCTCGACGTGCTCGCCGAGGCCGGGCACGAGCCCGGCGAGGCTTGACCACCACTCGGCGTCTCCGCGATGCGATGCAGGCGGGCCAGCATCGCTGCCACGCCGCCGGCGAGCGCTGCGAGCACGCACCAATAGGCGTAACGGAAATCGGACGCCACGCCGACCAGCAAGAACGTCATCACATAGACCACGGCGGAAGCGGTCACGCCGATGGTGAAGGCTCCCGCAGGCGTCGATCTCGCCGGCCAGGCGAAGACAGCTGCGGCGATGGCAAGGGCGAGCCAAAGCCCCGGTCGAAACAGCAGCGTTGGCTGAAGCCTGTCGTGCAGCGCCACTAAGGGCGTGAAGTATGGGCTGCGGCCGTAGCCCGCGGCCGGGTCGAGCCAATCCCACACCGGCAGGACGAGGTTCGAACCGGCGAGAAATTGCCACATGAATGTCGCGCGGTGGCTGAGATAAGCGAGGGGGTGTTTCGAGACGGCCTGCCACCATGCTTCGACCAGCCTCGGCGTGCCAAAGATCGTGTCGTCCGGGCACTCCAGTCGGCGCATCACGAACGGGCAAGGCTGCACGTGCCAATACGTGTCCCACCGCACGGGGTCATAGCATTTGCTCGTCAATAGCGCCGTCTGATCGGTGCTCCATGCGACGGGAAACTGGTTTTCTCCGCTGAAATGAGTGATGCCGCCGAGATCGAACACCATGATCGAGTGCGGAGGATTCTGGCGCTCGGCCCGCAGAAGATCGTAGTAGACAAAGGGGACGAGCGCATAAAAGAGAACCAGCGTGGGCACGAACGCGATCGCGACCCGCCTTAAATCGAAGCGCATGGGCCAAATGACGCAGGCCGCGAGAATCGGCGCGGCGACCAAGGCATTCGGCCGCAGCAAGACGCCGAGCGCGACCAACAGCAGCGCCAATGCCTGGACGGGCGCGCGCAGTCGCGCGCTGCGATCGGCCGCAACAAAGACGAGCACCGCCGCGACGAGCCAAACGACTCCGAACAGCACGTCGCGCCAAATCATCCCGACGAAAAAGAATGCCGGCGGCACGAGCGGGACGAGCGCGGCCGCGAGGCCGAGCCAGAGCGAGCGGCGCGCGGCAAGGAAAGCGAGCAGGCCGAAGGCGAGCCAGTACAGGGCGGCCGTCAGCAGGAACATGCTCGGTGCACCCGGCGCGATCGGATCGATGAGCCGCCAGAGCACCGCCATGGCCGGCGATTGCCAATCGCCAAAATGCCAGGCCATGGCGTCGGCATAGACATAGCGGGCATCGGCCGTGCTGTAGCCGGGATAGAAGACCAGCACGGTCAAGCAATAGCCGGCAGCGACCGTGCAGAGCGCAAGCCACGAGCCCCTGCTCTGCGCGGGGGCCCTTGTTGCGATCGGATCGCTGCCCTCAACGGCTGCCATTTACCACGGTCAACGGCTCCTCGAGAGAAAGATGCTGGAGCCGCCAGACCTTGCGATTATCATCGCCGTGGTTCCGGCGCAAACCGCGGTATCCGACGCGCTATTCAGGGCGCGTAACGAGCAAAACCGCATACAGGCCTTGGCGTCGGCCTCCCTTCGCGGGAGATTGTCTCAAAATGCATCCCAGAATTCGGCTGGGAGCGTCTTGCCTTGCTTGACCATGATCTCATGGGGCGAGATCGGGGCCGAAGCGTCCTCCACCTTGCCGGCAAATTTCGGCCTGGCGACCGTGGCGATTGACCAGACAATGGCGGTCACAGCGATGGCGACCATTGCGGTCAGAATGATGAGCTTGCGCATCTCGTGTCACCTTTCGATCGTGATGAGCTGCGCAATTGCATTGCCACATCGATCGCAAAGGCAGCGTGAGGCGCTTCACACAGGCTGATTTTTTTGGGGCGCGGCAGCTGCCGCGATTCGCCAGCAGGTGTGTTGAAGGCAAAGCCGAATACCGTGGCGTGGATTGCCCGATGAGCGGGCCTCCGCATCCTCGGCGCCGACTAAACAACAAAGGCCGCGCGGGTGGCGTGCCGAGCGGCCGGACATGCAGTGCTGATGCCGGCGGGGATCAGCGATGAGCTTCGGCCTCACCAAAGCTCATCACTGATTACCTCAGAGTCAGATCGCTGTCAGGCAAAGTCATCGGAAACGAGCTGCTTGCGACCCTCAGTAAGCATTCCAGTGTTGAGGCCGGTAGATCGTTGCCCTCGGCGGGATCGGCGCAGCCGAATCGTCCTCAGGCTTCGGCGGGGCCGCCAACGTCGTGATCGTCAGGACGGTCAGCGCCATCGCAAGAACCATCCCGAAGACAAATGCGAGCGGTTTCGGTGCCATGTTTTCCTCCTGGCATCAGATCGGATGCCGCTGTCCTGGGGTTTAAAGAGGAAGCGCAAAAGAATCTGTGACCACCGTCACACTTTAGTCGTATAGGGAAAAGCTATAGCGCGCTCCTCACGGAATGTCCGGCACGAACAGCCCATAGGGCATACGTTCCTGGAAGCGCCGGATCACCGCTACTTCGCTTGCCCGCTTCGCAGATTTGATTGAGCCAAGGCGAGTAGAGCACGGTCGCGCAGCCGCCGGCCCACGTCGCGCTCGCCTTCCATTGCGGCCGCAATAATATGCTTCGCGAGTATCGCCCGCACAAATTCGAGCTTGTCTGCCGGGTATCTGACGCCGCTTGCTTGAACAGCCCCCCAAGCATTGTCGAAGGCGGCAAGTAGAATGACAACTTCATCGGGCTCAAACACTCCGACGTGATCTTTGAGATTCTCTTGCAAACTGTTCACGTAATCGACGCGGGCACAGATTTAAGCGAGCGGACTTGTGTTGCGTGAACTCGCCCACAAACCGGCCAGGAAGTAGCCGGCCACGAAGTAAACACGAGGGCGACAACGGCGGCTAATCTAGACACGGTCATCTATTTCGTACCTATTCTATCGGAAGCCGCGAAGACGTAGGTGGTGTTCCTAGTCGAGCGCGCGCTCGATGAGGCACGATCACGTCAATTTAGACCGATGGGCTGAATTACCCGACGAGGACCTTACCAGGGCCACGGGAGGTTGCCACTCACATACATCAGCGAGATACCAAGAAACTCGACATTGACGCGCTCACTCCTGCGTTCGATCACGACGTCCCACCAGTACCATTCATTACTCTTGATCTTGTGACCATCGAAGAAACAGGGAATTTGATGTGCCGTTATCTTAGTCGATGAGTTGGAATCACAGGTGCCAATCTCAATCCAGGCATTTGTGCCTTTGACCGCGCGGCGCAGACTAGCGCGGACGTGGCCGTCTTCTCCCCCGCCGTCGCTATCGATGACGCTCATTGCCATGCCGCCGATAGTCGCGTCATAGCCGTCGAGACCGAACGGGCACAGCAGGCGGATGGCGCCAACGATGTTGCCGGAGAACCGCACACCGAAGCCGGCCGTCTCGTACTGGCCGGCCTTGATGGTGGCACTGGTGGGGACACAGGTTCCGCCGACATGTGACGCCCACACCGCGTCCGCGCGGGCGCCATCGATGAACCCAACTGCGAGACCGAAGACGAGAATGGTGAGTTTGAGAACGCGCATGATGAACCTCCCTTGACGACTGTCGCGGACCCGTAAACTAGACCTGAGCTTGACTTTGGACAATTCTAACCAAACGCATGTCGCTATGGGCGCGGTGGCCTGCTTCTGTTTTTCTAGGTCTTCGCATAAACGCGCCGATGCGTTCACTCACGCGTCGGATCGGAGAAACGAACCTGCATCGTCTTCCGCCGCGATAGCGCTGCGCTATCGCGAACTTATCGCGTGTTCGGCCGGTGCGCTGACATGTGACCGACGCAGCACTACGCTCGCGGCGAGCGACGTCCATCTGTTCCGGAACGGAGGCGCCAATGTCGACCCACGATGATGCCTTTACCGCCGAGGCTAAGTCACTCGTTTACACATTTCGCGCGAAGGCAGGCACCAAGCCCACCTGGACGCCGCGATGGGGTTTCGTCACCGATGAACCTCGCTCTAACCCACGCTTTCAGATCGGCGGCCAGTTCGGCGGCTGGTTTTACGGCGTTCGAGCCTACGGTGGCCTTGGGTGGGAGGTTGGCGGCGCGGAGGCCAAAAGAGGACCGGAAGTTAATCAGTATTCGGATTTTGCCGGCGTGTTGGGCACAGGGGTGTACGTGACCGGCGTGGCGGGCACGTCCATCAACAATGTCGGCGTCTACGGCCAGACGGGGAAGGTTCCGGACTTGCCCTTACCGGTCCCCGTATACATCCGTGCCGGCGTTGTCGGCGCGGCGGCGGAGCAGGGTAGTGGCGTCTTCGGTGTGTCGGCCTCGGGCGAGGGCGTCACGGGCTATTCGCCTAAAGGTGCCGGCGTGAGCGGCCTCACAAAGAATGGCATCGGTGTAGCTGGTAGCGCGTACGAGTTCCCAGCTGTGTACGGGCTTTCGGGTACGGCACCAGCCGTGTATGGCAATGCGAGCTATGACAGCGGCGTCATGGGCATTTGCGACACGGAAGGACCGCCCCCGCAAATGCCCAACCTTCCGAACGTCGCGGGCGTCATCGGCTCGGCGGACCAGCGGGCCGGCGTGATCGGCACATCGAACGCGAGCATAGGCGTCTACGGCTTCTCCAGCGGGAACTCCGGCATCGTCGGGGAGACCGCCAGCCCCGGCTCCTTTGCTGGCTACTTCGCAGGCAATGTCCACGTCACCGGCAACCTCACGGTCAACGGTCAGCTCCAGACGCCGAACAAGCAAGCCGTGGTGGTGTTTCCCGACGGCACGCAGCGCGTGCTGTATTGCATGGAGAGCCCGGAGTACTGGTTCGAGGATTTCGGCGCCGCGAAGCTCAAGCGCGGCCGCGCCGTGGTCAAGCTCGACGTCGACTTCGGCAAAGTGATCAAGCGTAACGACTATCGCGTATTCGTCACGCCCGAGGGCGATTGCCGCGGGCTGTATATACGCCGCAAGCGTGCTGCGAGCTTCGAGGTGCGTGAGCTTTCGAGCGGCAAGTCGAATGTCGCGTTCTCCTACCGCATCATCGGCCGGCGCAAGGATATCAGGGCTCCGCGCTTCGCCAAGACCGACATCCGTCTCGCCCTCTCCCTCCCCAGCTCCGCGACGCGCCCACCGCGCAAGGGAGCGCCGAGCGCGGCAGAGCTGCGCGCATTCGTCGCCCGCCTAAGAAAAGAGACTCGGGAGCGGAGTTTGAAGGGCATGAAAAAAGGCAGCGGATCACGCCGGCCTCCGAAGTATGTGAAGCGGGGTATGAGGCCTTAGCGGGCCTAGAAACAGGTGGGCGAGCACATCTGGCTAGTCACCTTCATGGACTATGATCCCGGCTACTTCGACGATGAGTCCTGCAGGCTGGAGCCCATCGAGAACCCCTTCGGACCAAAAGTGTTACCCATGTCTCCGGAATAAACCGTAACCCATGTACTCGGAATGGACCCAGTCCTGGTGGCGTCCCCGGCAGGACTCGAACCTGCGACCTGCGGATTAGAAATCCGCTGCTGCTATCCAGCTGAGCTACGGGGACGCGCCGGCAAGCTTTTACCCAAGATTGTCTCTGCCGGCCAGCGGCGCAAGGGTGTCGGCCATCGGACCAGTGAAGGCGGGTGCGCGGACGATGTCCGCCTCCGTCTTTACCGCCCTGTTCGAAACTGCGTAAGTTCGGGCCACGATTATCGCTCGACGCGAGCGGGCGCATTGGCTCGCGCGAGCGTCCGATCAGGAGCCGCCCGATGATACTGGTGCGCAGGCTCGGCCACGCCACGCTGACGACGCCCGACTTGGAGCGCCAGGTCGCATACTACACGCAGGTCGTCGGCCTCACGCTGCTCGAGCGTGACGCCAAACGGGCCTTTCTTGCCAGCAAGCAAGGACTGGAGGCGATTGCGCTTGAGCCGGGTCCACCCAACGCGCTCTCTCGGCTCGCGTTCCAGGTCGCCCCGGGAACCGATCTTGCCGAGCTTGCCCGCGAATTGACGACACACGGGATCAAGCCCGAGCGCCGAACCTCGATTTCTCCCGGCGTCGCCGACGCGATCGTGTTCAAAGATCCGAAAGAAACGATCATCGAAATCTTTGCCGAATATGTCTTCCCCAAGGAGGATGCGACCCAGGCGGGAATTATGCCGCTCAAGCTCGGGCACGTGGCGTATCGCGTGAAGGATGTGCAGGAGATTGTGAAGTTCTATACCGACGTACTGGGCTTTCGCGTGTCGGATTGGCGCGATGAGACGTTCGCGTTCCTGCGCTGCGGACCCGATCACCACACGGTCAATTTCGTGATCGATGAAGTGCCGCAGCTCCACCACGTCGCCTTCGAGGTCAAGGACTGGGCCGAAATTCAAAGAGCCTGCGAATGGCTCGCTTTATCACCGCAACTCGGATAAGGTGCGGGTCGAGTTCTTCTGCGAAATGGATCTGATGAAGGACGAGGCGCTTGGCTATTTCGACCCGCGTCCGTGGCACCAGGACCGACCGCAGCGGCCGAAAGTGTGGGGGCCTGATACGTTGCGCAATTACTGGGGCTTTGGCTCGGAACGGATCATCCGCGGCTACCAAACGATCGAGTAAGGCGACGGCGGCGCGACCGAAGGCCGCGGCGCGAGCGACTGCATCGGGATGCGGTTGCAATGGACCCGCCACTGCAGTTATGGCGTTCGGGTCGGCTGGCGCCGGCGCGCGCCCATGAGGCGTCGCCGAAGCGGTATGCATTCACATAAGAGGCGCGCCCGAGCGGGCAGGGGAGATGGTGGCCACAGCCGACAATCAGGGGCGTGAGCGGGCTTCGCCGCGCAGCCTTAAGACGATCGTCGATTTTGCGATCGGCTCCCATGCGCGTGCGGTGATGGTGCTGCTCGTGGTCGCGCTTTTGGGTTTCCTCCCCGGCTTCTTCAGCATTCCGCCGATCGATCGTGACGAGGCACGGTTCGCTCAGGCGACCAAGCAGATGGTGGAGAGCGGCGATTACGTGGATATCCGTTTCCAGGACGAGGTGCGCTACAAGAAGCCGGTCGGCATCTACTGGGTGCAAGCCGCCGTGGTGAAAACGGCGACTGCGCTCGGCTTTTCGGGCGCTCTCACGACCATCTGGCTGTATCGGCTTCCGTCGCTCGTCGGCTCGATCGGCGCGGTGCTACTGACCTATTGGGCTGCGCTCGCCTTCGTGCCGCGGCGCGCTGCAGTGCTTGCCGGGCTGATGATGGCAAGCTGCGTGCTTCTCGGCATCGAGCGGCTGCTCGCCAAGACGGATGCCCTGTTGCTCATGACAGTCGTTGCCGCCATGGGCGCGATGGCGCGCGCCTATCTCTGGCACGAGCGCGAGCGTCTCGACGCCCCCAGTGCTTGGATCGTCGCGGCAATATTCTGGACCGCGCTCGCCGCCGGCGTGCTGCTGAAGGGACCGCTGATTGTGATGGTGGTCGCCCTTGCTGCGATCGCGTTGATCGTTGTCGATCGCTCGGCCGCCTGGCTGCTGACGCTCAAGCCGATTGCCGGCGTCATCTGGCTTGCGGTTTTGGTGCTGCCCTGGTTCGTCGCGATCATCGGGCGGACAGGCGATGCGTTTCTTGCGGGATCCGTTGGGGAAGACCTGCTCGGCAAGATATTTACCGGCCAGGAATCGCACGGCGCTCCGCCCGGCTACTATTTCGTTTTGTTCTGGGTGACCTTCTGGCCGGGCGCAACCCTCGCCGCATTGGCGACGCCTGCGGTCTGGCGGGCCCGGCGCGAGCGCGCCGTCAAATTTCTGCTGGCCTGGCTCGTGCCTTCGTGGGTTGTCTTCGAGTTGGTTGTGACAAAGCTGCCGCACTACGTGCTGCCGCTCTATCCTGCAATCGCCATCCTGACTGCCGCCGTGATCGATGCGCGCGCGTTGTCGCGCAAACCTTTCCTCGAGCTGGGCACGATTTGGTGGTTCGTGGTTCCGATGGTGGCGGGCATCGCGGGTGTCGTTGCCCTCGCGGTTATCGGTCGGCAGTTCGGACTATTGGTGTGGATTTTGATGGGAGCAGCCGCGGTGTTGGGTTTCCTGGCTTGGCGGCTCTACCAAGCCGATGGCGCCGAGCACTCGTTGCTGCGTGCCGTCGCGGCCGCGATCCTGACTGCAATTGCGACGTTCGGCTTGATCATCCCTTCGCTCGGCCAACTGTTTCCGAGCGCGACGCTCGCCCGCATCCTGCGCGAGAGCGGTTGTGCGCGACCGGAGGCCGCTGCCGTGGGTTATCAGGAACCGAGCCTGGTATTCCTCGCCGGGACCGCAACCCGCCTCGCCGACACCGCGGGTGCCGCTGAGTTTCTGCGCGGCGGGGACTGCCGCTTCGCCTTCGTCGAAGCGCGCGAGGAAAGGAGTTTTGCCCAGCGCGCCGAAGCCCTCGGCGTGCGCTACCGCGCCGGCCCCCGCATCGATGCGATCAATATCAGCACCGGACGGCCGATCACGATCGCCGTTTTTCGCTCGGTAGGCTCCTCGTGAGCGTGCGGAGCCCGCTCAAGCAGGTGCCGGCGGAGCGCCCGGCTGCGCGGCTGCATTGGGTGCGCGCCAATATTAGCTGGTGCTTCGCGGTTTCGGGACGCCCATCGAAGTTTGCGGTGACACCGGTCTGGCGTGCGCTGCTTCGTCTGGCCGTCGGCTCCGTGGCAGGGATCGCCATCGTCGCAGCCACGATGATCCTAGTCGACGCCCCGGCAGTGACCGCGGCGCAGCGTGCGCCCTCCTGGCTGATCCAGGTCTTCGATCACATCACCGAGTTCGGCAAGTCGCTTTGGTTTCTGGTGCCGATCGCAGTTGCACTTGCCATGATTGCGTTGCTCGCCACGCCGGCGCTTCCGCGCATGTCCCGAGGGGTGCTCGCGGCGCTCGCCGTGCGGCTCGGTTTCTTGTTCTTTGCGATCGGTTTGCCGGGCTTGGTTTTTACGGTTGGCAAACGCCTGGTCGGCCGCGCCCGACCATTCGTGGAGGGGAGTGCGAATCCGCTCATCTACCGCCCGCTCGGCTGGAATGTTGAATATGCGAGCCTGCCCTCCGGCCATGCCATTGATGCGTTCGCCGCCGCCATGGCGATCGGCGCGCTATGGCCACGCGCGCGCTTTGTCCTGTGGACCTATGCCGTTCTCATCGCGGTGAGCCGCGTCGTGCTCACGGCGCATTTTCCCAGCGATGTCATGGTTGGAGCCGTCGTTGGCGTGATTGGTGCGCTGTTGGTGCGCGATTGGTATGCAGCGCGGCGGCTGGCCTTCGTGCTTTGCGCCGATGGAACCGTTCGACCATGGCCCGGTCCCTCGTTTGCGCGCATCAAAAGGGTTGCCGGGCAGCTGATCGCCCCCTAGAAGCTCGCCCCTGGCAAGATACACGTCGGCCGCCGCGCCGCCATGTCGGGCAAATCATGAGCGAAATTTTTGCAAGCGCCACCGCGCCGGCCGTTTCCATCGTCGTTCCGGTACGCAACGAAGCCGATAATATCGCGCCGCTGGTTGACGAGATCGCCGCCGCGCTCGACAAGGATCTCGCTTTCGAGCTCATCTACGTCAATGACGGCTCGACCGACCGCACGCAAGCGGAATTGACTCGGCTGATGGCGAGCCGTCCGTGGCTGCGACAGATCAGACATGAAATTTCATGCGGACAGTCGGCAGCGATATCAAGCGGCGTGATTCATGCGCGAGCAGCGATCGTCGTCACTCTCGATGGCGACGGCCAGAACGACCCCGCCTTCATTCCCGCGCTGCTCGCGGCGATGACGAAGGCGCCCCATATCGGCCTCGTCGCCGGGCAGCGGGTTGGCCGTCAGGCAACCGGTTTCAAGAAGTTCCAGTCGCGTGTCGCCAATGCCGTGCGCAGCGTTGTGCTGCGCGACGGCACCCGCGATACGGGTTGTGGACTGAAGGCCTTCCGCCGCGATCTCTTTCTAAGGCTGCCATATTTCGACGGATTGCACCGGTTTCTTCCCGCGCTGGTGCGGCGCGAAGGCTATGCTATCGGCTATGTTGACGTCGTAGACCGCCCACGCCGCGCCGGCACGTCGAATTACGGCATGTGGGACCGGCTTTGGATCGGGATACTCGACCTGCTCGGGGTCTGGTGGCTCATCCGCCGCCGGCGTCACATTGCGCAGGTCTCGGAGGTGAAACGGAATGCTGATTGATCTCTCGCAAGCGGTCGGCAGTTATCTGCACGAAGTCTTTGTCGCCAAGTTCCAGTGGTGGGTGGTGCTCGGATACGTGGCGCAAATTATGTTCACCATGCGGTTCCTCGTGCAGTGGATCGCCTCCGAACGCGCGGGAAAAATGGTGATGCCGATCGCCTTCTGGTTCTTCTCGATCGGCGGCGGCGTGCTGCTATTGGCCTACGCGCTATACATCCGCGACCCGGTGTTCATCCTGGGCCAGGCATTCGGCGTTTTCGTCTATGGACGCAATCTTTATTTCGAGTTGCGTGACCGCCGCAGCGCCAAGGCTGCGACGTGAAAATGGGTATCGCCATTATTGCGGACACTCCGGTTGCCGGACACGCGCTGGCTGCTATGCTCGCAACGGCGATAGCGGACACGGGAGGCCGAGATGACGTTGACCGTTGCAACGACATCTGAACGCCATGCCGCCGGACGAATCGAGATGGTCCCGACCGGGCGAGCGCTCGGCGCCGAGGTGCGGGGCATCGATCTCAGGGAACTCGGCGAGGCCGCGTTTGCGCGGCTGATGCAGGCGTGGCACCAGCATTCGGTGGTGCTGATCCGCGACCAGAGCCTCAGCGACCAGGAGCTGATCGCCTTCAGCCGCCGCTTGGGGGCTCTCGACTGGGCGCCCATTCAGGAAACAGGCCGCCGTTTCGTCGAGGGCCTGCCGGAGATTTACATCGTATCCAACGTCAAAGTGAACGGCGAACCGATCGGTAGCCTCGGCGACGGCGAAGCGGTGTGGCACACCGACATGTCGTATCTCGACGTGCCGCCGAAGGCGAGCATACTGTATTCTCTCGAAGTGCCGCCGGTCGGGGGCAACACGTCGTTCTGCACGATGTATGGCATCTACGAGGCGCTGCCTCAGGGGCTCAAGGACCGCGTCGCCGGCCTCAAGATCAAGCACGACGGCACCTACAATAGCGGCGGCTATCTGCGCCAGGGCGTGACGCCGACCGACAACCCGATCACCTCGCCAGGCGCGGTGCATCCGCTGGTCTGCACCCATCCGGACACCGGTCGGCGCATGCTTTATCTCGGGCGCCGTCGTAACGCCTACCTGGAGGGGCTAACGCTTGCGGATTCCGAGGCGCTGCTCGACGAGCTCTGGAGTTTCGTCGATCGGCCGGAATTCGCGTGGGAGCACGTTTGGCGCGTCGGCGATCTCGTGTTGTGGGACAATCGCTGCACCATGCACCGCCGCGACGCCTTCGATCCGAACAGCCGGCGGGTCATGCACCGCACCCAAGTCAAAGGCGAGCAGCGGCCTTCCTGACCAGCTGGTGCAACTTCAGCCGACCACCGGGAGGACGGGCGCGCAATGAGGCGACGCGATTTACTCGCCCTTGGTGTGATTGGGCTGTCGGTGCGGCTGCCGATGCGGCGTCCCGCGCTGGCTCAGTCCAAATACCCCGATCGTCCGATCCGGCTCGTGATTCCGTTTCCCCCGGGCGGCGGGTACGACGCCGTGGGGCGCCCGTGGGCGGAGAAGATGAAGTCGGTGCTTGGCACCGTCGTCGTTGAAAACCAAGGGGGAGGAGGAAGTTCGCTCGGTGCCGCCACCGTCGCTCGCGCGCGCCCGGACGGCTATACGATTCTGCTCGGTGGTTCCAGCACTCACGTCACCGAGGCGATCCTCAAGAGCCGTCCGCTCTACGATCCGCTCAAGGAGCTCGAGCCGATTTCCAATGTGGTGGTTTCGGCTTTCGCGCTCGCCATTCATCCCGCCGTGCCGGCTCGCACACTGAGAGAGTTCATCGACTATGCCAAGGCCAATCCCGGCAAGCTGTCCTATGGGCATGCCGGCGTTGGCTCGTTGAACCATCTGACCGGCGAATTGTTCAAATCGCTGGCCGAAACGCCTGACCTCGTGCATGTGCCATACCGCGGGTCGGGACCGGCGACCGCCGACACCATCAGCGGACAAGTGGCGATGGTCACCCCCGCGGTGACCGGCGGGTTGCTCGAATTCAATCGGAGCGGCAAGCTGCGCATTCTCGCGGTGACCAGTCCCAACCGCCTGATTGCTGCGCCAGAGATCCCGACGGCGGTCGAAGCCGGACTCCCCGGAATGATCTCGCAGCAGTCGATTGGCCTGTTCGTTCCCGCCGGGACACCGACGGCCATCATCGAGCAGATTTCGCAGGCGACGCGAACGGCGCTCGCCGAGCCGGCCTACCGGCAGATGCTCATCGAGTCGGGGTTCGAACCCGATGTCGATTCAAGCCCCGAGAACTTCCGGCGCTTTCTCGAAGAAGACATTGCCCGGTGGACGCCGGTCGTCAAAGCAATCGGATTGAAGCTCGACTGAAAGCGGCGCCCCGCGCGACCTCCGAGCTCGTCCTGTGCGATTACGTGACCGCTCACCGCGCCGCTGCAAGTGCGGCAAAGCCGCCTTCGAGATCGCCGATCAGGTCTTCGATGTCTTCGAGGCCGATGTGCAGGCGCACGGTCGGCCCGCCCGGCAGCCATTTCGTCGCCGTGCGGATGCTGGTGCAGTCGAATGGAATGGCCAAGCTCTCAAAGCCGCCCCATGACGCGCCAATGCCGAAAAGCCGCAGCTCGTTGAGGAATGCGTTGACCGCACTTTGTGCGACCGGCTTGAACACGATGCTAAAGAGCCCGCTCGCGCCGGAAAAATCCCGCCGCCAGATCGCGTGGCCGGGACAGCTTTCCAGCGCCGGATGCAGCACGCGGGCGATTTCGCGGCGCTCTGCGAGCCAACGCGCGACCTTCAGTCCCGCCTGTTGGTGCTGCGCAAGCCGCACGCCCATCGTGCGCAGCCCGCGCAAGCCGAGATAGATGTCATCCGGCCCGACGCACAGGCCCAGCGCGTGTACCGTCTCGCTCAGGCGTTCCCACGTCGCCCGGTTGGCCGATACGGTGCCAAGCATCACGTCGGAATGGCCGCCGATATATTTAGTGGCGGCTTGGATGGACAGATCGACTCCCTTGTCGAAGGCATGGAAATAGAGCGGGGTCGCCCAGGTGTTGTCCATCAGCACGACCGCGCCCTTGGCGTGGGCGGTGGCCGCGATCGCCGATACGTCTTGAACTTCGAACGAAAGCGAGCCGGGCGCCTCCACGAACACGGCGCGCGTGTTGGGCTTCATGAGCGCAGCGATGCCGCCGCCGATCAGGGGATCGTAGTACGTGGTCTCGACGCCCTTGCGCCGAAGCACGCTATCGCAGAATCTGCGCGTGGGCTGATAGGCGCTGTCGGTGACCAGCAGGTGATCGCCGGCGTCGAGCACCGCGAAGAGTGCGGTGGAAACCGCCGCGAGACCGGACGGCAGCAGCGCAACGCCCGCGCAATCGGGTCCTTCGAGTTCGCGCAGCGCATTTTCAAGCGCCTCGGACGTGGGCGTGCCGCGGCGGCCGTAGAGGTAACGCGAGCGACGGGCGAGGAAATCCTCGGCGCTCGGATACAGCACCGTCGAGGCGTGATGCACCGGCGGATTGACGAAGCCATGATGGGCGCTGGCGTCGCGGCCGCCCGCCACGAGCCGCGTCGCCGGCTTCAAGGGTCGATGCGTGGCTTCGCTCTTCTTGCTCATGACTCGCCTCTCCGACGCGGTCTCGCGCACCGACCGCGTCTGCGCCGATGTTCGCGGAATAGTGCCATCGCACCGGGTCATGGCGGCATGGGCTGCGACCGTCAACCCCTTGACCGGGGTGGCTGATCGTTCTGAGATGGCAGGTAGACCAATACGAGAACCGCGCATGCGGGCGCGATGGTGGCCGGCGCATTGGGGGCGCCGGCATGCGCCGCGAGTGTGGTGTTAGAAAAAAAGCCTTCCAGATCCCGTAAGTTGCGGTCAAGGTGGACAAGGACAGTCTCAGGAAAGGCTGCTTCATGAAGCGCGCAATCTTTCTTTTCGGCGCAACCGTCGCACTCGGCTTCTGCGTCGATACGGCGGCCGCCCAGACACTCAAGGCAGTGAAGGATCGCGGCTCATTGCTCTGCGGCGTCAGCCAGGGACTGCCGGGATTTTCCAATCCCGACGACAAGGGCAACTGGACCGGCTTCGATGTCGACTTCTGCCGCGCGCTCGCCGCCGCGATCTTCAACGATTCGACCAAGGTCAAATTCACCCCGCTCTCGGCCAAAGACCGGTTCGAGCCGCTCAAGACCGGCGAGATCGACGTGTTGTCGCGCAACACGACGTGGACGCTGTCGCGCGACGTCGCCTACGGCAACTTCGCGGGCGTGACCTATTACGATGGACAAGGGTTCATGGTTCGCAAGTCGCTCAAGGTCAACTCGGCGCTAGAGCTCAATGGCGCCTCGGTGTGCACCCAGACCGGCACCACGAACGAGCTCAACCTGGCGGACTTCTTCCGCGCCAACAACATGAAGTACGAGGTCATTGCGTTCGGCACAGCGGACGAGACCGTAAAGGCCTACGAGACAGGGCGCTGCGACGTGTTCACCACCGACGTCTCGCAGCTCTATTCGGAGAAGCTCAAGCTCGCCAACGCCAACGACCATGTCATCCTGCCGGAGATCATCTCCAAGGAGCCACTCGGCCCACTGGTGCGCCATGGCGATGACCAATGGTTCGACGTCGTCAAGTGGACGCTTTTTGTCATGCTCAATGCCGAAGAACTCGGCGTATCCTCGCGAAACATCGACGAGGCGTTGAAGTCGAACCAGCCGGAGATCAGGCGGCTGTTGGGCGTCGAGGGCAATTTTGGCGAGCAGCTCGGGCTGACCAAGGATTGGGTGGTGCGCATCGTCAAACAGGTCGGCAATTATGGTGAAGTGTTCGACCGCAATGTGGGCGCGGGCTCCAGGCTCGGCATCAGTCGCGGTGTCAACCGGCTCTGGACCAAGGGCGGCATCCAATACGCACCGCCGGTACGCTGAGTTTTGATGGTCGGGGGCGCTGCCGACGCGACAGCGACACGGACAGGCGATTCTCGTGTCAACCCAGATCCAGCGTGCTTTGGCCCCGCCGCGGATTGCGATCTACAATCGCCCGAAGATCCGCGCTGTTTTCTACCAGTTCGTCTTACTGGCGATGGTGGTGTGGCTCGGCTACGAATTCGCCCTCAATGCCAAGGCCAACCTCGACGCACTGAAGATCGCGAGCGGCTTCGGCTTCCTCGACAATACGGCGGGATTTGCCGTCAACCAGTCCCTCATCCCCTATAATGAATCGGACACCTATGGCCGTGTGTTCCTTGTCGGGCTTCTCAACACGCTGCTCGTCGCCGGCATCGGCATTGTGCTCGCGACCATCCTCGGGTTTTTCATCGGCATTGCACGGCTCTCGCGCAATTGGCTTCTCGCGCGCCTGGCGGAAGCTTATGTCGAGTTGATCCGCAATCTCCCGCTCCTGTTTCAGCTCCTGTTTTGGTATCTGGCGGTGCTGGGCACGCTGCCGGGACCGCGCCAAAGCATCTCGTTGTTCGGTGAGATTTTTCTCAACAACCGCGGGGTCATTGTGCCGGCGCCGGTCGCGGGGAAGGGAGCCGGTGCGGTCATCGCTGTGTTCGCGGTGAGCGTGATCGCGATTGTTGCGCTCAAACTCTGGGCCAGGCGTCTGCAAGTCCGCACCGGTCGCCACGTGCCGCTGCTCTGGATCTCTCTGGCACTCCTGGTCGTGCCCTCCCTCGTTGCGCTGATCGTGACGGGATTTCCGATCGGCTTCGAGAGGCCCGAGCTGCGCGGCTTCAACTTCGTCGGCGGGATTCGGCTGCTCCCCGAATTCGTCGCACTTGTCGTCGCGCTGACGACCTATACCGCCGCCTTCATCGCCGAAGTCGTGCGTGCCGGCCTGCTTGCCGTGCCGCGTGGGCAAAGTGAGGCCGCGTTCGCGCTCGGGCTGCGGCGCGGATTGACGCTGCGCCTCATCATCGTGCCGCAGGCGCTGCGCGTGATCGTGCCGCCGCTCACCAATCAGTATCTCAACCTGACGAAGAACTCCTCGCTCGCGGTCGCTGTCGGCTATCCCGACCTGTTCGCGGTCTTCGCCGGCACCACATTGCACCAGACCGGCCAAGCGATCGAGATCATCGCCATCACCATGGCGGTCTATCTTGCCATTTCCCTCATCACTAGCGCGTTGATGAACTGGTACAACGCCCATATCCGGATAGCGGAGCGCTGATGGCGCAGGTCTCGCAACCGTCCTACTTCCGCCGCGCGCTGGTTGAACCCGAGCCGCCGCCGGTGGCGAGCACCGATACGCTGAGGAGGACGCGCGCACGGCTGTTCGGCGGCGCGTTGAACACGATGCTGACGCTGGTGAGTGCCGTCATCATCGTTTTGCTGGTGTGGCCGACGGTGAAGTTTCTCTTCATCGATGCAGTCTGGACGGGCTCGAGCCGCGTCGATTGTCTGCCGGAAACGGTGGGGCGCGAGGTCGGTGCCTGCTGGCCGTTCGTGAAGGCCAAATTCGCTCAATTCATGTACGGCTTCTATCCGGAAAGCGAACAGTGGCGCGTCAATGTCACTTACTCGCTCGGCGCAATCCTGCTCGTGCCTCTCCTCATCCCGTCCGCGCCCTTCAAGGGCCTCAACGCGCTCGCATTCTTTGGCGTTTTCCCGGTCCTCGCGTTCTTCCTGCTGACCGGCGGCGTGCTCGGCCTGGCGCATGTGGAGACCCGTCTCTGGGGCGGCCTCCTCGTCACATTGGTGATCTCGTTCACCGGCATCACCTTCTCGCTCCCGCTGGGCGTTTTGCTCGCGCTCGGCCGGCGTTCGGAATTTCCCATCGTCCGCACGTTCTGCATCATTTTCATTGAGTTCTGGCGCGGCGTGCCGCTGATTACCGTGCTGTTCTTCGCGACCTACATGCTGCCATTCTTCCTGCCGACCGACTGGAGGATCGACGGCCTGGCCCGCGTGCTGATCGGGGTGGTGCTGTTCGCGGGCGCCTATATGGCAGAGGTGGTGCGCGGCGGCCTGCAGGCGATCCCGCGCGGCCAGTTCGAGGGTGCGATGGCGCTCGGGCTCGGCTACTGGCGCATGATGGACTTGGTGATCTTGCCGCAGGCGCTGCGGCTGGTCATCCCCGGCCTCGTCAATTCCTTTATAGCGCTATTCAAGGATACGACGCTCGTGCTGATCGTCGCCATCTTCGATCTACTGGGACAATTGCGCGCGGCTTTTGCCGATCCGAGCTGGGCAACCCCGGTCACACTGTTCACCGGCTTCGCGTTCGCCGGGATCATCTATTTTGTCGTGAGCTTCGCGATGTCGCGCTACGCTCTTTTCGTGGAGCGGCGGCTAAGTATCGATCGTCTGGCTTGAGACAAGGTCGAGACGTTTGCGCGACAGTCATCAAAACGGAAGTTCCGGCAGATCGAGCCCGGGCGTCGCACGCGACATACGCACGACGACGCACGAGATTGCGATCGAGATCATTGCCCTTAACAAATGGTTCGGCCAGTTCCATGTGCTGCGCGACATCGACCTGAAGGTCATGCGCGGAGAGCGCATCGTCGTCTGCGGCCCCTCGGGCAGCGGCAAGTCGACGCTGCTTCGCTGCGTCAACCGCATCGAAGACTGGCAGCGCGGTCGGGTCATCGTCGACGGCACTGAGCTGACCGAGGATCTCAAGACCATCGACGAGGTGCGCGGCGAGGTCGGGATGGTGTTCCAGCAGTTCAACCTGTTTCCGCATCTGACCGTGCTGGAGAACTGCACGCTCGCTCCGGTCTGGGTGCGCAAGGTGCCGAAGCGGGAGGCCGACGAGATCGCGCGGCATTATTTGAGACGCGTGCGCATTCCGGAACAGGCGGACAAGTATCCCGCCCAGCTCTCCGGCGGCCAGCAGCAGCGGGTGGCGATCGCGCGGGCGCTGTGCATGCAGCCGAAGATCATGCTGTTCGACGAGCCGACCTCGGCGCTCGACCCGGAAATGGTCAAGGAGGTGCTCGATACCATGGTCGGCCTCGCGCTCGACGGCATGACCATGGTGGTGGTGAGCCACGAAATGGGATTCGCGCGCCAGGTCGCGAACCGGATGGTGCTGATGGACGCCGGCCAGATCATCGAAATCAATGAGCCCGAGGCTTTCTTCAGCCACCCCCAGCACGAGCGCACGAAGCTATTCCTGAGCCAGATTCTGCGGTGACTGCCCCGTTTTTCGGTTACACGCTTTAGAGCGCGATGATTTTTGGTTGGATCGTTCAGCTTTCCGTCGTCATCGCCCGCGAAGGCGGGCGATCCAGTAACCACAAGACGCTCCGTGATTACTGGATGCCCCGCTTTCGCGGGGCATGACAGCAGGGAGTGGAGCGGGCGACAACACGCTCTAGTTGCGCGATCCATTGTTCGGATCAATCGGAAACAATGGAGTGCGCCTACCAGCGGTTGTCTCGCCTATGGGCGCGGGGCTCGAGGTGAGCGGGACTTCTCAGATTTCGTCCCGCCTTTTCCAGCGCACGTGCACGAATGTGTCGTCGGCATGCGCCCGACCCGCGGCGATCATGCGGTCGCGCTTGGCGTCCATATCGGCGGGCGTGTCACGGGCGTCCATCCACAGCATATGCGTGCGGGGCTGGCGGGCCCCGCTTTTCCTGAGTTTCATCAGCCAATTGTCAGGCGGCGGCATGAGTGCAGGCCTCAGACGCTGGCACCGTCGCAGACGGCGGCAGGCGCCGGTACGCCGGGCGTGCCGTGGATCTCCTTCTCGAGCGCGCTCAGGCGCTCGTTGAAGCCTTTGCTGTCGAGCGCCCGCACGTACACATCGACGACCTTGGCCAATTCGGCGGCCTCGGCTGCGGTGAGATCGCCCGCCGCGACCGCAGCCGCGATGCTTGCCACCGCTTCGACACTGTCGGCCGGCTTCTCGATCGGCGGCAGCTCCACGGCGACCGGCTGGTGCTTGATAGGCGGCACGAGCCGCTCCATGCAGACGCGAATGGCCGCCATATCGCCCTCTTCGGCGAGTTCGATCACCTTGCGCGCGATCCACTCGGCGTGTTCCGACAACAGATTCTGCGCGAGCGCAGTTGCCCGATTGACGATCCCGCGCGGCCGTCCGGCCGGATTTCCGCTTTGGCCCTTTTGAAACGGCATGGCTTTGATCTCCTCTGTATTTTCCCGTTTTTTCTGCAAACACGAGAAACCCGCCGCGCGCGCCCGCACGCGCGAGCGCGCAACGAAAAACCCGGCGCGGCATGCCGCCCGGGCTCCTGGCGTAGTTTCGGTGAATACGCTTTTCTGGAAGATTCTCGTTACACGAGTCAAGCGAAAAATCGAGCTGCCATTAAGTCCCTCAATCAGCACCGGAAGTCGGCTCTTCCCGTAGGGCGCAATATCCGCAGCGCATTACGCCAATCGACCCCAGAGCTCCCTTAACGATGGCCTTCGTAAGCAAGGCCTTCGTCTTCTCGGCAGCGGCCCGGCCAGATCATCGAAATCAACGAGCCCGAGGCCTTCTTCAGCCACCCCCAGCACGAGCGCACGAAGCTATTCCTGAGCCAGATTCTGCGGTGAATCCTCTGCTCCGGCGTCGGCTATGAGAGATGAACGGGGAAAGGCTTCCGGTCATTCTGCCCGTGCGCCCGAGAACTTGACGACCTTCCCCCACTTGTCGGTCTCCTCGGCAATGAGTTTTCTGAAATCCGCAGGGGAGCCGGGGAGCGGAGTGCCACCGAGAGCCGCGAGCCGCATCTTCATTTGTGGATCGGCGAGGCCCGCGTTGATTTCCTTATTCAGTGTATCGATGAGCTCCGGTGGAGTGTTCTTGGGCGCGCCGACGCCATACACGGAGCTGGCCTCATAGGCGGGCACGAAATCGCCGAGGATTGGGATATCCGGCAGCGCATGCGAGCGCATCGCGGTGGTGACCGCCAGTGCGCGCAGCTTGCCGGCCCTAACGTACCCGATGGCCGATGGCATGCTGGCGAACATGACTTGCACTTGTCCGCCGAGCAGATCGATCAAGGCCGGACTCGCGCCGCGATAAGGCACATGGATCATGGCGAGGCCAGTCATCATTTTTTACAATTCGCCGGAGAGGTGAGGGCCGCTCCCGTTGCCGGACGATGCCATGTTGATGGTGCCCGGATTGGCCTTTGCATAGGCCATGAATTCGGTGACTGTCTGGGCTGGAACTGATGGATTGACCACCATGACATTGGGCTCGCGGCTGATGGCGGCCACCGGCGCAATGTCGCGGATGAAATTGTAATTGAGCTTCTCGTAAAGCGTCGCGTTGATCGCGTTCGGCGGGCCCACCAGGAGCAGGGTGTAACCATCCGCCGGTGCGCGGACGACCGCTTCCGCTCCGATATTGCCGCCCCCGCCCGGCCGATGCTCGATGACGAATGGCTGGCCGAGCCGTTCCGACAACCATTGGCCGATGACACGTCCGAGAATGCCTTGCGCGCCACCGGCAGCAAAAGCCACCACGACGCGCACGGGCCGCGTCGGATAGGCTTGCGCCTTTGCCGTGCACAAGACGGCCGTCACGGCGGCAGCCCCCGCGGCCAGACGCAGAAATTCGCGGCGGGGACGTTTCATTGTGCCTTCCCAGAGCAGTGTCGCAGCGCCAGATTAGCCGTGCTTTGCTCGCATCGCGAGCTTCAGCCCCTTCAGGCCCGCATGACTTTCTTGCCGACGATGAGATGGTCGTGCATCGCGATCCAGAGCGGAGCGACCTCGACGATCGTCTGCGTCATCTGGATGTCGGTGCACGCGGGGATGCGGCAATGTTCCCATGTGAACCGGAGCGCTGCGGTGGCGGCAGCTTCGGGCGCGCCAGCGCCGGCGCGCGCCGGACGAACTCGCGGCCTGGGAAGGAACGACGGCAGTATGAGACCAGCTCGTCGATGAACCGCTCTCCATAGGGCGGCATCAGTCGCTGCGGGTCCCAGCAGGCCCTCGACCATTGTCCGATCGACACACCGCGATTGACCAGCGCAACAGCGCGAAGCTCCGGATTTCGAATCAGGGACGTCGAGGCAACGACGGCGACGCCATAACCCACCGCGGCCAATTCAATGAGCGAGTACGCGGTCGTGCATTCCATCAACACGCGCGGCACCACGTGAGCCGCCTGGCATGCGGCATCGAGCCACTGGCGCCCTGCATACTCACGCTGCATCAGCAACAGCGGCTCCTCCGCAAGCTCGGTAATCTCGATGACGGCGCGCCTGCCCAGCCGATGATTTTTCGGCAGCACGGCCAATAAATGAACCGGACCCAGCAGCCGGTGGGCAAAGCGGCTGTCGCTCGCCGGCATGATCGCCACGTGAACCTCGCCGCGATCGAGGCGGATGCGTTGCTGCGTCGCGCTGCCTTCGATGAGCTGGACATCGATGCCGGGATGTCGATCCCGATAGCGCGGCAAGAATGGCGCAAGTACGGATGAAATATGCTGCGGCGTGGCGGCCACGCGCAGCGTTCCGGCCTGCCCGCCTTTCAAGGCACGCGCCCGCTCGGCCAAGAGGTCGGCATCGGCCAGCAGACGCCGGCTCTGCCGCAGCAGGTCCTCGCCTTCCGATGTCAGTTGCAGGCGGCGGCCAACGCGCTGAAACAGCGGCACGCCGAATTCAGCCTCAAGCGCGTCGATCTGGCGCGACGCCGCAGGCTGACTGAGGTGCAACCGTTCCGATGCCCGTCCGAGGCCGCCGGAGTCGGCAGTGGCGACGAAGGTGCGCAAGGACCGCAGGTTCATGGATTAATGTTCCGATTAATGCATGAGTCATACACCATAAAATGCATTAGACACAACTACGTCGGCCTGCCTACCGTGCCGGGAAACGAGGCGACCAGGTGATCAATGGTCATCCTGGGGTTGGGAGTGAACCTTTCCACTGCCCGAAGCGACAAGAGGGTGCAGCGGGAAAGCCGCAGGCTCTCGCCATCATCGCCCGCCGATGAATAGAGGCAGATGCCGTCATGACCACGACGCCGAAAATATGGCGCGCGACGCAGCAGGCGAACTTCACCGACGCGGGCTCTCAGCTTGATCCGGCCATCGCCTCTATCGGCTCCGGCCACTACGTCGTGGTGTGGACCGAGGGTGCCGGCGGTCCGATCGCCACCGCGCCGGGTGACGATCTGGTCGGGCAGATTTTCGACGCAAGGGGCAACCGCATCGGCGGCGAGTTCCAAGTCAATTCCAGTTTCCCGGCCCTCGATCCGCTGAATGAGGTACACGTGGCGCTGGACAGCCGGCCGGGCGGCGGCTTCGTCATGGTCTACGAGGACCGCGTCGACTCCGGCAACAGGTGGATCCGTGCCGAGACGCACGACGTCAACGGCGCGCTGGTCACCGCCACCGCGATCCAGGCCGACACCAATGACGACGTCCTCTCTGGCCCGTCGGTGGCCGTCCGGTCCGATGGCAGCTATCTCGTCGCCTACAATCGGGAGGTGGGCACTAACGCCACGGACTTGGTCGGTCATATTGTCAGCGCCGCGGGCACGGTCGGCGCCGAGTTTGTGATCTTCTCCGACGGCGACGACTCAAGGAACCCCGATACTGACGTTCTCAGCAGCGGCAACTACGTGATCGTGTTTGATGATGCCGACACCCTCGCGGGCACCGATTTCGACCCGCAGTTCGAAATCCTCACCTCGACCGGAGCGTTCGTAACTGGCGGCACAATCGACGCCGGCCCCAATGGCGCGGGGGACACGCACGTGGTGGCGCTCAATGCCGGCTTTGTGGCGGTGTGGCAGGAAGACAACATCGACGGCAGTTCAAGCGGCATCCGTGCCCGCATCTACGACAACGCCGGGACGGCCCTCGCGCCGGCGTTCACCGTCAATACCTCCACCGCCGGCCACCAGACCGATCCCGAAGTCACCAGGCTACAGGACGGCGGCTTCGTCGTCGTCTGGGACGACAACGTATCGACCAGTTTGAGTATCGCACGCGGGCAGCGGTTCGATGCCACCGGCCGTGCCGTCGGCGTGGAGTTCACCGCCGCCAGCGTCCAGCCGGTGACCACCGACTTCAGCATCGGCCTGGTCATCACGACGCTCAGCGACGGCCGCTTCATTGTCGGCTTCGAAGATGGCAGTACCGGCTTCGACCCCGACGTCGCGGCCACCATCCTCGACCCGCGCACGAATCCGACGACGAACTTTCCCTCGCCGTTTTGCGACGTCGACAACGACGGCAAGAGCGACGTTCTCTGGCGCCACGACAGTGGGCAGGTCTATTTCTGGGAGATGGATGGCCTGGGGACCAAAGCCGAAGGCACCGTCGCGCACGCGCCAGTTCCCACTGACTGGCACATTCAGGGCGCCGGCGACTTCGACGGCGATGGCAAGAACGACGTTCTCTGGCGCCACGACGGCGGGCAGGTCTATTTCTGGGAGATGGATGGCCTGAACGTCAAAACAGAAGGCACGATCGCGCACGCTCCGGTTCCCAACGACTACCACATCCAAGGCGTCGGCGACTTCGACGGTGATGGGAAGAGCGACATTTTGTGGCGCCACGACAGCGGGCAGGTCTATTTCTGGGAGATGAATGGGCTGACGATCAAAGCCGAAGGCGCTGCCGCGCATGCTGCGGTCCCCAACGACTACCACATCCAAGGCGTCGGCGATTTCGACGGTGACGGGAAGAGCGACATTTTATGGCGCCACGACAGCGGGCAGGTCTACATCTGGGAGATGGATGGCCTGGGGACCATTTCCGAAGGCGTCGTTGTCCACGCTGCGGTCCCCAACGACTGGCACATCCAAGGCATCGGCGACTTCGACGGCGATACGAAGAGCGACATTTTATGGCGCCACGACAGCGGGCAGGTCTACATCTGGGAGATGGATGGCCTGAACATCAAAGCAGAAGGCACGATCGCGCACGCTCCGGTCCCCAACGATTACCACATCCAGGACATCGGCGACTTCAACAGCGATGGCAAGAGCGACATTCTCTGGCGTCACGACAGCGGGCAGATCTACACCTGGGAGATGAATGGTTTGGGGGTCACGGCGGAAGGTAGCGTGCCACACGCTGCCGTTCCCGGCGACTGGCACATTTTCAGTCCGTACAATTTCGTCTGACACGCCATCCTGGGGGTGAACCTTTCCACTGCCCGAAGCGACAAGAGGGTGCAGCGGGAAAGCCGCAGGCTCTCGCCATCATCGCCCGCCGATGAATCGAGGCAGATGCCATCATGACCACGACGCCGAAGGTATGGCGCGCGACGCAGCAGGCGAACTTCACCGACGCCGGCGATCAGTCCGATCCTCAAATCGTTGACATCGGCTCCGGCCGCTACGTCGTGGTGTGGACCGAAGCTGCCGGCGGTCCGATCGCCACCTCGCCCGGCTCGGACCTGGTCGGGCAGATTTTCGACGCAAGGGGCAACCGCATCGGCACCGAGTTCCGGGCCAATCTCTCGTTCTTTGCCGACAACGAGCAGAACGCGGCGCTCGACACCCGGCCCGCTGGCGGCTTCGTCATGGTCTACACCGACACCGATGCAGCCGGGACCTCGATCCGCGCGCAAAGCTACGACGTCAACGGCAGCCTCGTCGGCGGCGCCCCCTCCACGATCCAGGCCGACACCAGCACCGATACCCTCTCCAGCCCGGCGCTCGCCGTCAGGTCCAACGGCAGGTACCTCGTCACCTACGGACGCTCCACGGAGGCCGGCGGTCCGCTTAGCACGAGTACCGTCGGCCGCATCGTCAGCGCCGCCGGCGCGGTCGGCGCCGAATTTACAATCGCGGACGCCGCCGTCGTCGGCGCTACTTTCAACCCGGATGTCGACGTCCTCAGCAACGGCAACTACGTCGTCGTATATGAACACCAACCCGGCTTTAGCGCCTTCGCCGCGGCTTACCAAATCCGCGATTCGACGGGAGCTTTCGTACGGGGTGGCGACTTCGGCGGCCCGCTCGCGTTCGACGTGCATGTGGCGGCGCTGACCGGCGGCAGTTTCGTCGCGGTCTGGACGGAAGCCGATGGCGACGCCCCCGCAGGCGGCAGCGGCAGCGGCATCGTCGCGCGCGTCGATAACGGTGCCGGAGCGCCAGCCACGTTCTTGATCGTCAATTCCTCCATTGCCGGTGACCAGGTGCGTCCCGACGTCGCCGCGCTCAATGACGGCGGCTTCGTCGCGACCTGGATCGATAACAATCTTGGCCTCGTGCGCGGGCAACGCTTCGATGCCGCCGGCACGAAGGTCGGCATGGAATTCACCGCCGGCGCCATGGGTTCGGAGGCGAACCCGGTCGTCGCGTCGCTGGGCGATGGCCGCTTCGCCGTCGGCTTCGAACAGAGCAGCGGCGACGACGACATCTGGGCAACTCTTTTCGACCCGCGCACCAGCCCGACGGTGAACTTTCCCTCACCGTTTTGCGACTTCGACAACGACGGCAAGAGCGACGTTCTCTGGCGCCACGACAGTGGGCAAGTCTATTTCTGGGAGATGGATGGCCTGGGGACCAGAGCCGAAGGCACCGTCGCGCACGCGCCAGTTCCCACTGACTGGCACATTCAGGGCGCCGGCGACTTCGACGGCGACGGCAAGAACGACGTTCTCTGGCGTCACGACAGCGGGCAGGTTTACATCTGGGAGATGGATGGCCTGAACGTCAAAACAGAAGGCACGATCGCGCACGCTCCGGTTCCCAACGACTACCACATCCAAGGCGTTGGCGACTTCGACGGTGATGCGAAGAGCGACATTTTGTGGCGCCACGACAGCGGGCAGGTCTACATCTGGGAGATGGATGGCTTGGGGACTAAAGCCGAAGGCGGTGTCGCGCATGCTGCAGTCCCCAACGACTGGCACATCCAAGGCACCGGCGACTTCAACGGTGATGGGAAGAGCGACATTTTATGGCGCCATGACAGTGGCCAGGTCTACTTCTGGGAGATGGAAGGCCTGGCGATCAAAGCCGAAGGCGGCGCCGCGCACGCTCCAGTCCCCAGCGATTGGCACATCCAAGGCGTCGGCGACTTCGACGGCGATGGCAATAGCGATCTCTTATGGCGCCACGACAGCGGGCAGGTCTACATCTGGGAGATGGATGGCCTGAACATCAAAGCAGAAGGCACGATCGCGCACGCTCCGGTCCCCAACGGTTGGCACGTCGAGGACGTCGGCGACTTCAACAGCGATGGCAAGAGCGACATTCTATGGCGCCACGACAGCGGGCAGGTTTACACCTGGGAGATGAATGGCCTGACCATCAATGCGGAGGGCGGCGTGCCACACGCTCCGGTTCCTAGCGACTGGCACATTTTCAGTCCGTACAATTTCGTCTGACACACCCGACAGGCTGACCAATCTGTGGATCACAAATTTGTCGCCCACCGCTTCGCCAAGCCAATTGCCCCATCGCCGCCAGGCGTGCGGAGGTGCGGTGCCTGCCGAGAGTTTCAGCTATCTGGCGAGTGACAGCCTCGTGCGGAGGACACCATGACCACTACCCCTCGCCTCGTGAAATCCCTGACGCAAGTCAACACGTCGGACGCGCCGGTCGCCCCTGACCGCTTTGCATCGCAGTTCGATGGCCACGTCGCGGCTCTGCCGGATGGCGGTTACGTCATCGTCTGGACGGACCAGAGCGGGACCTATAACGCCAACGGCGCGGCCGTTGTCGGCCAGAGATACGATTCCGCGGGCAACAAGGTCGGCGGCGAGGTCTACCTCAGTCCATCCGTCTCGGAAAACCAGTTTTCGCCTGCGGTCGCGGTCTTGCCCAACGGCAACATCGCGGTCGCCTTCGTCGACAGGTTCGACATTGACTTGGACAGCGACATTTACGTGCGCGTTTTCGATTCCGGGCTGAATTTTATCAGGACCGATGTCATCGACGCGGGGACGAACCAGACGTTCGACCCGGCCCTTACCGCCTTCGGTAACGGCAATTACGCCGTCTCCTATTCGGTCGGAAGCGTGACCGACACCGACATCGTCGGACGCATCGTCACGAGCTCCACCGGAGTGGTGGGCGGCCAGTTCGATATCGACAATGGGACCGACAACCGAGATTTCTCCCAGCTCGCCACGCTATCCAACGGCAACTTCGTGGCGGTCTATCAAGACGAGAATGCCGGCAGCGCAACCGACACCGACATTTACTACGGCATATTCAGCAATACCGGCGCGCCGCTGTTTGTCCACGACGCCGTCCCTGGTGGGGCGTTTGGCGGTGGGGCGGAAACCAAGCCAGACGTTGCCGCACTCCGCGACGGCGGCTTTGTCGTGGTATGGACCGACGCCGATCCGGCCACGACCGAGGTTCGCGCGTCCATCATTTCCAACGCCAACACCCTGGTCGCCGGCAACATTGCGGTCAATACCACAACGACGGGAGCGCAGAACAACGCGAGCGTGGTGGCGCTGGCCGACGGCGGCTTCCTGGTCACCTGGGACGATGACAATGCCAACCTCATCCGCGCGCAGCGCTTCGACGCGGTCGGCGACAAGATCGGCCTCCAGTTCAATCTGAAGTTCGGTGTGTCCGCGTTGGACACCCCCGAGGCCGCCCTGCTGACCGATGGTAGCCACATCGCATATGCCCTCGGCGACAGCACGAGCGGCGACTTCGACGTGATGACAACGATCTTCCGCACGCGCGACGTGTCTCACGATTTCGACGGCGACGGCAAGAGCGGCGTTCTGTGGCGCCACGACAGCGGGCAGGTCTATTTCTGGGAGATGAATGGCCTGGGGACCAAATCCGAAGGCAGCGTGGCGCACGCGCCGGTTCCCAGCGACTGGCACATTCAGGGCGCCGGCGACTTCGACGGCGACGGCAACAACGACATTCTCTGGCGCCACGACAGCGGGCAGGTCTATTTCTGGGAGATGAATGGCCTGGCGATCAATGCGGAGGGCGCTGCCGCGCACGCTCTGGTTCCCAACGAGTGGCACATCCAAGGCACCGGCGACTTCGACGGTGATGCGAAGAGCGACATTCTATGGCGGCACGACAGCGGAGCGGTCTACATCTGGGAGATGGATGGCTTGGGGACTAAAGCGGAAGGCGGTGTCGCGCACGCTCCGGTCCCCAACGACTGGCACATCCAAGGCCTCGGCGACTTCGACGGTGATGCGAAGAGCGACATTTTATGGCGCCACGACAGCGGGCAGGTCTACATCTGGGAGATGAATGGTTTGGGGATCCACGCGGAGGGCGCTGTCGCGCACGCTGCGGTCCCCAACGACTGGCACATCCAGGGCATCGA
>WNGF01001011.1_pt1 | contig 41522 bp, 44 predicted proteins | sample 5400641 | NCBI WGS metagenome assembly WNGF01 (sample SAMN13153371, study PRJNA577476) | soil metagenome | isolation source: 80 cm soil or saprolite under grassland replicate 2 | place: USA:California | collected 2016-06-15 | reverse complement strand
CCGCTCCTCGACTGCGACCTGGTCGATCGACCCGATCCGCGGCAACCGCGGCTCCAGCGGAAGCTCGAAGCCGGCTGGCAGGGCAGGCGCCTGGGCCATGCGTTGAGTGTATCTCCGCGGCTGCGGCTAGCCGTTCCAGGCCAAGAGCAGGTCGGCCACTTCGGCCAGGTCGGGCGGCGAACCCACGGCGATCGAGCGAACGCCTGCGGCGCGCGCCGTCTCGACGTCGCGCGCGGTGTCGCCGATCTCGACCGTCCGCGCGACGGGCCAGCCGCCGGCGCGCTCCCGCGCAACTGCGATCAGCTCGCCACGCTCCTCCGCGTCACAGCCGAAGCCGCCTTGGCCCTCGGCGAAGAAGCGCTCGAGGCCGAGACGCCGCATCCGCGCGCGAGCCATCGGCTCGGGGTTGCCGGTCAGCAGGGCTAGGCGGACGCCGGCGTCCTGCAAGCGGACCAGCGCGTCGGCTGCGCCGGGAGCGACTTGCCAGCCGCTCGTGTCGGCCGCGGCCAGCAGCTCCACGTAGCGGGCGCCGAAGGCCTCGCACCACTCGTCGAACCGTCGGTCGACCGCCGCGTCGTCGAGCCCTTCGGCGCGAAGCACGAGCCGCGCGATGCGCTTCGCCGTCTGGCCCGCGTGGTCGACGCGCTCCACGGCGTCGTCGGGCGGGCCGACCGCGTACAGCTCGCGAAGCGTCCCGACGAGCGCCTCGCTCGAGAGCGGATCGTGGGTCAGGAAGAGCGTGCCGTCGACGTCGAACAGCGCCAGCAGCGGCATCAAAGGCCGAGTCGCTCGAGCATCGCCTCGTCTCGGCGCCAGCGCGGCCTGGCCTTCACCTTCAGATCGAGGAAGACCGGGTGCCCGAGCAGGAGCTCGATCTCCGGGCGCGCCCTCGTGCCGATCTGCTTGACGACCGAGCCGCCCTTCCCGATCACGATCTGCTTCTGGGAGTCGGTCTCGACGAAGATCGTCGCGCGCACGACCTTGTCGGCAATCTCCTCGACCTCGACCGAGATCGCGTGCGGCACCTCCTCGCGCGTGAGCTGTAGCGCCTTCTCGCGCACGAGTTCCGCGACCTGCGCCTCCGTCCGGAGGTCCGTGCGCTGCTCGCGCGGGTAGTAGGGCGGGCCTTCCGGGAGCAATCCGACGAGCTCGTCGTGGAGCTCGTCCACGCCGTCCCCCGTGAGCGCGCTGACGGGATGAAGCGACTGGAAGCCGCCGAGCTGCGCAGCTCTCTGCATCTGCTCTGCGATGTGCCCGGGCTTGAGGCGGTCGACCTTGTTCAGCGCGATGACGACCGGCACGCCGAGGCCGAAGACGCGCTCCGCGATGAAGCGATCGCCGCCCCCGATCCGCTCGCGCGCCGAGAGGACGAAGAGAATCGCCTCGACGTCATCCAGCGAGCGGTTGACCGTGTGCTGCATCCGCTCCGTGAGCGGGTCGCGCGGCCGTTGGAACCCCGGCAGGTCGACGAGCACGAGCTGGTGGTCATCTCCGTTGTCGATCCCGACGATGCGACGGCGGGTCGTCTGCGGCTTGTCCGAGACGATCGCGACCTTGCCGCCACAGAGCGCGTTCACGAGCGTCGACTTCCCGACATTCGGCCGTCCCACGACGGCGACGAACCCGCTCCTCACGAAAACCGCACTCCCCCACTCAGGGTGGGGACCGATTCCCACCGCCCTCGAGGCAAGCGTAGCCGTCTTTCGCGCACGCGTGTGTCACGGATTCGTGCCGATTCTGTGACTTCTCGTGCGGGCAGCCCGGGCGCGCTCCCGCGGGCGGCCGCCGCCGTTCCCCGGCAGGCGGTCGGCCTCAGTCGAGCTCCCACGCTTCCGGCAGCAGCTCGGCCGGCGTGTACGTCACGACCTCACCCCCGGCGTTACGGAACGTCACGCGCTCGAGCCGGAACTCGTACAGCCACTGGCGGCAGCCTCCGCAGGGCGCGGCGGTGATCCCGATCGCCTCGAGGTCGCCCGGACGACAGCCGTCCGCGACGGCGCGCGAGAGCGCCGCACGCTCGGCACAGATGCCGAGGGGATAGGCGGCGTTCTCCACGTTCACACCCTCGAACACCCGCCCGTCGCGGGCCAGCACCGCCGCTCCGACGAGGTAGTTCGAGTACGGCGCGTAGGCCCGGCCGGCGACCGCAACCGCGCGCTCGTAGAGCTCGTCGGTCACGAGAAGAGCTGGAACACCGTCAGCGTCACGAGTGCGCCGAGGACGCCTCCGTAGGTGACCTCGAGTGCCGAGTGGATCCCGGATTCGACGCGCGACTGTGCCACGAGCAACGCCATGATGAAGGTCAGCGACGAGACCAGGAACCGATGGCTGTCGCCGATGATCAGCGTCGCTGCCATCCAGCCCGCGAACGCGACCGCCGCGTGGCCGGAGGGCAGTCCACCTCGAAGCGGCCTCCCCCTGCCGGTGTAGGCCTTCCACGCGATCACGAGAATGATCGTCACGACGAGCGCGATCAGCGTCAGCTGCGCCGGGGCGTCGCGCAGGCGATCCAGGCCGCGCGCTCCGCGATCTGCCACCTGACCGGAGAAGACGAGGTAGCCGATCGCAATCGCGTTCAACGTTGCGATCAGGACCGCCCCGGCCGCGATGTCCTTTGCAAGCTTCGCGAGCGGGTCGAACGAGGTCGTCGAGAGGTCGATCGCCTGCTCGAGCGCCGAGTTGATCATCTCCGCGATGAAGACGAAAGCGATCGCGAGCAGGAGCGCGATCAGCTCGAGCCTCGTCACGCCGATGGCCACGCCCGCGACGAGGACGACGACCGCCGCGAGGAAGTGGAACCGCATGTTCCGCTGCGTGCGAAGGACGTGGATGATCCCCTCGACCGCGAAGTTGAAGCTTTCGAGCAGGGTGCGCGCGCGGCGGTGGGTCAGTCGCTCCATCGCGCCTCCCGCTCGGCCATTTCGGCGCCGTGGTCGTAGCCGAGCAGGTGCAAAAGGCCGTGCACGAGCGGCCCGCGCCAGTTCTCGCCCACGACCTCGGGGCAGAGGACGGCGTCGCCGAGCTGCCGGGGCAGGCCGTCTGTCACCGGCTCACGCGCGTCGATCGGAAACGAGAGCACGTCCGTGACCTCATCGATCCCGAGGTGCTCCCGCTTGAGCTTCCGCATCTCGTCCGGCCGGACGAAGTGCAGCCCGAGCTCGCCCTCTTCGATCCCCTCGCCGACAAGGACACTCCGCGTGAGCGCGACCGCCGCGTCTTCCTCGACCTCGAGGCCGCTTCGATTTGCCACCTCGACCGCGACCATCGCTAGCGGCGGCGCTGCGTGCCCGTCTCCTCCGCGTGGAGCTTGTAGGCCTCGACGATCCGCTGGACCAGGCGGTGCCTGACGACGTCCTCGTGACCGAAGCGGATGAATGCGATTCCGTCGATGGCGCCGAGGATGTCCTGCACGTGGATCAGGCCGGACGCCTGTTCGCGGGGGAGGTCGATCTGCGTCACGTCCCCCGTCACGACCACTTTCGAGCCGAAGCCGAGCCTCGTCAGGAACATCTGCATCTGCTCCGGGCTCGTGTTCTGCGCCTCGTCGAGGATGATGAAGGAGTCGTTCAGCGTCCTGCCGCGCATGAACGCGAGCGGGGCCACCTCGATCGTGCCCTTCTCCATGTACGCGGCGAGCCGGTCGGGGTCGAGCATGTCGTAGAGCGCGTCGTAGAGCGGGCGCAGGTAGGGATCGACCTTCGCAAGCATGTCGCCGGGAAGGAAGCCGAGCCGCTCTCCGGCCTCGACTGCCGGGCGCGTGAGGATGATGCGGCCGACCTCGCGGTCCGAGAGCGCCGAGACCGCAAGCGCCATCGCAAGGTAGGTCTTCCCGGTGCCCGCCGGGCCGATCGCGAAGGTGACGGTGTGCCGGCGCATCGCATCGACGTAGCGCTTCTGGTTGACGGTCTTCGGCGAGATCTTCTTGCCGCGGTGACGCCAGACGACGTCCTCAAACACCTCGCGCAGGTCCTCGGCCTCGTCGAGCGCCGCGACCACGGCGTCGACCGTGCTCGGGTCGATTTCATGTCCACCCTGGACGAGCTCGCCGAGCTCGTCGATCACCGCCCGTGCCTGCGCGACGTCGGGGTCCGAGCCCTCGATCGTGAGGCGGTTGCCGCGCAGGAGAATCGTGCAGCGGAGACGGTCGCGGAGGGCGTCGAGCACGCCGTCGCCGACGGTCGCGAGCTCAGCCGCAACGTCGTTGGAGACGGACAGAACTTCCTGCACAGCGCCTCAGTGTAGGCGCTGCATCGGGCCACGCCCCCGTTCGCCGGAAGTCACACAGTCGGCACGGTTTCGTCACCCACGCGTGCGTCTTTTCTCGTTACGCTCGCAGCGGGGAGGAGGCCGGGCGAACCGAACTACAGGGAGCCCGCTACCCGAGCTGCGCGAGCCACGGATCGCCTGGATGGACGACCTCGAGCCCGTGCTTCAGCCACTCCCGCTGCTCCGCGCTCAAGCGAGGCACCACCCGCTGGAAGTCGTACTCGTCCTTGTCGAGGTGGTGCTTCGCCTTGTACAGGAGCTGGATCTCCGGAGCGACGATCGGAAGACCCGACGCAGAGCGGAGCTGCACCTCGGCGACCGGCCGCGTCACGGAAGGGTCGCGCCGGCAGACCCAGACGCCGCCGTCCACGTCGTTCAGGAAGAACTGCAGCTCGTCTCCGGCGGGGTCCCACGGCTCCGGCAGCGGCGCGCTTCCGGGAGGGCGCGCGAGCACCTGGTGCACCGGCAGCTCGAGCCGCTCGTCCTCCTCCCAAGGATCCCAGAAGCCCGGCCTCGCGCACTTGAACAGATCCCAGCCGGCGAGGCACGACCGCAGCGCCGGCTGGTCGTCCCGGAACACCCCGATCTCGAGGTCCTCGTGCGGCCGCGTCACCTCGCCCAGGAAGAGGTCGATCGCCCAGCCCCCAGAGACGAACCACGGACGGCGAAAGCGCCGGAGCGGCTCGACGAGACCTGCGAGCTCCTCGAATCCGCTCAGGCGAGCTTCTCGCGTACGAGCTGGCTCACCGCCGAGCCGTCCGCACGGCCCGAAACCTGCGGCATGACGTCCGCCATCACGCGCCCGAAGGCGCGCATGCTCGTCGCGCCGACCTCAGCGATTGCGTCGTCCACGATCTCCTCGAGCTCGTCCTCCGAGAGCGGCTCGGGCATGAACTCCTCGAGCACGGCCAGCTCACCCTCCTCGGCCTCGGCCTGCTCGAGGCGGCCGCCGCCCCGGAACGCATCGGCCGCCTCGAGGCGCCGTTTGCGCTCGCGCTGCAGCACCTGCAGCTCCTCGTCGTCGTGGAGCGGCCGCTGGAGCTCCTTCTCGGCGCTTCTGAGGCTGTCCAAGATCAGCCGCAGCGCGTCGCGCCGTTCCTCGTCCCGCGCCACCATTGCCTGCTTGAGCTCGTCCTCCAGCCGCTGGATCAGGCTCATCAGGGAGTCCCCGAGACGCGGCCGCCGAGCAGATGCCAGTGCAGGTGGAAGATCGTCTGCCCCGCGCCCGGGCCGACGTTGACCACCACGCGGTAGTCGTCGAGCCCGACCTCCCGCGCTGTCGCGGCCACGAACTCGAGCATCCTCTTCGCCTCGTCGGCCGGCAGCTCCCCCACTTCGCGGAAGCTGTCCAGGTGCCGCTCCGGGATCACGAGTAGGTGCGTCTCGGCCTTCGGATTGATGTCGCGGACGGCGACGAAACCGTCGGCGGCGCGCACGTGGTCGCCGTCGCGAGCGAGCTGGCAGAACAGGCAGTCTTCAGGCGGCAAGGATCCCTTCCTCGGTCACGGCGCAGCCGCGCACGCGCACCAGGTCGCCGATCTTTCCGCGGACGAGCCACGGCGAGTAGTCGTCCCCGTATCCCCGGCCCGGGCGGTCGACGAGCACGTCGTCCTCCCGCCCGATCTTGGCCAGCCAGCGCCGCAGGCTCGCTTCGCGCGAGAGCTCCCGGAGGCGCGCGCCGCGCTCACGCTTGACCAATCGCGGGACCGTGTCGGCGGCCGCGGTCGCGGTGCCGGGCCGTGGCGAGTACGGGAAGACATGCACTCGAGAGATCACGGCCGCCCGAACGACGTCGAGCGTCCGCTGGAAACCGGCTTCGTCCTCGCCGGGAAAACCCACGATCACGTCGCTCGTCAGGTTGAAGTCGGCGAGCGGCTCGACCCGGCGCAGGAAGGTCGCCGCGTCGTAGCGCCGGCCCATCGCCCGCAAGACCCCGTCGTCGCCGGACTGAAGCGGGACGTGGAGGTGACGTGCCACCGCGGGCGTCTCCCGCAGCGCCGTCACGAGTTCCGCGTTGACGTGGTTGACCTCGATGGACGAGAGCCGCAGGCGCGCGAGCCCGGGGATCTCGCCGATCGCACGGACGAGCCGGGGCAGCGAGTAGCCGGCTCCGCGGTCGCGGTAGCAGCCGAGGTTGATGCCGGTGAGCACGATCTCCTTGTGGCCCTGAGCGATGCGCCGACGGACCTCGCCGAGCACCGCAGCGGCGGTGCGGCTCCGGGAAGGGCCGCGAACAGAAGGGATCACGCAAAAAGCACACGAGAAGCTGCATCCGTCCTGGACTTTCACGAACGCGCGCACGCGGTCGAGCCTCGCGTCGGCCTGCACGCAGCCGATGGGGCCGACGTCGCGGGCGACGAAACCGGGCGTGTCCTCACTGCGCCGGGCGACGACCACGACGTTCTCGGGAAGGCCGTCGAAGCCGTCGGCAGCCAGGTTCGCGCCGCAGCCGGTCACGTACACGCGCCGATGGCTGCGGGCGGCGCGGGCGGCCGTGTGGCGCGACTTCCGGACCGCCTCGTGAGTGACGCAGCACGTGTTCACGACTGCGATCTCGGCACCGTCCGCGACCTCCTCGTGGCCGTCGGCGAGCAGCCGCTCGCGAATCGCCTGCGCATCCGCGTACGAGACCTTGCAGCCCAAGAAGCCAACCGAGAAACCCGCCACGGCGGTGGGACTCTACCCCTCGCGCCGAAAGAGGTCGGCGGCCCACCCACCGGCAGCGCGGCGCGTCACCGCTCGGAATCCGGGCAGGTTCGGCTGCTCGGACTCGAGGTAACCGGAGGTGATCGCGCTGCGCGTGTGCGGGTGAGGCCGAAGCTTCGAGACGGACGCGCCGGAGACGTTCGCCACCACGAACTCGTACTCCGGCAGCTCGGCTCCGAGCGCGTCGGCGAAGCGCACCTCGATCGTGACCGCGTTCGCCTCGGCGTTCCGCCGCGCTGCTTCGACCGCGGCGGGCTCGTGGTCGAGCGCGAGCACGGGCCCGAACCCCAGGCAGGCCGCCGTGATCGCGAGCACGCCCGAGCCGCAGCCGACGTCGACCAGGCTCGCGGGCTCCAGCTCGGACAGCAGCTCCAGGCACAGCCTCGTGGTCGCGTGCCCGCCCGTGCCGAATGCCCGGCCGGGATCGATCACGACCGAAGTCCCGTCGGACGGCGGCGTCTGCCACGGCGGCCCGACCCACAGCGAGCCGATCCGCACGGGGCGGTGGAACTCGCGCCAGCGCTCCTCCCAGCCGGCCGGCACCGGCTCGGCGCTCGCGCTCCCGAATGCCGCCCACAGGCGTTCCTCGCCGCCGGCGTCGGTGTACGCCGTCAGCTCCACACCGTCGGCCACCTCGCGCTCCTCGAATCCCTCCGGAAAGAGCTCGAGCATCATCGCCCGGGCGCTCTCCACGCGGTCCGGCGGGACAACGGTCGCAACGCGCCGGAGCGGGCTCAGCGGAAGGCGCTCTTCAGCTTGTCGAAGAACCCCTCGTCGTCCCGGTAGGCGTCGTCGCCTACCATGCGCTGGAACTCCTCGAGTAGAGCCCGCTGCTCGTCGGTCAGGCGCCGCGGCACGCTGACGTTGACGAGCACCCGCTGGTTGCCGCGCCCGAAGCCTTGGAGGACCGGCATTCCGCGGCCGCGCAGGACTCTGAGCTCGCCCGGTTGCGTGCCGGGATCGAACTCGAGCTCGATCCCGCCGTCGAGGGTGGGGACGGTCACGGTCGTGCCGAGAGCGGCCTCGGTGATCGTCAGGTCGACCGTCGAGACGATGTCGTTGCCCTCGCGCACGAAGCGCGGGTCGGGCCGGACCCTCACCTGGACGTAGAGGTCGCCGGCGCGGCCGCCGAGCGAGCCGGCGTGGCCCTCGCCGGAGAGCCGGATCTGCTGCCCGTCGTGGATGCCCCGCGGCACCTCGACCTCGAGCGTGCGCTGCTCGACCACGCGGCCAGAGCCGGAGCATTCCGGGCACGGGTGCTCGACGACGCGGCTTGCGCCGCCGCAGCGGGGGCAGGTCTGGGAGCGGATGAACTCGCCGAACGCCGTCCGGGAGACGTGCTCGAGCCGGCCGGCGCCGCCGCACGTCGGGCACGGCGTCGGCTCGGTGCCCGGCTCCGCGCCGCTGCCGCGGCAGGTCGCGCACGGGACGCTGATCGGGAAGGGAACCTCGCGAGTCGTGCCGGTGGCCGCCTCCGTGAGCTCGATCTCGATCTGCGCGACCGCGTCGGCGCCGCGCGTGCGCCGCGGACGGCCCGTGACGCCGAACAGGTCGTCGCCGAAGAAGGCGGCGAACAGGTCGGAGAGGCTGCCGAGGTCGAAGCTGGTCGGTGTGAAGCCGCCGCTGCGCAGGCCGGCGTGGCCGTAGCGGTCGTAGAGCTCGCGCGTCTCGCGCTTCGAAAGGACCTCGTACGCCTCGACGACCTCGCGAAAGCGCTCCTGGGCGTCAGGCTCCTGGGAGACGTCCGGATGCAGCGTTCGGGCGAGCCGCCGAAACGCCTTCTTGATCTCCCCCTCGCCGGCCGTGCGCTGCACGCCGAGCACCTCGTAGTAGTCGCGTTGCGTCGTCGCCATCGGTCACCCAAGCGTAGCTTCGTCGCCGGTTCTCCCAGGCGTCGCTTGCGATGCCTGGCATCAGGATGCGCGGCTCTGCCGCGCATCCGTCTGAACCGACCGGTCGACACCTTGGTCGGGTGCGACAAACGCTAGTTGCCTTCGTAGATCTCCTCGACGAAGCGCGAGAGCTCGTGTGCGGCGGCCCGGACCGAGCGCAGGGCCTTCTCGTAGTCCATCCGCACCGGGCCGAGGAGCGTCACCGCCCCGAGCGTGCGTGTGGTCAGACCATAGGACGCGCCGACGAGAGCAAGGTCCCGCATCGCCGGATGCTCGAGCTCCGGGCCGACGCGAACGAACGGACGGCGCGGATCGAGGGCCTGGCTCACGATCTCCAGCAGCGCCGCCCGCTTCTCCAGCACCTCGACCAGTCGCTGGTAGGCGTCGAGCTCTTGGCCGCGCAGGTCCTCGAGCAGACCGGCCGCGCCGCCCACGTAGAGGCCCTGCTGCTCGGATGCGAGCGCCTCCTCGAACAGCGAGCGGACGGTCTTCAGAAACTCGCGCTCGCGCCTGCCGAGGCCAGGGTCGTCGAGCCGGCGCCGCAGGACGTGGCTACCGAGCTCGAGACCGGCGACGCGATCGTTCAGGTACTCCGCCGCCCAGTCGGCGAGCATCGGGTCGACGGGCTCGGGGAACGGGTAGACGCGCTTCGTGACGCTGCCGGTCGAGGTGATCACGACCACCATCACCGCCTGGGGCTGCAGCAGGAGCACCTCGACGTGGCGCACCGTTGCGCTTCCGAGCGGCGGCGCCGAGACGAGCGCGAGCAGGTGCGTGAGCTCCGAGAGCATCTCCGTCGTCGCCTGGAGCGCAGCGTCCACCTCGCTCCGCGGGGACCTCAGGTCGAGTGGGAAGCCCTCCGGGTGCGGCTCGAGCCGCTCGAGCAGCCGGTCCGCGTAGTAGCGGTAACCGCGCTCCGTCGGGATCCGGCCCGCGGACGTGTGCGGGTGGGTCAGCACGCCGCGCGCCTCGAGCTCGGCAAGCTCGCTCCGGACTGTCGAAGGCGAGACGCTCAGGCCCCCACGCTGGACGAGCGAGCGCGAACCAACCGGGTGCCCGGTGGCGACGTACGCCTCGACAACCTCGCGGAGGATCTGCCACTGGCGTTCGCTGAGCGTGATCTCGGCTGCCTGGTCCATGCCCTTTGCAGGGATTTTACGCCAGGAGCTCCGCCGTGACGCCTCCGCCCAGGAACCGTCCGCGCGTCGTCAGCGCGAGCGACCTCCCTGCGGCGCTCCTCGTCGGGCGCACGAGCCCAAGGCGCTCGAGCCGGCCGACGGCCTCCCAGTCGACCGCATCCTCGAGCGCGCCGAGCGCAAGCGGTTCATCGAGACGGAGCCCCAACAGCACCCGCTCGCTCCCCTGGACTTCGGAAGAGAGCTCCTCGAGCTCCCGCACCGGCCGCTGCCCGCGGGCGAGCGACGCGAGGTAGTCGGCGAGGCGAGGCGTCGTCCGCCAGCGCCGCCCTTCGATTGTCGAGACCGCGCCGATCCCGAGGCCGAGGTAGTCCCGACCGCGCCAGTAGGCGAGGTTGTGCCGCGAGCGGAGATCGCGCCCGTCCGCGAGCTGCGGCGCCCGGCAGAAGTTCGCCGTCTCGTACCAGCGATACCCGGCCGCCGTCACGCGCGCAACGACGCGCTCGAAGTACGACTCCATGGCCTCGGCCTGGCGGGCGAGCTCCGCGCCGTGCGCGTGGGTGAACCGAGTTCCCTGCTTCGCCTCCAGCTCGTAGCAGGAGAGGTGCTCGGGCTCGAGCGCCAGCGCGTCGCTCAGGTCGGCTTCGAGGTCGGCGGCGCCCTGGCCGGGGATCCCGTAGATGAGATCGAGAGATACGTTGTCAAAACTGGCATCACGCAGAGCGTAGACGGCGCGTCGGACGTCGTCCGGCCCCGCGCGCCGGTCGAGCACGTCGAGCAGCCGCGGCTGGAAGCTCTGCGCGCCCAAGGAGACTCGCGTTACTCCGCACTCCCGCAGCATCCGCGCGAGCTCCGGCGTCACCGTCTCCGGGTTCGCCTCGACGGTCGCCTCCTCTGCGCCTGGGAGCGCACGGACCAGCCGCTCGAGCTCCGCCCGGTCGGTGAACGTCGGCGTGCCGCCGCCCAAGAAAACGCTCTCCAGCCGCGGCGCGAGCAGGGAGCGCTCGAGCTCGAGCTCGCGCAGGAGCGCGTCCACGTACGCGCGGTGCTGCCCGCGACGGCCGACGACCGTCACGAAGTCGCAGTAGCCGCAACGGGACGAGCAGAACGGCAGGTGCACGTAGAGGTGCCGTACGTGCCCGGCCGTCACTTCTTCCCCTCGTCGAGGTTGAGCACGGCCAGGAATGCCTCCTGCGGCACCTCGACCGCCCCGACCTGCTTCATCCGCCGCTTGCCGGCCTTCTGGCGCTCGAGCAGCTTGCGCTTGCGCGTGATGTCGCCGCCATAGCACTTGGCGAGCACGTCCTTCCGCTTGGCCTTGATGGTCTCGCGAGCGATCACGCGCGAGCCGATCGCCGCCTGCACCGGCACGTCGAAGAACTGGCGCGGGATCTCCTCGCGCAGCCGGTCGACCAGCGCACGCCCGCGCGCATAGGCACCCTCGCGGTGGACGATGAGCGAGAGCGCGTCGACCGGCTCTCCCGCGATCAGCACGTCGACGCGTGTCAGGTCGCCCTCGCGGAAGCCGACCACGTCGTAGTCGAAGCTCGCGTAGCCGCGCGTGCGCGACTTGAGCTGGTCGTAGTAGTCGAGCACGATCTCGCCCAGGGGCAGCTCGTAGAGGAGCAGGACGCGCTGCTCGGAGAGGTACTCCATGTGGTCGAAGCGGCCTCGCCGGTCGGTGTTCAGCTCCATCACCGCGCCGACGTAGTCCTTCGGGACGATGATCGACGCCTTGATGTACGGCTCCTCGACCCGCTCGACCTCGCGGGGCATCTCGGCCGGGTTGTGCACCTCGACCTCCTCGCCTGTCTGCGTCAGGACGCGGTAGGCGACGTTCGGCGCGGTCACGATCAGGTCGAGGTCGAACTCGCGCTCGAGCCGCTCGCGGACGATCTCCATGTGCAGCAGGCCGAGGAACCCGCAGCGAAAGCCGAAGCCGAGCGCCTGCGAGGTCTCCGGCTCGTAGAACAGCGCCGCGTCGTTCAGCTTCAGCCTCTCGAGGGCGTCGCGAAGGTTCGGGTACTCGTCCGAGTCGGTCGGGAAGAGGCCCGCGAAGACCATCGGCTTGACGTCCTTGTAGCCCGGCAGCGGCTCGGCGGCCGGGTTCCGCTCCGACGTCAGCGTGTCGCCGACGCGCAGGCGGCTGACGTCCTTCAAGCCCGTGATCACGTAGCCGACCTCGCCGGCCGCGAGCGAGTCGGCGGCGCGCATCGTCGGCGAGAAGAATCCGACCTCCTCCGCCTCGAAGCGGGTCCCTTGCGCCATCGCGCGCAGCGGCTCACGCGCATCGAACGACCCGTCCACGACCCGGACGAAGGCGACGACGCCGCGGTACTGGTCGTACGAGGAGTCGAACACGAGCGCGCGCGGCGGGGCGTCCGGGTCGCCGCTCGGCGGCGGGATGCGTTCCACGATCGCGTCGAGCACCGCCTCCACGCCCTCGCCGGTCTTCGCGGAGATCCGGAGCACGCGCTCCGGCCGCTCACCGACGAGCTCGGCAATCTCCGTAGCGGCTTCGTCCGGATTGGCCTGCGGGAGGTCGATCTTGTTCACGGCCGGGGCGATCTCGAGGTCGTTTTCGATCGCGAGGTACGCGTTCGCGACGGTTTGCGCCTCGATCCCCTGCGCGGCGTCGACGACGAGCAGCGCACCTTCGCAGGCCTGGAGGGAACGCGAGACCTCATAAGTGAAGTCCACGTGGCCGGGAGTGTCGATCAGGTTCAGCTGGTGTCCCTTCCAGAGCACCCGGACCGCCTGCGCCTTGATCGTGATCCCGCGCTCGCGCTCGAGCTCCATCGTGTCGAGCACCTGCGCCCGCATCGCCCGGCCGGTGACGGTCTCCGTCAGCTCGAGGATGCGGTCCGCGAGCGTTGACTTGCCGTGGTCGATGTGCGCGATGATCGAGAAGTTGCGGATGCGGCCTTGCTCCATGGGCTACTGAGCCTAGCGGCGCTCGAGGCGCATCAAGCGATGCGGGCGGCCGTCCTCCTCGACGTCGCGCACATAGCGGAAGCCCGCCGTCTCGAATGCGCGCCACGAACGGCGGTTCGCCTCGTCGACCGCCGCCACGCACGCGCGCGTATCGGGTTGCGAGAAGACGATCTCGTGGGCGAATCGTTCAAGGACGCGCGGCCCCAGGCCCTGCCCCGTCAGCTCCTCCTCGCCGATCAGCAGGTCGACGCCGGCCACGCCCTCGCCGACCTTCACGATCGCCTCCCAGTCCAGGTGGTCGGAGACCAGATAGGTCTCGATCATCCCGACCGGGCGGCCGTCGACGACGATCAGGTAGTGGTCGGTCGGGTCGAGGCCGGCGATCGCCTGCTCGTACTCGGCGATCGACTCCTCGATCACGTCGCGCCACCAGCGGCGGACGTGCTCACGGCCGAGCCACTCTTCGACGAGCGCGAGATCGGCTTGGCGGAGCGGCTCGAACTCGATCACGGCGTCGCGGGCCGTCTGCGCAGCGAGAGCAGGGCCTGCAGCTCGCCGACACGAAGCGCCCGGCAGGCGGCCAGGTACGCGACCGCCCCGGCGGCGAGCGCAAGCCCGACGGAGGCCAGCTGACCGCCGAGCGATCGGCCGAGCGCGTGGTCGAGCCCGACCCACACGCCGTACGACGCACCGGCCAGGGCCGTCGAGGCGAGCGAGATGAGCACGAACGAATTGCCCGTGCGCCTCAGGTCGATCCGCCCGAGGCGCCGCCGCAGGAGCTCGAGCAACGCCACCGTCCCGGCGATGTTGACGACGCTCGTCGAGAGGGGGATGCCCCAGGTGCCGAACCGGTAGAAGGCCCCGTCCAGCGCGGCGTTGAGCGCGAGGTTCGCGAGCGCGACGACGGTCGGCGTCCATGGCGCCTGCAGGCTGAAGAACGCGCGGTTCAGCATCAGCATCGTTCCGTTGAACGTGAGGCCGGCGGCGAAGGCGGCGAGCGCGCCCGCGACGACCGGTGTCTGGTGGGGCCCGAACTGGCCCCGCTGGTACAGCAGGCGGATGATCGGCTCGGCCAGGACGGCGGAGGCCACGCTCGCCGGGACGAGCAGGAAGGCGATCTGGCGCAGGCCGAGACCGACCCGTTCCCGGAACGCGTCGAGGTCACCGCGGGCCGCGAGCCGAGAGAGCGACGGGAAGAGCACGGTCGCGACCGCGACCGAGAACATCCCCTGCGGGAGCATGTAGACGCGGAAGGCCTTGTCGATCGCGCTCGGTGCGAGGTTCGGGTCGATCAGCCTCGAGGCGAAAATCGAGTCGACGACGAGGTTGAAGTTGATCAGGCCGAGCCCGATCGTCACCGGCACCATCAGCCCGAGGACGCGCCGCACCGCGGGGTCGCGCCAGTCGAGCACGAGCTGCAGGCTCCCGTCGCGGCCGCGAAGCCAGGGAAGCGGGAGCAGGACCTGGATCACCGTCCCGATCACGATCGAGACTGCGTAGACGTAGAGCTTCGAGCTCATTGAGCCCGCGTGCGGGACGCCTAGTACGAGCCCCGCGATGATCGCGAGGTTCCAGAAGACGGGCGTCAGCGCGGGCACGGTGAAGTGCTCGTAGCTGTTGAGGATCCCGACGATCACGCCGGAGACGCCGAGCAAGGCGACGATCGGGAAGAGGACACGCGAGAGACCGATCGCGAGCGCGCGGTCGCCGCCGGGGTCGCCGAACGGCGCGATCACGAGCGGCGCGAGCACGATGAAGAGCGCCGTCAGCGCGCCGAGCCCGAGGAGCATGAGCCAGAACAGGCTCGATGCGACCCGCCAGGCCCGTTTGCGCTCGCCCTTCTCGAGGAGCTCGCTGAAGACGGGCACGAAGGCGGACGAGAGGGCGGCGTCGGCCACGAGGGCGCGGACGAGGTTCGGCACCTGGAAGGCGACCGTGAACGCGTTGATCTTGCCGGCGACGCCGAAGTAGTAGGCGGCAACGATCTCGCGGACGAGGCCGAGGATGCGGGAGAGGCCGGTGGCGAGCGAGAAGATCGCCGTCGACCACGCCAGCCGCCGGCCGCGGGCCGCGGGTTGCTCGTCCACGCGGCGAGTATAGGAACGGGCTCCGCCGACGCCTCTTCTTCGGGCCGTGGCGCGGACGGCGTCCGGGCCGGCGCGGGCGGGCTGCTAGCATCGCCGGGCCCGCCTCGCGGGCGCTTTCACGTATGCCGAACATCAAGCAGCAGAAGAAGCGGGTCCGGATCGCGGCGCAGGAGCGGCTCGAGAACCTGCGCTACGCGTCGACGGTGAAGACGCTCACGCGGCGCTTGCGCGCGGCCGTCGCCGACGGAGACGCTGAGCGGGTGGCGGCCGAGCACCGAGAGCTCGTGCGCTGGATCGACAAGGCGGCGGCTAGCGGTGCGCTCCACCGGAACGCCGCTGCGCGCAAGAAGTCCCAGGCCGCGAAGCTCGTCGCCGGCGGCTCCTCGTAGGGCAGCCCGAGACGCCTACTCGAGGCGCTCGGAGAGGAAGACCTCTGTTTTGTGGGGGAGAGCAAACCGCGCCGGCTAAGTGTTGCCGAGCGCGCGGATGCGCTCGAGGACACCCCCTCGCGTTTCTTCGTCCAGCGCCGCGATCCAGCTGTTCGAGGCAAAGCGCCCGACGAGGCCGTCCACGTCGAGCGGCTGCTCGAATGAGAACGTGCGCTGCTCGATCTCGCCGAACGCCCGCGACGACTCGATCGCGTCGCGCCACGGCCGCTCGTCGGCCTGCTCGGCTGGGACGAACGGTGTGATCACCTCGTTCACGGCTGCCACGAGTGGGTCCCGCTCGTCGCGCAGGTTCCGGATCACCGCGAGCAACCCGCCCGGCCGGATGACGCGCGCGAGCTCGGGCAGCGCCCGCTCGTAGTCGAACCAGTGGAACGACTGCGCGGCCGTAACGCAGTCGACGGACGAGTCGCGGAGCGGGAGCGCCTCGGCCGGCCCCTCGAGGACATGCGCGCCGGGAACCGCAAGCTCGAGCTGCTCGCGCATCTCGCGCACGGGCTCCACGGCAACGACCCGCGCGCCGCTCGGGACGAGCAGCCGCGTGAGCTTGCCCGTTCCCGCGGCCAGATCGCAGGCGACGCTCCCGGGCCCGAGTCGAGCTCGTTCGACGATCCAGTCCACGGCGTCGAGTGGGTAGGACGGCCGCGAGCGTTCGTAGATCTCGGCGACGCGTGCGAAGGCCTGCCTCGCCGCAGCGCTCCGGCCGCGCGGCTTCTCGTTTGAGCTCAGTGGCTCCGCGCCGGCTCGGCGGCGCGCGTGATGTCCGTCAGCGTCCGCGTGAACTCCAGCTCGCCCGGCAGTTTGCTCCCTCCCTTGAGCGCCAGGTCGAGCTGCGCGAGGCGCAGAACGGCGCCGTCGAGCTCCTCGTCGGTGAAGTTGCCGGCCTGCTCGTAGAGCTTCTGGACGTAGTAGCGGTTCCGCTTGAGACGGTCGGCGGCGGCGGCCGGCGGCACGCCCTCTGCCGCGAGCTGCCGGCATTCGCGGACTCGGCCGACGTGGGCCGTGAGCAGACCTGTCACCCGCAAGAGCACGTCGCGGCCGGCGTCGCCCGATCGCTCCAGCATGCGCTCACTCGCGACGAGGGCGCCGGCGACGTCGCGGCTGCCCCAGGCATCGGTCAGGTCGAACGGCGGCGTCTCTGCTCGAGCCGGAACGAGCTCGGCGACCTCGCGCTCGCCGATGCGCTCGCCGTCGGCCCAAATAGCAAGCTTGTCGATCTCGCTCGCGAGCTCCGTCGGATTCTCACCGACCAGCTCGACGATGGCCCTCGCCGCCTCGGCGTCGATCCGGACGCCCCGCTCGGCCAGCTGCGCCTCGACCCACCGCGGCAGGTCGGCCTTGCGGCCGCGCTTCGGGAGGTCGTACACCAGCACCTCGCCGGCCTTTGCGACCGCCTTGGCGAGCGCCGAGTCGCGCTTCACCTCGTTCCCGACCAGAGCGAGCACGGTCGTCGGGGCGGGCCTGCGGAAGTACTCCTCGAGCGCCTTCAGGTCGGCCGTCTTCCAGCTCTCGACGTTTTCGACAACGACCAGACGACGTTCGACCGCAAACAGCGCGAGCGCGTTGCACGCCGCGACGACGTCCTCGCCGCCGGCCTCGTGCGCCGACAGCACCTCCGTCGCCTCCTCGCCGACCCTGTCGCGAAGACGGCGGAGCGCTCTCACGACCTTCGGCCGATCCGTGCCCGTAATCAGGTAGACCGCAGCGAGCTCTGCCACCGGTGCCAAGCATAGGCGCCGACGAGCGCCGCCAGCACGAGCAGGCAGGCGAGAGCTTGCGCGGACCGGATCTGTGCGCCGGGTAGGCCGCCGAAGAACCGGGCGCACCCCGCCACGTACGCCGCGCACAACCCGTTCAGCCACGCGAGCCCGGCGGAGAGCGGCGGAAAGAGCGGTGCGGTGGCCGCGGACGCGAACGCCAGGTACAGCAGTGGCGCGACGGCCGGTTCGGCGAGGGCGTTTGCAGGCACCGTCAGGAGCGGGACCGCGTGAAACTGGAGCCACAGAATAGGCGCGGTTGCGACGCCGCAGGCGGTCGAGACGGCGATCGCCGCGGCCAGCTTGCGCGGCAGCGGGTAGCCGTCGAGGACGCCGCGCATTCGCGGTACGAGCACGAAGATCGAGGCGACAGCGACGAACGAGAGCTGAAAGCCGGCCTCGAGGAGGTCGTACGGGTTCCAGGCCAGGAGCACGAGGACGCCCAGCAACAGGAAGTACCACCGGTCGGCGGCGCGGGCGGCGAGCCAGGCAAGCGATCCGAGCGCGCCGGCCACACCAGCCCGGACGACTGACGGTTGCGCACCGACGGCGAGAACGTACGCACCGATCGCCCCGAGGGCAGCGACCTGGCCGAGCCAGCGCGGGAGGCCGACCAGCCACGCGAGGACCAGTGCTCCCGCAGCAACGAGAGCGACGTTCTGGCCCGAGACCGCCAACAGGTGGTACAGACCGGAGGCCCGGAAGCGGTCGCGCAGCCGTTCGGAGAGCGCTTGCTCGTCGCCAAGGACGACTCCCTCGACGACGCCCCGCCGCGCCCCGTGCAGCCCGGGCGCGACCGAACGCCCCAGCGCGGCCCGCAGCCTGTCGCCGACCGCCGCCAGGCCCGTTCTTCGTCCGACGAGCGTCCAGCGATCGGCGCGCAGAACCACGTGGATCCCCTGGTGTCTCAGCCACGTGCGCTCGTCGAACCCGTGGCTCTCGGGCTTCGGCAGACGGACCGTCGTGATCGCCTCGATCAGTCCGCCCTGTGGTGGCGCACGGCCGAGCGGAAGCTCGAGCAGAACAGGCTCGCGAAAACGGAGGCGGCCGAAACGCCGCACTTGCGCCGGAACGCGCAGCTCGAAGCGGCTCGAGTGCGCGGGGCCGGTGACTGCGAGGAGCGAGCGCTCGGCCGTGTCCACGCGCGCGAGCAGGACGCTCCGGTCGAGCGCAGCGAGGCGCATGCTGCCCCACCACCAACCCGCGAGGAGAAGAGCCGCCAGGAGTAGCGAGGGGCGCGTCGCTTCGTTCGACGTGGCCGCGGCGACAACGAGTAGTACCGCGACGATCCCAGCGGCGACCGGTGGAAGGCGGGAAACGTTCGAAGCCGCGATCCCTACGCAGAGGGCGGCGACGAGGACATGCGGCGCACGCCGGCTTTCGCTCATCTCAAGGGACAACCAGGTCGCGGAGCTGTTCCAGCCTTTTCGGGCCGATGCCCGGGACGGCGTCGAGCTCGTCGACCGAGCTGAAGGCGCCGTGCTTCGTCCGGTAGTCGAGGATCTTCTGCGCTGTCGCCGGGCCGACCCCCGGGAGGGTGTCGAGCTGCTCCAGTGTCGCGGTGCTCAGCTGAACCGGCGCGACCGCGGCGCCTCCGGATGCCGACGATCCGCTGCCAGCGGGCGCCAGAGCCGCCTGGCCGCGAGTCGGGACGACAACCTGCTCGCCGTCCACGAGGGGGGCAGCGAGGTTGACCTGCGCCAACGCAGCCTTCGGCGTCGCGCCGCCCGCGCGGGCGATGGCGTCCGCGATCCGCGATCCCTGTGAGAGCCGGTAGAGGCCCGGCTGTCGCACGGCGCCAACCACGTCCACCACCACCCGCGCGGCCGAAGTCCCGTTCGCACCCGGCCCCTGGCCCGGCGGCGGGGGGAGTGGCGCCGCCGGTGTGGTCGTGCCCGCCGGCAGGAGGTAGCGGGCCGCCAACAGAAGCAGCACGAGCGCGATCGCGGCGAGCAGGAGGTGTCGCCGCCGCTGGAGGAGGAACTCCGGCATGTCCTCGAGCGTGCCGGATGAAGTGTCACGCGTGGGTGACGCCTTCGTGCCGAAAGTGAGGAGAAATCGGCACACGTTCGGCGCGAAGCCGGCACACATTCGCGCGCCCTCGACCGGTACCGTCCCAAACCCCCACCCACCCAGGGGCACGCGCACGCGCACGCGCGCGTGAACAGAAGAGTGGGCGCCGGCTGCTCGGGAGAGGCCTACACGACGAGGTTCACGAGGCGGCCCGGGACGACGATGGTCTGCTGCACCTTCTTGCCGTCGACGTGCGCCTGCACCCGCGGCGACGCGAGCGCCCTCTCGACCAGCTGCTCCTCGGACTCGTCCACCGAGGCCTCGATCCGGTCGCGCACGCGGCCGTTCACCTGGATCACGAGCTCGAACGTCTCGCGCGCGAGCATCGACTCGTCCGCGACGGGCCACGGCTGCTCCCACAGCCGCTCGTGCCCCAATACCGCCCAGAGCTCCTCGGCCACATGCGGCGCGTACGGCTGGATCAGCGAGACCGCCGTCTCGGCCGCAAAGCGCGCCCCCGAAGACGCGTCACGGGCCAGCTCATTGACGAGCTCCATCACCGCCGAGATCGGCGTGTTGAACACGAACCGCCGGCCGATGTCGTCGCTGACGCGGGCGATGGTCTCGTGGGCCTTGCGCACGAGCGGCCCGTCACCCGCGGCAGCCCCGTCGTCCGCGGCCGCTGCCTCGTGCACCAGCCGCCAGAGCCGGTTCAGGAAGCGGACGACCCCCTCGATCCCGGTGTCCTGCCATTCCTTGTCCTGGTCCACAGGACCCATGAACAGGATGTAAAGGCGCAGTGCATCCGCTCCGTGCCGCGCGATTGCCTGGTCGGGCGGCACCACGTTCCCGCGCGACTTCGACATGCGCGCGCCCTGGTAGTTGACCGAACCCTGGTTGAACAGGCGCATGAACGGCTCCCGGAAGCCGAGCAGCCCGAGGTCGTTCAGCACCTTCACGAAGAAGCGCGCGTAGAGCAGGTGCATCGTCGCGTGCTCCGCTCCGCCGATGTACTGGTTGACCGGCATCCAGTAGTCCACGAGCCGGCGCTCGAACGGTGCCTGGTCGTTGTGCGGGTCGCAGTAGCGCAGGAAGTACCAGGAGGAGTCGACGAACGTGTCCATCGTCTCCACCTCGCGCCGTGCCGCCGCCCCGCAGCGCGGGCACGGCACGCGCACCCACTCCTCGTTCGTCGCCAGCGGCGGTCGCCCGCGCGGGATGAAGTCCTCGATCTCCGGCAGCAACACCGGCAGATCCTCTTCCGGCACCGGGACGATCCCGCAGTCGTCGCAGTAGACGATCGGGATCGGGCAGCCCCAGTAGCGCTGCCGCGAGAACCCCCAGTCGCGCAGCCGGAATGCAATCGCGAACCGCGCTGCGTGGCGGCTCTCGAGCCACTCGACGATCGCGCGCGCGCCCTCGGGGGCGGCCAGGCCCGAGAACTGCTCGGAATTGACGAGCCGCTCGCTCTCCGAGTGCGCCACGAAAGCCCCGTCGCCGCCGTTCGGCTCCTCATCCGCCGGCACGACCACCTGCGTGATCGGCAGGCCGAAGCGCTGCGCGAACGCGAAGTCGCGCTCGTCGTGCGCGGGAACCGCCATGATCGCGCCTGTCCCGTACTCCGTCAGCACGTAGTCGGAGACCCAGATCGGGATCGGCTCGCCCGTCGCCGGGTTCGTGGCGTAGCGGCCGGTGAAGACGCCCGTCTTCTCCTTCTCCGGATCCATCCGCTCGAGCGTGGTCCCGGCGGCAGTCCGCCGGACGTAGTCGAGCACCTCCTGCTCGTGCTCGGTCCCTCGCACGAGCTCCGGCACCAGGTCATGCTCCGGGGCGAAGACGAAGAACGTCGCCCCGAACAGCGTGTCCGGCCGCGTAGTGAAGACCGGAACGTCGATGTCGAGCTCCTCGATCCGGAAGATGATCTCGGCGCCTTCCGAGCGGCCGATCCAGTTGCGCTGGATCGCGATCACGCGGTCGGGCCAGTACTCGACGTCGTCGATCTCGTCCAGCAGCCGATCGGCGTACACGGTGGTCTTGAAGAACCACTGCTCGAGCTTCTTGGACTCGACCTCGGCGCCGCAGCGCTCGCAGTGGCCGTCGACCACCTGCTCGTTCGCGAGCACGGTCTGGTCGTTGGGGCACCACTTGACCGCCGCCTGCTTGCGATACGCGAGCCCGGCCTCGAGCAGCTTCAGGAACAGCCACTGCGTCCAGCGGTAGTACTCGGGCTGGTGCGTCGAGAGCTCGCGGTTCCAGTCGATGGCCCACCCGAGACGCTGCATCTGCCGCCGGATGTTCGAGATGGACTGCTCCGTCGTCGGACGCGGGGGCGCGCCCTGCTTGATCGCCGCGTTCTCCGCAGGCAGGCCGAACGAGTCGTAGCCCATGGGCCGTAGCACCGAGTAGCCGTTACGGCGGCGGTAGTGGGTGATCACGTCGCCGAGCGTGTAGTTCAGGACGTGGCCCATATGGAGGTCGCCCGACGGGTACGGGAGCATCTCGAGCACGTAGGCCTTGTCGGGCCGCTGCTCCTCGCCGTCGCCGGGGTTCGGCACGGCGAAGGCGCCTTCGTCCGCCCAGACCTGCTGCCACTTCGCCTCGATCGCCTGTGGGTCGTACGTCTCCATGTCTGCCTCCGGATACAAAAAGACCTCTCGCGCTGAGAGGTCATGGGGGAAGCTGACGCGGCGCAGCCGCGTTGGCTTCCTGCTCTACTCGAGAAGCTGCTGCATTAGAAAACACTCTACCAAGCAACCGTGAGGGAGGAAACATGGCCGGCTACACACACCTCAACCTCAAGGAGGTCGAGGACCAGGCGCCGAAGTTCGACATGTCGCCCGACATGGAGTTCCGCAGCGCGCGCGTCCCGCTCGAGATGGAGAACGCTGGGCTCAGCTACGTGCGCGTGGCGCCGAACTTCCGTGTCCCGTTCGGGCACAACCACAACGTCCAGGAGGAGGTGTACGTGGTCCTCAAGGGCAGCGCGCGCCTCAAGCTCGACGACGACGTGATCGAGCTGGAGCCGCTCGACGCGGTCCGCATCCACAAGGACACGATGCGCAACGTCGAAGGCGGTCCCGAGGGCGCCGAGCTGATCGCGTTCGGCGCGCCGAGCACCGGACCCGGCGACGGCCCGATGACGCAGGGCTGGTGGATGGACTGACACCGCGGTACGTCGACGAGACGGACTGGGGCTTCGGCTGGGTCGCCTCGGAGAAGTCGCGCCTCGGAATGACCTCGCATGCCCTCGCGACAGACGGCCGCGTCTGGCTCGTCGACCCCACCGACGAGGACGTGGCGCTGTGGTGGTCTGAGCGGCGGGTGCTCGTCTGCGCGGACGCGCTCGGCACGGTGCCGCACTGCTTCGCGCTCGGCGGCGAGCGGCTCGGCGTCCACCCACTGTTGCGGCCGACGCCGCCTCGCGGGCTCGGGAGGTTCGATCCGGCACACATCCTCTGCGGACATGGCGAGGGCGTGCACGACGACGCTGCGAGGGCAATGCGAGACGCGCTCTTGGGCGCGCGCCGTAGGCTGCCGCTCCTGCTCGTCGAGCCGGCGCTCCTGCTCCGAGGCGGCCGGCGGTGAACGTCCCGCTCCTCCCGGATAGCGCGACCCTAGAGGGCGGCGAGCTGGCGATCGGCGGGCTCTCCGCGACCGCGCTCGCGGACGACCTCGGCACGCCGCTCGTCGTGTACTGCGAGCGGACGCTCATGGCGGCGGCACGCGAGTACCGGCAGGCGGCGCCCGGGGCTCTCGTTCTCTACAGCGTGAAGGCGTTCCCCAGCGTCGCGCTGCTGCGGCTGTTCGCCGAGGAAGGGCTCGGCGCCGACGTCTCGACCCTCGGCGAGCTCGCGTACGCCCGCACGGCCGGAGTTCCGGGCGAGCAGATCGTCGTGCACGGGAACAACAAGAGCGACGAGGAGCTGCGGGCGGCGACCGAGACCGGAGCAAGGTTCGTCGTCCTCGATGCGCTCGACGAGATCCCGCGCGCAGCCGCCGCGGGGGTCCCACGAGCGCTCGTGCGCGTCACGCCCGGGATCGACGCGGACACGCACCCGGCGATCAGGACCGCACATCACGGCTCGAAGTTCGGGCTCCCGCCGGACCAGGCGCTGGCTGCGATCAAGCAGGCCGGCGGGGCAGGGCTCGACGTCGCCGGGCTGCACCTGCACATCGGCTCGCAGCTCCTCGACACCGAGGCCGCCCGAACGAGCATCGACTGGCTCGGAAGCTTCGCGGCCGAGTGCCGGGCCGAGCTCGGCTGGCAGGCAAAGGTCGTGGACCTAGGCGGCGGGCTCGGGATCCCGCACGTCGAGGGCGAGCGCGCGCCCGCGGTGGCCGGCTTCGTGCACACGCTGCTCGAACGGCTCGAGCACGCCTGGCGGCTGCATGACCTGGAGCCGCCAGGCGTGATCCTCGAGCCGGGCCGCTCGCTCGTCGGCCGTGCAGGCGTGACCCTCTACCGCGTCGGGGTCGTGAAGCCGGTGACCGAGACGACGACCTACGTCGCGGTCGACGGCGGGATGTCGGACAACCCGCGCCCGCAGCTGTACGGCGCCCGCTACAGCGCGCTGCTCGCGAACCGCGCGGGCGAGGAGCCGGCCGGAACCTACGTCGTCTGTGGCAAACACTGCGAGTCGGGCGACGTGCTAATCGACTCGGTCGCGCTGCCAGAGCCGCGCCGCGGCGACGTCCTCGCCGTCCCCGGCAGCGGCGCCTACACCCTCGGCATGGGCTCGAACTACAACGCCGTCCCGCGCCCAGCCGCGGTCATCGTGGCGGACGGCGAGGCGCGGCTGGTCCGCCGCCGCGAGACGATCGACGACCTGCTCATGCTCGAGAACGGCTAGCGGAAGGGTGGGTGCAAAGGCAGCAGTAACGGTCGCCTCGGCTTCGGGTTGAAGTCGAAATCGAGCGCCACGTCGCCGAGCGCGGCCACGTTCTCGCGCACGGTCGGCCGGCGGTCGGGGCGGCGGTCGGACGCCGGGTCGATCCGCTGCCCACCGAGGAAGTCGTCCTCGATGAACTTCACGTACGCGTCGAAGCTCAGCACCTGGTGGTCGACGAAGCCGTGCCGCGCATACGGCGAGATCACGAGCGCCGGAACGCGCAGCCCGTAGCCGTTGCGGTCGATCTTCGGCGGCGCGACGTGGTCGTAGAAGCCGCCCCAGTCGTCCCAGGCGAGGACGATCGCGCTCGAGCGCCAGTCGGGGCTGCGCATGACGGCGTTGACGACGCTCGTCACGTACGCCTGGCCGTTCGTGAGCAGCGAGGGCGGGTGGTCGCTGACGGGGTCGCTCGGGATCAGCCACGAGACGGCCGGCAGCGTTCCCCGCCTCGCGTCGCGGAAGAAGTACCGCATCGAGACCACGTCGTGGACCTGCCGGTCCTGCCGGACCGTCCTGAACCACGGGAGCGGGTTCCAGATGCCCGGCGTGTGCGCGCTCTGGCGCACGGCGCCGCAGATCATCTGGTCCTCGCTGCAGTCGGGCTGCGTGCCGGTGAAGACGTAGTAGCGCCAGGGGACGTGGTGCCGGTGCAGCAGGTAGGTCAGGTCGGTCCAGGCGTAGTCGGGCTTCCGGTTCGTGGGGTTCTGCGGCTCGTGCGGCGGCGCGAGCGGGTTCTCGAGGGCGTTCGAACAGCTCATCGCGGCTCGGGTGCGGCAACGGGCGGACCACTCCGAGACCATGAACAAATGGGTCGGCAGGCTCGACGAGGAGTTCGGCTCGAACATGTGGTCCTGGAGGACGAAGTGCCGCGCGTAGGCCCAGTAGTTCGGCAGCTCGCGGCCGTCGTGGTACCCCATCACGTCCGGCGGGTGCTTGCGCGAGCACTGCGGAACCTTCGGGTGCGCCCTGCAGCCGTGCCGAAGGCCGCGCCGCGCCTCTCTGATGAAGCCGTCCATCTTGCCGCCGTCGATGTCGCGAATCGTGTCGAGGTACTCGTGCGCGCCGCCGTAGTTCTTGTTCGAGCGGTCGTGGTAGGGCCGGACGCAGCGACGCCGGAGGGGGTCCGGCACGCAGACCGTGAAGCGGCCGTTGCGGCGCGGGATGCCGTCGGCTCCGGGATACGTGCCGAAGAAGCTGTCGAAGGAGCGGTTCTCCTGCATCACGATGATGACGTGGCGGATCTTGTGGATGCCCGCGGTGCGCGCGCTGGGCGCTCGGCGAGAGAGAGCGAGGCTCCAGGCAACCGCGACGGCAACGGCGAGAACGACCAGAACCGAACGCCGCGCCATCGCCGGCGAGCTTAGCCTCCCACACATTAAGCCTCGGTTACGCTGGCCCGGATGTCCCTTCGCGTAGCCAGGGTGCCCGGGGTCGTGCTCGTCAGCATGGCCGCGACCCTGTGGGGGCTCGACGCCCTGATCCGCAAGCCTCTGGTCGGGTCGAACCCAGCGGCGACCATCGTCTTCGGCGAGCATGTGCTTCTCGTCGCGCTCACGTTACCGCTGCTGCTTCCCTCGCTACGGGCGCTCGTCGCCGCCGGCGCGCGTTACGTGCTCGCGGGAATCGCAATCGGAGCGGGCGCTTCCGGCGTGGCGACGATCCTTTTTACGGAGGCCTTCATCCACGGCGACTACATCACGCCGTTGGTGCTGCAGAAGGCGCAGCCGTTGGTCGCCGTGCTCGGCGCTTCTATCGTCCTGGGCGAGCAGCCGCGGCGCGGCTTCGGGTGGTTCCTGCTGGCGGGACTCGGAGGCGTCTGGCTGATCGACATCGCCCACCCGCTCGCCCCGCAGGCGCGTGGATTCGTAACGATGGCGTACGCGCTCAGCGCCGCCGTGCTCTGGGGGCTCGGCACGGTGCTCGGCCGCTATATGACGCGCGGGCTTCGCTTCGAGCACATCACCACGGTCCGCTTCTTCTTCGGGCTCTGCGGCAGCGCGGTCGCCCTCGCAATACTCGGTGCGCCCGCCTGGCGCGGTGCCTACAACAGCGCCTGGATCGCCTTGCTGGCCGTCGTCACGGGCGCGCTCGCAATCCCGCTCTACTACTACGGCCTGCAGCGCACTCCGGCGATGCTGGCGACGCTCGGGGAGCTCGCGTTCATCGCGACCGCGATCTTCGTCGGCATGTACGTGCGGAACTCACACCTGCGCTGGACGCAGTGGCTCGGGGTCGCGGTGACGGTCGGAGTGGTCAGCTTGCTTCCCGTCCGCCGACGCGAAATCGTGGAAGTCCCGGCAACCGAGCCGGCGCTCGCTACCTGACGCGGAACAGCCCGCCGAACGAGACCCAACGGCTCTGGTGCCAGCGCTCGAGTCGAGCCTGGTCGATCGGGAAGTGGTCGGTCGGGGTCGTCCGCACGACGACGCCAGGCAGCAGGAAGGGGTCGTTGCGGATATTCAGGTGAGTAGCGGCCCGCATGATGCTCTGGCGGGTCGGGTTCTTCCCGGCCTGCTTCAGCGCCTGGACGAAGGTGTGCGCGACCGACATGCCGTAGACGTTGTAGACGTCGTTCGCGTTGATGCCCTTGTCCTTGTAGCGCTTCATGATCGAGCGGTAGAGCTTGATCCCGCGGCTCGTCCGCCAGCGAGCATCGGTCGGGTCCTTGAGGAAGACGATCGAGATCGAGCTCTCGACCTCTTTCTTGCTGGACGCCAGCTCCGCGAGCTTCATGACGTTCGAGGCGCTCGAGACGACGTTGACGAACACCTTCGGCCGCCAGCCGAGCTGGTACGCGAAGCGGTACGACTGGATCGCGAACTTCGGCGTCGCGAAGACCATCAACGTGTTGGCCTTGGCGGACTTCAGCCGTGCCACCTGGGACTGCACGTCAGGGTCGCTGACGTCGTAGCTCTGCTTCGAGACGATCAGCTTCGCCTTGCGGCCGAGGCCGGCCTGGAGCCCTTTCAGGAGGTCCTTGCCGTAGTCGTCGTCCTGGTAGAGGACGCCGACCCGTGCCCGAGGCGTGTGCTTCGCGACATAGCGTCCGTAGATCGTCCCCTCGGCCCGGTAGTTCGGCTGGTAGCCGATCGCCCACTTGTACTGCTTGTAGTCCTTGCCCCACGTGGTCGCGCCGCTGCCGACGAAGAGTTGCGGCACGCCGAGTGCGTTCAGGTACGGACGCGTGGCGAGGTTGTGCTCGGTGCCGAGGCTGTTGAAGATCGCGAAGACGTGGTCCTGCTCGACGAGCTCCCGCGTCTTCTGCATCGTTTGGCTCGGGTCGTACTGGTCGTCCTTGATGATGTAGCGGATCTTCCGGTGGTTGACGCCGCCGTGGGCGTTCACGTACTTGAAGTAGTACGAGGCGCCGAGCCCGACCGTCTTGTACGCCGAGGCGATCCCGGTGACGGGAATCGTCCCGCCGATCACGATCTCGGTCGGGGTCACGCCCGGCGTGCCCGTGCCCGCGCCGGACGCGACCGTGGCGAGCGCAAGCGCACAAAGCGCAGCAGCTGCGAGATGAAGCCCCCTCATAGCAGAGCTATGGACGAGTGTACAACCAGGTTGTTAGCGGCCTTCCGAGCCGGCGGAGCAGGCCGCCGACCCCGCCGGGCAGCAGAATCATCACCACGATGATTGCCGCGCCGTAGACGAAGTCCGGCACGCCCTGCCGGTGCGAGACGTGTCCCGTGAGGGTCGGCAGGTACTCGATGAAAAGGGCGCCCGCCGCGAGCCCGGCGAGGGAGCCGAGGCCGCCGACGACCGCTCCGACGACGATCAGGATCGAAACGACGGTCGTGAAGCTGACTGGGTTCACGATCTCCCTCTGGATCGCCAGCAGCGAGCCCGCGACGCCTGCGTAGACGCCGCTGAGCGCGAAGGCGAGCGTCTTGTGCGCCGCGAGGTTCACGCCGGAGGAGACTGCTGCCGTCTCGCTGTCGCGGACGGCGCGTAGTGCCCGGCCGAAACCGCCGCGCACGATCAGCCACGCGATCGCCACGCCGAGCAACCCGATCGACCATGTCAGGTAGTAGAGGAAGTGGTGCTGGGTCATCGAGTGCCCGAAGATCGTCACGCTGAACGAGCTGTTGAACCCGGTCACCTGTCCGGGCGCCGACTCCAGGAAGCTCAGCCCCTGAGTGCCGCCGGTGAGCCCTGAGAACTTCTTCAGCAGCGACGGCATCGCCACGGCCAGCGCGAACGTGGCGAGGGCCAGGTAGAGCCCCGAGAGCCGGAGCGCCGGGATCCCGACGAGGAAGCCGACGATTCCCGCGGCGAGGCCTGCGAGCGGGATCGTCCAGACGTCACGCCAGTGCTCGTGCACGACAAGCGCCGCGGTCGTGTAGGCGCCGATCGCCATCAGCGCCCCGTGGCCGAGCGAGATCTGGCCGGTGTATCCGGTCAGGAGGTTGAGGCCGACGATCGCGATGAAGTAGGCACCGGCCTCAGCGAGGTCGCCGGAGTGGAAGTCGCTGACCAGGTGCGGCAGGAGGAGGAAGAGCCCGATCGCGGCCGCGACCACGAGCACCCGGAAGCCGATTCCGGCAGCGAGCCGCATCAGACCCGCCTCACCGCCGTCCGGCCAAAGAGGCCGGCGGGCCGGACGAGCAGGATGCCGAGGATGACCGCGAGCGCGACGGGCAGCTTCAGGTCATTCCCGACGAAGTTCACGTAGGTCCCGACGAGGTTGATGAAGACACCGAGCAAGAGCGAGCCGACGACCGCGCCGACTGGGCTCCCGAGGCCGCCCAGCACGGCGCCGGCGAGCCCGTAGAGCAGGACCGGCTGCATCAGGTTCTGGTCGAAGCTGGCGAGCGCGGGCGCCGTAAGCATCCCGGAGACCGCGCCCATCGCGGCGGCGAGGCCCCAGCCCAGCGCCAGCATCCAGCTCACTCGAATCCCGAGCAGGCGGCTCTCGTGGGGGTTCACCGCGGTGGCCCGGAGCGCGAGGCCGAGCTTCGTGAAGCGGAAGAGCAGGCCGAGGAGCACCACCACGGCGAGCGAGACGCCGATGTTGCCGAGGTCCTGGATCGAGAAGGCGACTCCGGCGACGTCGATCGGGCGCGTCGAGAACGCGTTCGGGAGCGAGCGCGTCTCCGAGCTCCACGCCCAGCGCGCGGCGCCGTCGACGAGGAAGAGCAGGCCCAGCGTGACGATCACGACGGTGAGCACCGGCGCCCGCTCGACCGGGCGGATCACGGCCCGCTCGACGGCGACGCCGCCGACGAACGAGATCGCGATCGTCAGGAAGAACGCCGCCCAGTACGAGAGGCCGTGGTGGATGAGCGACCAGGCGATGAAGGTCGAGAGCATCGCCATCTCGCCCTGGGCGAAGTTGACGACGCCGGTCGAGCGGTAGATCAGGACGATCGCGAGGGCGAGCAGCGCCCAGAGCCCTCCGGACGAGAGCCCGATCACCGTCTGCTGGGCGAGCTGGCTCCAGTCGAAGGCGAGCAGCATCAGTACCCCAGATACGAGCGTCTGACGGACTCGTCTCGGCGTAGCTCGTCGCTCGTCCCCGACAGGGCGACGCGGCCGACCTCCAGCACGTAGGCCCGCGAGGAGGCCTCGAGCGCGAGGGTCGCGTTCTGCTCGACGACGAGCACCGTCAGGCCCTGCCGTTCGTTCAGCTCCCGGACGATCCTGAAGATCTCGGCGACGACCTTCGGGGCGAGCCCGAGCGACGGCTCGTCGAGCAGGACGAGCCTCGGGCGGAGCATCAGCGCCCGCGCGAGGGCCAGCATCTGCTGCTCCCCGCCGCTGAGCGTGCCGGCCTGCTGGTCGCGGCGCTCCGCGAGCCACGGAAAGTAGGCGAGCACGCGCGCCTCGTCTTCGCGCACCGCCTTGCGGTCGCGCCGGACGTAGGCGCCTAGGCGGAGGTTCTCGCCGACCGAGAGGCCGGAGAGCGTGCCGCGCCCCTCGGGGACATGCGCGATCCCGAGGCGCGTGACCGCCTCCGGGGAGCGGGTCGAGATCCTCTTGCCCGCGAAGCTGATCCTGCCTGCTCGCGAGACCGTGCCGGAGATCGCCCGCAGCGTCGTCGTCTTGCCTGCTCCGTTCGCGCCGAGGACGGCGACGATCTCGCCCTCCGCGACGCCGAGCGAGACTCCGTGCAGTGCCTTGACCGGTCCGTAGCGGGCCTCGACGTTCTCGAGCTGGAGGAGATCAGGCATGTGGCGCTCCGAGGTAGGCCTCGATCACGGCCGGCTCGCGCTGTACCTCGGCGGGCGTCCCGCTCGCGATGCGGCGACCGAAGTCGAGCACGTGCACACGCTCGGCCACGCCCATCACGAGCTCCATGTGGTGCTCGACGAGCAGGATTGTCAGCTCGAAGTCGTCGCGCAGGCGCCGGATGAGCGCCGCGAGGCGTTCGACCTCCTCGTGGTTCAGCCCACCCGCCGGCTCGTCGAGCAGGAGCAGCCGCGGCCCGGAGGCAAGCGCGCGGGCCAGCTCGACACGCTTCTGTACCCCGTAAGGGAGCTCGCGGGCGGGGCGATGGGCGAGGGGCGCGAGACCGGCGTAGCCGAGGATCTCGCGGGCCCCGCGCCCTCGACGCGCATGCCGCCCGACGAGCACGTGCTCGAGGACGGTCATCGAGCCGAACAGCTCGACGTTCTGAAAGGTGCGCGCGATCCCCCGCCCGACGATGCGGTGCGGCGGCGTGCCCAGCAGGCTCTCGCCATCGAACTCGATCTCGCCTGCATCTGGCCTGTACAGGCGCGTGACCAAGTTGAAGACCGTGGTCTTGCCGGCGCCGTTCGGGCCGATCAGGCCGACGATCTCGCCCTCTCCCACGTCGACCGAGACGTCGTAGAGAGCGACGATCCCGCCGAACCTCCGCGTCACGTGCTCAACCGAGAGCAGCGCCACCGCGGAGGAGCTTAAAGCGCTGCCAACTCACCGACCTCCGTCACCGGCTGCCTGCACACAAAGCGCTCGCAGACGTAGACAGCAGGCCGGCCGTCGACGTAGTCCTTGCCGTCGAGGAGCGGGACGCTCTTCGCCGGCCCGAAGGCGACGACGGCGTTCGGCTCGAAGGGCTCCAGCGCTGCGCGCGCGACCTCGCTCTCGGGCGGACCGACGATCGCGATCTCCTTCGGCACCGACAGGTAGAGGTCGAGCGCGTTGAGCGCCCACGCGAGCTCGCTCGGGCCGCGCGCGAGGCTCTCGCGGAGCAGTCTGAGCACGCCGACCGCATGCCGCTCGAGCTCGTCGTCGCCGTAGATCCGGGCGAGCCGCAGCAACACGTACGCGAGCATCGAGTTCCCCGACGGGATCGGGTGGTCGTAGAGCTCCTTTCGGCGTGCGATCAGCCGCTCTCCATCGGTGGGAGCGACGAAGAAGCCGCCGCGCTCCCCGTCGGCGAACAGCTCGATCGCCAGCAGGGCAAGCCGGCGCGACTCCTCGAGCCAGCGCAGCTCGCCGGTCGCCACGTGCAGCTCGTAGAGCCCATGGGCGACGTTGGCGTAGTCGTCGAGGAAGCCGGTCCCGCTCGAACGCCCGGCGCGGCGGCTGCGCAGGAGCCGGCCGCCGTCGTCCGAGAGCGGGCCGAGCAGGAACTCGGCGAGCGCCCGCGCCTCGTCGACCCAGTCGCCCCGCCCGAGCCTCCGCCCCGCCTCGGCGAGCGCCGCCAGTGCAAGCCCGTTCCAGGAGGCGATCGCCTTGTCGTCGAGCGCCGGCTGCGGACGGGTCGCGCGGATCTCGAGCAACCGTCTCCGAGTCTCCTCGCCCAGCTCTCCGCGCAGCACGAAGCGGCCGTCCTCGAACGGCTCGAACAGCTCCTCCGGCGCGCCCTCGCCGGGCGCCCAGGTGTAGGTCAGCCCCTCGATGCCGTTCGTGTCGGCGTCCTGGGAGGATGCGAAGCCGCCCTCCTCGAGCCGCAGCTCGCGCAGCATGTAGGCGACGGTCTCCTCGACGACCTCCCGGTAGCGCTCCTTGCCGGTGACGAGCCCGCCGTGGAGATACGCGGGGACGAGGAGGGCGTTGTCGTAAAGCATCTTCTCGAAGTGGGGCACGAGCCACTGCTCGTCGACCGAGTACCGGTGGAAACCGCCTCCCACCAGGTCGTACATCCCGCCGAGAGCCATGCCGTCGAGTGTCTTCTCAACCGGCTCGACCGTCGCGCGTCGTAGCAGCAGCTCGAGCGCCGAGGCCGGCGGGAACTTGGGCGCCCGCCCGAAACCGCCCCACTCCGGGTCGAGCAGCTCCTCGAGCCGCCTCACCGCCTGGAAGAGGATCGACTCCGTCAGCGGGTCGGTCGACGGAGCTGAGGAAGCCGCCTGCTCGAGCGCGTCGACGAGCACCTCCGTGCGCCGCGTGACGTCCCCTCGCCGCTCGCGGTACAGCTCCGAGACCGCGACGAGCACCTGCTGAAGCGACGGCAGCCCGTGGCGCGGCTCCGGCGGGAAGTACGTCCCGCCGAGAAAGGGCTCGCCCGCGGGCGTCAGGAAAACGGTCAGCGGCCAGCCGCCTTGCCCGGTCATCGCCACGACCGCATCCATGTAGATCCCGTCGAGATCCGGCCGCTCCTCGCGGTCGACCTTGATGCAGACGAAGCGCTCGTTCATCACCGCCGCCGCGACCGGGTCCTCGAATGACTCGTGCTCCATCACGTGACACCAGTGGCACGCGGCGTAGCCGATCGAGAGCAGGATCGGCTTGTCCTCCTTGCGCGCCCGCGCCAGCGCCTCCTCGCCCCAGGGGTACCAGTCCACGGGGTTGGCCGCGTGCTGCAACAGGTACGGGCTGGTCTCGCCCGCGAGCCGGTTCACGCTTTGTACCGTAACGGCGTGACTCTTCCCGGCGGCACCGTCACCTTCCTCTTCACCGACATCGAGGGCTCCACGCGCCTGCTGCAGGAACTCGGGGACGACTATGGCCAGGTCGTGGCCGACCATCGCCGGCTCTTGCGCGACGTCTTCGGGACGGCCGGCGGGAGTGAGGTCGACACGCAGGGTGACGCGTTCTTCTACTCGTTCCCGCGCGCGAGGGATGCGGTGCGCGGCGCCGTCGAAGGTCAGCGGGCGCTCGCGGCGCACGCGTGGCCGGGCGGCGCCGAGGTGCGGGTGCGGATGGGCGTGCACACCGGCGAGCCGACGGTCGGGGACGAGGGCTACGTCGGGCTCGACGTCGTGCGCGCCGCGCGCATCTGCTCAGCGGGGCACGGCGGCCAGATCCTGCTCTCCGAAACGACCCGCGCGCTCGTCGGCAACGACGTTCCGAACGGCGTCACGGTCCGTGACCTCGGACGCCAGAACCTGAAGGACGTCCAGCACGAGCACGTGTACGAGCTGTCGCTGGACGAGTCGCAGCAAAGCTTCCCCCCGCTCAAGGCCAACCGAGAGAGCCGGGCAGATGCCCTGGCCGAGCAGTTCGGCAAGCGCATCGAGCACTACGTCGAGAAGGAGCTGGAAGCCGCGTTCAGCGGCCACGCCAGTCCGGCCAAGTTCGCAAAGACCGGTCTCGGCCTGGCGGCAGGCGGAATCGCCATTGTCGTCCTGCTGGCCCTGGCGATCGTGGTGATCATCCTGCTCGTCAAGCTGGCGTTCTGACATTGACCACACTCGAGACAGAGCGCCTTCTGCTCCGCGCGCCGGTGGCCGAGGACGCCGAGGCGCTGGCGCCGATGTACGCCGACCCGGAAGTCATGCGCTACCTCGGCGAGGGGCGGACGCTCACGCCCGAAGAGACGGAGCGCTCCGTGCGGCGCATGATCGAGGGCTGGGAGGCCGACGGCTTCGGGCTCTTCACGACGGTGCGCAAAGAGGGCGAGACCGTGATCGGCCGGGTCGGGCTGATCGTCTGGAACACCGAGACGTGGAAGACGGTGCGCGCAGACGACGACGGGCCGACGGAGCTCGAGGTCGGATACACGCTCGGCCGGCCGTTCTGGGGCCGGGGTTACGCCACCGAGGCCGCTGCTGCGGCGCGCGACTTCGCCCTCGAGCGCCTCGGGGCCCGACGGCTGATCGCGCTGATCATCCACGGCAACGACGCCTCGGAGAACGTCGCGCGGAAGCTCGGGTTCGAGTACGAGCACGACATCCCGTTCGGGCGCCGGCAGGCCCAGCTGTTTGCGCTCGAGACGTGAGGCTCGAGACGGAGCGGCTCCTGCTCCGGCTCCCGGAGCCGGCGGATGTCGACGGCTACGCGGCCGTCTTCGGCGACCCTGAGACCGTCGCCTTGCTCGGCATGGGTCCGCAGACCCGCGATGAGGCGGCGATGGGCGTCGGGCGGATGCGCCGCCACTGGGATCGGCACGAGATCGGACTCTTCAGCGTCGTCCGCAAGGAGGACGAGCGCCTGCTCGGGCGCGTCGGGTTCCTGCTCTGGGACCCCGAGCGGTGGGTGAGCGCCATGCGCGAGGACCTGGAGGGAGACGAACTCGAGACGGAGATCGGGTGGACGCTCGGGAGCGAGTACTGGAATCGCGGCTACGCGACCGAGGCTGCCATCGCCTGCCGCGACTGGGCGCTCGTCGGGCTGGGGCTGACGCGCCTCGTGTCGGTGATCGCTCCGGGCAACGCGGCCTCGATCCGCGTCGCCGAAAAGCTCGGCGAGACGCTCGAGCGCGAGGACCTGCCGGGGCCGTTCGACCGGCGGGTTGACCTCTATTCGCTCGGCGCGGGTCCGGCGCGGTAGACCTGGCCTTCGAGCCTGCGGCCGATGATGCCTTCGAGCCACTCCGAGATCCGGATCAGCCCGTCCAGGTCAATGCCGGTCTCGACCCCGTTGCGCTCGAGCAGGTAGACGAGGTCCTCGGTTGCGATGTTCCCGCTGGCGCGCGGGGCGTACGGACAGCCGCCGAGCCCGCCGACCGACGAGTCGAGGACTCGCGCGCCCGCGTCGAGCGCGGCGAGGGCGTTCGCGTAGCCCGTGTTGCGCGTGTTGTGGCCGTGGAAGCCGGCGGCGTTCGTGTGCCCGATCAGGTCGCGCACCTCACGCGGGGCGGCGACGCCGATCGTGTCCGCGAGCACGACCTCCGCGCCCTCGAAGCGCGCGGCCAGCTCGCTCACGCGTCCCCGTTCGACGCGCCCTTCGAAGGGGCAGCCGAACGCGACGCTGATCGTCACGGTCGCCGGCTGCTCTGTGGCGCCCAGGATGCTCTCGACCCGCTCGATCGCCTCGGCGAGGGAGGCGTTCCCGTTGCGCTGGTTGAACTGCTCCGTCGCCCCGAGCGTCACGTTGACGCGGTCGAGCCCGGCCGCGGCGAAGCGCTCGTACCCCTGTTCGTTCAGGACGAGGCCGGAGTACTCGGTGCCGTCGCGGCGCTCGATCGAGGCGACCACCTCCTCGGCGCCCGCCATTTGCGGCACCCTGTCCGGGCGGACGAAGCTGACGGCCTCGACGCGCGGCAGGCCGGCCGCCGCAAGCCGGTTGACGAGGTCCGCGCGAACGAGGGGCTCGAGCGTCTCAGGCTCGTTCTGAAGCCCGTCGCGCGGCCCGACGTCGCAAAGGGTCAGTGCCAACTACTCGGCCACGCCGTGCAGGTCGACTCGCTCCGGGGTGATGCGGATGATCACGCGTTTCTCTCCCGGGCTGCGGAACGGGTACTCGTCGACCCCGAGGTACTTCTTCGCGAGCTTGTCGATGTGCTCGTCCGCTCCCTCGTCGACGAGCTCGGCCGTCCCGCTGACCGACACGTAGCCCGACTGCTGGTCTTCCGCAGGCAAGACGTCGATCGCGACCCTCGGGTCGCGCTGGATGTTGCGCACCTTGCAGCGGCCGTAGGCGCTGTTCACGAGCACGTGCTCGCCGTCGTAGTCGACCCAGACGGGCGTCACGTGCGGACTGCCGTTGGGACGGAGATCGACCAGGTTGCCCCAATTACGCCCGAGGAAGAGCTCGGCGGCGTGCTCCGACAACGTCATTGTCTTTTCCATTCGGGACCTCCTTCTCTCGTTAGGCTAGCCACCGCCCTGTTCCCGATGAGCGACGACCTGGAAACAGTTCTGCGGAGCGGGCTGCCGGGTGTGGTCGCGGTCTCGTCCGGGCCGAGGTTCCACTGGGAAGACGCAGCCGGGCTCGCGGACGTCGACGCCGGCGAACCGCTGACGCCTGCGCACCGCTTCCGGGTCGCAAGCGTGATGAAGCTCTTCGTCGCGGCCGTCGTGCTCCAGCTCGTGGACGAAGGGGTGCTCGCGCTGGACGCGGAGGCAGCGGTTGTAGGCGGCGTGACCGTCAGGCAGCTCCTGAACCACACGAGCGGCCTGCCGAACTACCACGACGACATCGTGGAGCTCTTCGAGCCGTACCGGCGAGACCCGGCGCATAGCTGGCCGCTCGGGCCGCACGAGCTGCTCGCCGCCACGCTGGAGAGGCCTCGCGTGTTCCCGCCGGGCGAGGGCTGGGCGTACACCGGCAGCAACTACCTGGCGCTCGGGCTGCTGGTCGAAGAGCTGACGGGTGCGACGCTCCGCGAGGAGCTTCGCCGGCGGATCTTCGAGCCGCTCGGGCTCGACGCGACCGACCTTCCGGCCGACCCGTCCGCGACGGACGGCCTCGCCCGCGGCTACTTCCCGGCCGACAACCCGCTGATCCCGGGGACGGGCCCGGTTGACGCGACCGAGCTCGACCTGCCGTTCAACTGGGCCGGCGGTGGCGTCGTCTCGACCGGGCGCGATCTGGCCCGCTTCCTGCAGGGGTTGCTCGGCGGCGAGCTGCTCCCGCCCGGCCTCCGCGCGGAGATGCTGCGCACGGTTCCGTCCGGCTGGGAGGAGTCCGACGCCTACGGCCTGGGAATCGAGCAAGTGTCGTCACTGATGGGAAAAGTGCCGTCGCCGTGCGGCGCGGCTTGGGGGCACATCGGGCTCGGCAACTACACGACGATCGCGCTGGCGAGCGAGAACGGCGAACGTCAGGCCGTCGTGCTGGCGAACGGCCTGGTCATGTCCGACGAAGCGTGGGAGCCGCTCGGCCGCCTGACCTGGGGGTGCTACTGCCGCTGAGGCCTACGCGAGCGAACGGCCCTTGGTCTCGCGGCCGAACGCGGCGGCGACGAGACCGCCGGCAGCCATCACGATCGCGACGAAGGTGAGCGACCAGGTCGTGCTGCCGGTCGCGTCCTTCAGGTGGCCGAAGATGTACGGCCCCGCGATCGCGGCTGACTTGCCGACGCCCTCCATCAGGCCGAAGGCGCTCGAGCGGAGGCGCGTCGGGAACAGCTCGGCGGTGTAGGGGTAGACCGCGCCCCAGGCGCCGAGGTTGAAGAAGCCGACGAAGAAGAGAGCCGTCACGTAGACGCCGGCGGAGTCCGCGGCCGCGAACGCGTACGCCGAGACGCCGCCGAGGAAGAGGAACGTCGCGAGCGTCGGCTTGCGGCCGATCCGCTCGACGAGCCAGATCGCGGCCGCGTAGCCGGGGAACTGCGAGAGCGCGCTCAGCGTCAGCAGGAGGTAGACGTCGATGTGGAAGCTCTTCTCCGCCTGCAACACGAACGGCAGCCAGAGGAAGAGGCCGTAGTAGGAGACGTTGAGCGCGATCCAGATGAGCGCCGTGGTCGCGGCCCGCCCGCGGAGCACCGGAGCCACAAGCTCGCGCGCGGAGGACTCGGGCTCCTCGGGCGCGCTGAACTGTGTCGCTTCGACCTCCTGCCCCGTGATCTCGGTCAGCACTTCGGCCGCCTCGCCGCTACGGCCGCGCCGGGCGAGGAAGTACGGGCTCTCCGGCAGCGTCCGGCGCACGACGAACGCCAGGAAGGCCGGGAACGCGGCCGCCAGGAAGAGCCAGCGCCAGCTCCAGCCGCCGCCGATCGAGTGTCCGATGAAGAGCCACGAGAGGCCCGTCGCGACCAGCAGCCCGACCGGCCACCAGAAGTCGAGGAAGACAAGCAGGCGCCCGCGCCGCTGCGGCGGCAGGTACTCGGCCAGCATCGAGGGGTCGACGACGAGCATCCCGCCGAGCCCGAGCCCGGCGAGGAACCGGAAGGTCATCACCGACCACGGTCCCCACGCGAGCGCGGTGCCGGCGGTGAAGAGCGCGTACCAGAGGATCGAGTACTGGAAGATCGTCCGCCGCCCGACGAGGTCGGCGAGGCGGCCGAGCACGAGCGAGCCGCACAGCGAGCCGGCCAGCGCGGCGCTGTTGACGAGTCCCTGCATCGTCCCGCTCAAGCCCCACTTCGCCGCGAAGATCGGGGCAACGAAGCCGACGAGCAGGATCTCCATCGCGACGAACGTCCACGCGGCGCCGGTGACGAGGATCGCCTTCTTGTGGAAGCGTGAGAGCCCGCCCTCGCGGAGGACGTCCTCGACGTCTCGCGGCGGGCTCAGTGCAATGTCGGCGGTGGTCATCTTCCGGTAGTTTACGACTGTGAGTCGAAAACCTCGGCAGGAGTCTACCAGGCCGCGGCCGGCGCACGTCACCCTCGCGGTCGTGCTGCATGTGCGCGAGGGCCGGCTGCAGGTCTTGCTCTGGCAGCGCGCCCGCGAGCCGTTCCTCGGCGCCTGGTCCCTTCCGGGCGGCTACCTGGAGCCGGGCGAGACGCTCGAGGCGTCGATCCGGCGCCACCTGGCGGTCAAGGTCGACGTGCGCGAGCTCGCGCATCTCGAGCAGCTCGGGACGATGAGCGATCCCGGGCGCAATCCGCTCGAGTGGGAGCTGGCGACCTCCTACCTCGGCCTCGTCCCCGCCGACGTCGACCCGGCAGTTCCGGAGGACACGCGCTGGCACCCGGTCTCGCGCCTCCCCGAGCTCGCCTTCGACCACCGCTCGATCGTGCTCGCGGGGCGCGACCGGCTACGTGCGAAGCTCTCGTACACCAACGGAGGGTTTGCGCTCGCGCCGCCGGAGTTCACCCTCTCGGAGCTCCGCGAGATCTACGTCGCCGCGCTGGGGCACGAGGTCTCAGCGACGAACCTCCAGCGCGTGCTCCTGCGCCGAGGCGTGCTCGAGGCAACGGGCGAGCGACGCTCCCCCGGTCGCACGGGCGGCCGTCCCGCGGCGCTCTACCGGTTCCGCTCACGTCGGCTGGAGATCACGGATCAGTTCGCGGTCCTCAGACCTCCGGCTTAGAATCGGCCCATGTCAATCGGCTCCTGGTTCAAGAAGCTGCGAAAGCGCGAGGACGCGGAGGCGATGCACCGCGCCGAGGAGCGCTCCTACGAGACGCCGGGGGAGCGGCGGATCACGTCGGGCGACATCGAAGGGCTGGAGGCGGACGCCCAGTCCGCGCGCGCGATGCGCGAGGGAAACATCGAGGACGCCGAGAAGTTCGCCGACGCGGACGACGGGCCGTGAGCCTCGTCAGCCGCGCACGGTGACCGGAACCACCTGCACGGCGTTGTTCGAGTAGCCCCCGAGGTTCCAGGGCGGCTCGAGCGGTTGCTCGTTGCCGGCCTCGTCGCGGGCGCGCGAGCACACGCGGTACTCGCCCGGCTCGGCGTTCCAGCGGAAGCGCCAGCCCCGCCAGGCCCAGCGCTCTTCCTCCGGCTCGAGCTCCGCGGCCGCCCAGGTCGAGCCGCCGTCCGTGCTGACCTCGACCGCCGAGATCGGCGCGAGCCCCGACCAGGCGCGGCCCTCGATCACGTGCTCGCCGGCCTCGGCGGTCCGCTCGCGGGTGAAGAACTCGGGGATCCCCGGCGGCACGAACAGCGACCGCGGCACGATCCACTCCACGGGCGTGCCCTCCTCGTCCTCCGTTTGCCGTAGCCGGTAGCCCTGCGCCTGCTGGTAGCCCGCAAACGGCTTGTCGATCGTCTCGATCCGCGCCAGCCACTTCACGCTCGTCATCCCGTACCAGCCGGGGACGAGTAGCCGCACCGGGAACCCGTGCTGCGGCGGCAGCGGCCCTCCGTTCATCTCGTACGCGAGCAGCAGGTCGTCGCGAAGCGCCTCGTCGACCCGGAGGCTCCGCTGGTACTGCTGCTCGATTTCGCCCTCGATACCCCGGTCGAGCCCGGTGAAGAGCACCTCGACGGCGCTCTCCCCCACGCCGGCTTCCTCGAGCAGCGGCCGGAGCGGCGTCCCGGCCCAGCGCGCGGTGCCCACGGCCTCGAGCAGCCACGGCTGGCTGACCGGACGCGGGTCGAGGCGCGCACGGCCGTTGCCGGCGCACTCCATCGTGACCGTCCGCTCGACGCGGGGGCGCTGCTTCAGCTCCTCGAGCCGGAGCGAGAGCTCCCGCTCGCCGCGCACGCTCAGGGTCCAGCTCTCGGCGTCGACGCCGGGAACGTCGTAGTGGATCAGCAGGTAGTGCAGCCCGACGGGCGTGACCGGGTAGCGCAGCGCCTCGAGCGGCATCCCGTGGTTGCGCGCCGCGAGCTGCAGCTCCTCGAGGCTGATCCCTTCCATGGCGCGAGCCTAGCGCGCCGCCAGCGAGAGCTCCACGTCTGCGTGCTCGATCACGACCGGGTCGTGCGTCGCGCACACGACGGCGGCACCCGTTTCGCGGGCGAGCGTGGAGAGCAGCATCGCGAGGTTGCGTGCGTTTGCCTGGTCGAGGCGCGCGGTCGGCTCGTCCACGAGGAGCAGCCGCGGCCGCGCGGCGAGCGCCCGCGCCACGGCCACGCGGACCTGCTCGCCGGCGGAGAGTCGCGCGACCCGCTGCCGGGCGCGTTCGCCGAGACCGACCGAGGCGAGGACGTCCGCTGCGCGGTCGTCGCTCCGGCCTCGGATCGCGGCACTCAGCTCGACGTTCTCGCTCGCGCTGAGAAACGGGATCAGGCCCGGTTGCTGCGCGACCAGGGCAACGTGCCGGCGCCGCAGTTCGGCGCGGCCGGCGCGCGCAAGCCGCTGGAGCTCGACGCCGCAGACCTCGACCGTCCCGGAGTCGGGCAGGTCGAGCCCGGCGAGCAGGAGGAGCAGCGTCGTCTTGCCAGAGCCGGACGGCCCGGTGACGACCGTCAGGCGACCGCTCTCGAAGGCGGCGTCGAAGCCCTCGAACACATGAGCGGCGGCCGCGCCCGAGCCGTGCGTCTTCGCGAGCCCACGGACTTCGGCGACGGTCTCGGTCTCAGCCTGCGCGGCCGGTGCGGCTGGCTGCTGCTCGATCGGGCGCTTCGGCGTGCCCGCAGGGACCAGCACGATCCGCTCGTCCTCGACCGAGGCCGCCGCCCGGTCGCCGATCCCGGCGCGCTCGAGCAGCTCCTGCGGGAGCTGCAGCCAGCCGCCTCGCCCGACGACGATCGAGCTCCCAGCGGCTCCGCGGAGCGTTTCCTCGCTCACGCGCCCGTCGCGGATCTGGACGACGCGGTCGGCGATCTCGGTCGACTCCGGATCGTGGCTGACGATTACCGCCGTGCAGCGCTCCGCCCGGGCGAGCTCCGCGATCGCGCCGTAGACGACGCGGGCGCTGTCGCCGTCGAGCTCCCCGGTCGGCTCGTCGGCGAGGAGCAGCCGCGGGCGGTGGGCCAGGGCCGCGCAGAGCGCCACCCGCTGTTGCTCGCCACCGGAGAGCT
>WNGF01002603.1_pt1 | contig 41538 bp, 38 predicted proteins | sample 5400641 | NCBI WGS metagenome assembly WNGF01 (sample SAMN13153371, study PRJNA577476) | soil metagenome | isolation source: 80 cm soil or saprolite under grassland replicate 2 | place: USA:California | collected 2016-06-15 | reverse complement strand
CAAGGGCTCCTGGGACGGGCTGGATTAGACACCCAAACGCCTACCAGGAGCCCCCCTCGCAGGCAAACCGCCCCGAAGCCCAGCAAAATCCCAGGTCAAAGACTCATGTGAACCGGCACGGCTTAAGTCCGTGGTGTTGAGGTATCGATCGGCGTGACCTGCTGCTGAAACTAAGCGCGGGACTGTCATTGGCCGCCGCGGACCCAGCGCTGAAAACCATGATGGGCACTTCGCCTGCTGCCAGCCCATCACTCACATCATTCGATATGTCCGGCATCTGGAGTAGCCGGTATCTGTATTACAGCAACGGCCGGGATGAACAGTTTGAGGGGCAGCACTACCTGGTCCTGCGGCAGGACGGGCAGCGTATCCGTGGTCAGAGCCTGCCTCATTCCATGGATTCGCTGCTCAGGGTGAACCTCTCCCTGGAGGGGTCGGTTGCAACGGGAACCTGGACCGAGCGCACATCACCAGCCGGTTATTACCAGGGCGCCACCTACCACGGGACCCTTCAGCTGCTTCTCGACCCAGTGGGCCGCCGCATGACCGGCAAATGGATCGGGTTCGGGAAAGACTTCCGGGTCAACAGCGGCGAATGGGAACTAACCTGGGCACAGGCCGCCACGACCAAGACCGCACAGCGCGGCTACCACCACAAGGTATAGCCCGGTGCGCTAGCCGGTGATGACCGCCACAACTGCGGTGCCCGGGGTGAAGGCCCCGCGTTCGGCCAGGGTGTAAATGCCGTACATCATCTTGGCGGGATAGACCCAGTCCAGCACCAGCCCATGGCGGTCCGCGAAATCGGCGATGAACTGATCTAGGGCAGGCTTCCGCCGCGCGAATCCGCCGAAGTGGAATCCATGCTCGATGGACCAGTTCGCGGATATTGCGCCGAACGCTGCTCTTTGCAGCTCCTCTACCTGCTGGTCGAGGAACTCACCACCGCGCAGGACCGAGAAGCCCAGTGCCCGCTGACCCGCAGCCAGACCATGGGCGATGCCGGCCAGGGTCCCGCCCGTGCCACACGGGCAGCAGATCACATCGAACGGCTGGCTGATCTCTGCCGGGATCTCGGCGCATCCCCGCGCGGCCAGGGCGTTGCTGCCGCCCTCGGGCAGCAGGCAGAACCCGCCGAACCGGCTGCGCAGCGACGCGACCAGAGCCGGGTCGTCCTTGTGCCGGTAGGCGGCCCGGTCCAGGTACTCCAGCCGCATGCCATAGTCAGCGGCGGCGGCCAGCACCGGATTGAGCGGCAGGTGCTCTTCCCCCCGGATGACGCCGATGGTGGAGAACCCGTAGTGGTAGCCCGCCGCCGCGGTGGCGCGGATGTGGTTGGAGTACGCCCCGCCGAAGGTGAGCAGGACCTGGTGGCCCTCATCTCGCGCTGCCTGGAGGTTGTACTTCAGCTTCCGCCACTTGTTGCCAGGGATGTCTCGGTTGATCAGGTCGTCGCGTTTCAGGAACAGCCGAAGCCCAGCCCGGGCCAGACGGTCATCGTGCAGTTCCTCCAGCGGGGACGCAGCCGCAGCTCGATAGGCACGACCGGCGCCAGGGACCACATCCAGCCACCGTATTCGTTCGCCTTCCCCTTTGCCTTCGCAGGAGGAGCTACGGTCCGTCGCTCAGGTTTCGGCGCCCGCCTGCACCTTCCTCCGGTCGTCTTGACTGGCTGTGCCGCCGTGGTTGTGGCCCGCGTAGCGGGCCCTGGGGTGGGCCAGGAGGGGGTAAAGGGAGGGGGCGCGGGGGGAGACCTCCGGGGGAAACACGGGGCTCTGGGGAGCGGTGCCCCCGGTGGCCACCCAGCCGGCCGCTCTTGCACTTTTCCGCAGGTGAGAGGGCTAACTATGACGAGGGCGTGCGTATAGTGCCGGACGGATGGTGGCTGGGCCGTGCTGGTGATGTGCGGGCCGTGTGCGGTTACGCCGGTGCGGCTCCTGCTATGAGTGGAGCAGCTTTCCGAGTGTCTGGAAGTCCCATAGGCCGGTGCATCCCTGCCGGCAGTGGAGGCATTCAATTGTGCGCATGTCGGCCGGTACGGCGGCGCGCATTAGTGTGGCCATCTGCTCGGGAGAGTATCTTACGGTGTCAATTCGGGCGTGCGGGTCGCGTGGTCTTGCCACCCAGGAGAACTCTATTAGCTCGTCCGCTTCCTCGGTAAGCGCTACGGGGGATACTTCGATCGTGTCTCCGGGTTTATGGATGGCGCATACACGTGCGTCCGCACGGGCAGCGGCAAGTGTCGCTTACCGTAACTTGATATGTGCTACCGGCCATGTGGGGGCACCGGTCAGAATATATGTTCTGGCGGCAGATTGAGCATATCCGCTTTGCGGTGAACCCTACAGATCGCCCGAAGCGCATGTGAGCTATCGTGACGGGGCATCGCCAGAGCCATTCCCCGTTCTCAAGCTCGATTTTGCAGCCGAAGTGCCGGGATACGGACATCCCCAGCTCGTGTATGAGCCGGTGGGCGTCGTCGGCTTCCGGCGCGTCTTCCAGGAGGTTGAAGGCACGTACAGCGCAGGACAGGGCCTCTCGTGCTAGATGTTCTGCGTTTCGTTCCGGTCTGCGGCGGGCGGTGCAGGTGGCCGGTCTTTCCCTGACGATTGCCGAGTGGGACCACCAGGGTGCTTGCGGGCTGTCCAGCCGGTGCTCGTGCGGGCAGCCTAGGAGGTCTCGCGCCTGGCTGCCGATGCGTTTCGCGGCTTGGAGCTGCTCAATGCCGTGGTCGTGCAGGAAGCGTGCCCGCCTGGGTCCGCCCTGCGGGGGGATCGGGGTGTCGAAATGCAGGTCGATTGAGTCTATTGCGCCCGTGAATACAAGCAACAATATGGCGATCTCGGCACTCGTAGGCATGAATGCTGGTTCATTCTGCGGTGGCTGACGGTGGTTCGTCCGGCGTGTTTTCTGGCTCGGGGGCGCTACCTAGGAATTCCGGCAGGTACATCTGGAGGGCGGCGTGGGATTGCTCCATGATCTGATCATATGATCCTGAGAATTGCTGGCATAGCATAGAGGAGCCGTCGGGCGATCTGTAGATCACTTGAGTCAGGGTGATCTGCTGTTCTTCGGCGGCCTTCGGGGGTGTCTGGATGCGCTGCCTTATCAGCTGCCAGATGGCTTTGAATCCGTCCCACATCCCGCTGGCCGCGAGATTCAGAGCGATACTCAGGGTGATGTCTACCTGTCGGGTGTGGGGCGGCCCGAGGGCATAGGTGAGAGTGACTACCGGGCCATGGTCAGCGATCTTGTCCGCAGCGGTGTGGAGAATCATGCCAGGCGGGCGGCGGAGGCCCGTGAGGCGATAGCGCGCGTGGTTCAGCATGAGCAGCGTGTCCGGCCCTACTACCAGGACGGTGTGCTCAGCGGCGACCGGCCCCAGGAGATCATCCGTCTGCTCCTGGACGCCAGGTCCCGGGCCATCTGACGGGCGCTCCTGGCATGGCGAGCCGGTAGGGTCGCGGCAATGGGAGCGATCGTCGTCACGGTTCTGACCGCGCCTGGGCACGCTTGGTTATGCGGCGGCGGGTCAGGCGCGGGCGGCGGCCCGCTGGCGCGGGCTTGGGGGAGGGTGGGCCGCCTTGGCCGGGTGGAGCGTTTCCGTGTTCGCCGGCCGCACAGGCGCGCCGTGTTGGGCTGGCCTGTGCGGCCGAGGTGGTGCGTTCCTTCCGGTCGGTGCGCTGCGTCCTGGTGGCGGCTAAAGCTGGGTGGTCCATTCGATGATCAGCTGGCGGGGTGGCTGGGCGGCCTGGTCAGGGATTTCGGATTTGAGACGGAGCCCCCGGGGTGCGGATCCGCCATGATCTGAAAGCCGGGGGGAACCGGCTCTGCCCAGGAGGAACGGGGCTTGCGGGCGGTCATGCCACGTACGATCGTGCCATGCCCCGCCGCCTCGCCGCCGGCAGCGCCCGCGATCTCATGCAGGCCGAGCGCGATATCCGCAACCGGATCGGTGATCAGCACCTCGACTTTGCCGCGATGGCCGCGATCTCCAACATCTACCGCGCGGCCAATGTGATCAGGAACCACATGGAGCGGAAGGTGCTGGCCGATGAGGATCTCTCCTGGGCCGCGTTCACCGTCTTGTTCGTGCTGTGGATCTGGGGAGACCAGGAGACCCGGCATCTCGCCGCCGAAGCGGGCGTGACCAAGGGGACGCTCACCGGCGTGCTGAAGACCCTGGAGAAGCGCGGCCTCGCCAGGCGACGGGCGCACGAGGCCGATGGCCGACTCGTGCTGGTCAGGCTGGAGCCCACCGGGCTCGGCGTGATGGAGCGGGTGTTCCCGGCGTTCAACATGAGCGAGGCACTGGTCAGCTCCCGTCTCACCGAGCGGGAGAAAGACCAGCTCGCGTCGCTGCTCCGCAAGATCATCCGTTCCGTTGAGGAAGGCTGATCGCTGCTGCCCGAGTGCGCCGGCGGGTACGGGCGGGTACCAGCGGGTACCAGCGGGCGCCGGCCTGCGCAGGTCAGCCGGTCCGGGCGATGCGCAATGCCGCGTCGACCAGCCGGCCGGCCCGGTCCCTTGCCGCATCCTCTTCGGCGATGGTCTCGGCGAGCAGCCGGGCCGCGTCACGGCCTTCCCGCTCTGCTTCCTCGCGCCCCCCGGCCTCCAGCCAGAGCCTGAGCTGCGCGCCGTCGACCTCGGGGTGAAACTGGACGCCCAGGTGCCGGCCGAGCGAGAACGCCTGTGTACCCACGTCGTTGCTGGCGAGCAGCCTGGCCTGCGGGGGCAGGTGACACCGGTCACCGTGGAACTCCAGCCAGGGACCGGGCGGGATCAGCTCCGGGTCCAGCGAGTCGATCACGGTCCAGCCGATCTCCTTGCTGTCCGCGGCATCCACCCGGCCGCCGAACGCGGCGGCCAGTGCCTGCGCTCCGAAGCAGATGCCCAGCACCGGCAGGCCGGCCTCGTCTGCCCGCCGTAGCCAGTCCAGCTCGTCGGCGATCCAGCCGCAGGCCGGCCCGTCGTCGTAGACCGAGCACAGCGCGCCGAGCACCACGACGTGGTCAATGCCGCCCAGCCCGGGCAGCGGGCCGTCCGCCGGGAACAAGTGCACGCTGAGCTCGGCGCCGCGTGCCTCGAACGCCGCGCCGATGAGTCCTGCCGAGTCCTCCTCGTGGTGGCGGACGACGACCACTCGCATGAACCGGCCTCCCGCATTTCCCGCCATTGCCCAGCTGCTCGTTTGGTGCCAAACTATCTGCCATGGCCGGGGCTGTCGACCTTAGCGATCTCGATATGTGGGCGCGCGGCATTCCCCATGAGGAGTTTGCCCGGCTCCGCCGTGAGGCTCCGGTCGCATGGTTCGACGAGCCCGCGTCGAACTCGGGTTTCTGGTCTGTGCACCGGTATGCGGACATCGTCGCCGCGAGCCGTGACGTGGCGACGTTCTCCTCGGCGCGCGGGGTCTCCTTCGAGGAGCCGACCGACGAGGACATGGCCGCCCGCCGCACGATCATCGACACCGACCCGCCCGCGCACACCAAGCTCCGCAAGATCGTCTCCGGCAGCTTCTCGCAGCGCGCGGTGGCCGTCTACCAGCATTTTGTCGAGGGCCTCACGGAGCACGTCCTGGACGCGGCGCTGGCCGCCGGGGACGCCGGCGGCGAGTTCGACTTCGTCGATGCCGTCGCGAAGGAGGTCCCGATCCGGGTGCTCGCACGGGTCATGGGCCTCCCGGAGGCCGCCCTGGACCAGTTCATCGACCTCGGCGACCGGCTGATCGCCAACACCGACCCGGAGATAACGGACGTCGTCTGGGGCCGGGACGACACCGATGCCTACCGCAGGTACCCGTTCCGCAGCCCGTACGGCAAGCAGCTGTGGGATCTCGGCCGCGAGGTCGTCCGGGACCGGCTCCGTGCACCCGGCAACGATCTGCTGTCCACCCTGCTGCGGGCGGAGGTCGACGGCGACCGGCTGAGCGAGGTCGATCTCGACAACTTCTTCTCCATCCTCGTGGTCGCGGGGAACGAGACCACCCGCATCGCCATCGCCCAGGGCATCCTGGCCTTCTGCGAGCACCCGGACCAGTGGGAGCGGCTGCGCGCGGACCCTGCGCTACTGGACGGCGCGACGGACGAGGTGCTCAGATGGAGCTGCCCTACCCACTTCATGCGCCGGACGGCGACGGCCGACGCTGAGCTCGGCGGCGCGGCGATGCGGGCCGGCGACAAGGTGGTGCTCTGGTACGTGTCCGGGAACCGGGACGAGGCGGAGTTCGCCGATCCGGCCATCTTCGATATCGGCCGCGCCCCCAACCGGCACCTCAGCTTCGGCCGCGGCGGCCCGCACCTGTGCCTGGGCGCTCACCTGGCCCGGCTCGAGATTCGCGTCGTGCTCGCCGGACTGGCCCGGCGGGTAGCCGGGTTCGAGCTGGCCGGCCCGCCGCGCCGGATCCGGTCGAACTTCACCAACGGGCTGCGGGAGCTGCCGGTCCGGGCGCGGCTGGCGCCGCCCCCGGAGCCGATTCCGCATTCCCGGCAACTGCCCCCGGAGCCTCCGGGGGGCGGACCGTGAGGAAGATCGATGCCTTCGCGCACATTCTCCCGCCCCGGTACGCGCGGCGGCTGGAGGCCATCACCTCGGGCGTCGGCGTCAGCGACCGGATACTCGGATACCGGCCGTGGATTCACGAGGACCCGGCGCTGACCGGCCTCGATTCCCGCTGGCGGTCGGTGGATCCGTTCGGGGACTACGTCCAGGTGCTGACGCTCGCGGTGCCGCCGCTGGAAGAGCTCGGCGGGCCGGCCGCGGCGCGCGATCTCGCTCGCGCCGCCATCATGTCGGGCCTGCACGCCGAGCCGATGAGCTACTTCCGGCGCTTCTTCGCTGATACCGCGATGTTCGGCGCCGCGCACGCCGTCCGGTGCGCGGTGGACTTCTTCGGGACCGATCACGTGCTCTTCGGGACGGACATGCCACTCGGCGGCCCCACGGTCATCGCGGACACGATCGCCGATATCGAGGCGCTCGGCCTGCCCGAGGCCGACACCGCCGCGATCTTCGCCGGCAACGCGAGGAGGGTGCTGCGGATCCCCGCATGACTGGCCTGCCCAACGCATCCCCGGCTAGCCGCGCCACCAGCCGCGACCGCCGGACAGCCAGCTCACTATGAAGGAGGAAACGATGGGGAGTTCCGAGCCGGTGTACGAGCGCCTTGGGGCGAAAGTACTGTCGCTCCCCGATGTCATCGCGCAGTCCGTCGGGTTCATGGGCCCGGTGTTCGCCTCTGCCTTCGTGATCCCGCTCGTGGTCGGCGTGATCAGCGCGTCGGGCAAGGGCGGCGGGGTCGCGGCACCGGTGTCGGTCCTGATCGCGGCGGTCGGCGTCTTCGGGCTCAGCTGGATCGTCGCGACCTACGCCAGGGACATTCATGCCGCCGGCTCGCTCTATGACTACGTGACCCGCGGGCTCGGCGAGCGGATCGGCACGGCGGCCGGCTGGCTCTACTACGGCGGGGTTGTCGTCCTGACGAGTGTGCTGCTGCTGCTCATGGGCGGCTATCTGCAGAGCACCATCGCCGCCGAGTTCTCGGTGAACCCGCTGCCGTCCTGGGCCTGGACGCTGCTGCTCATCGCCCTGATCGCCGTCATCCTCTACTTCGGCGTGCGGCTGTCCACTCGCAGCCAGCTGACCCTGGCGCTGGTCTCCATCATCGTCGTCACCATCTTCTTCGTCACGGTCATCGTCAAGCTCGGCTCGGCGAACAGCGTCAAGCCGTTCAACCCGTCCTCGGCCGCCGACGGCTGGTCCGGGATCTTCTTCGGCGTGCTGTACGGCGTGCTGCTTTTCGTCGGCTTCGAGACCGCGGCGAACCTGGCCGAGGAAACCCCCAACCCGCGCAGGGAGGTCCCGGTCGCGGTGCTGACCACGGCCGGGATCGCCACGGTCTTCTACGTGCTCGCCGCCTATGTGGAGGTGGCCGGCTTCCACTACGACCTCAAGACGCTGACCGCCGCGGCCGGGGCGCCGCTGTTCGCGCTCGGCGCGCCGGAGAGCGCCGGCGGGTACGGCGGCACCTGGATCGACCGGCTGCTGGAGCTCGTCGTGCTGCTCGACATGCTGGCGGTAGCCATTGGCTGCGCCGTGTCGGCAACGCGCGGGATCTTCGCGATGGCCCGTGACCGCAGGATCCCGGCCCAGCTGGCGATCACCTCGAAGCGGCACGGCTCGCCGTTCGGCGCGACGGTCTTCGTGGTCGGGGCGGCGGTGGCGACCGTGCTGGTGAACCAGTTCTGGACCGGCCTGTTCGCGCTGCCGCAGACGCCGCACTACTTCGCGCTGTTCGCCTGGGGTTCCACGTTCGGCGGGTTCGCGCTGGTGGTGGTGTACCTGCTGATGTCGGTCGGCTCGCTGCGCAGTTACGCCAGCTCCGAGCGCCGGGTGTCGGTGATCGTGTCGGCGGTCATCGGCATCCTGATCACCGGCGGCGCCATCTACGGCTCGTTCTATAAGGTCACCAGCCCGACCATCTGGGCCCCGTGGTTCGCCCTCGCCCTATTCGCGATCGGCCTCGCGTCCACCTGGGTGATGCGCTCCCGGGCGGCCGCGAGCACCCAGCTGACGGACCTGAGCGCGGGGAGAAGTGCCGTCTGACCGCCCTACCGGCGATAGGCGTACTCGCGCCTACAGGTGATAGGCGTACTCGCGGAACTCCCAGTCGGTGACGAACCGCTCGAACCGCTCGATCTCGTTGCGCTTGTAGGTCAGGAAGGACGTGACGAAGTACTCGCCGAGGACCTCGGTGAGCTCGTGGTCGGACTCCAGCGCGTCGAGCGCCGCGCCGAGCCGCATCGGCAGCACCGGCGACCGGCCCGGGTCGTAGCCGTATCCCTCCAGCTTGTCCGGCGGCTCGGCCTTGTCCTGGATGCCCAGGTAGATCGCCGCGCCAAGGGCGGCCATGGCCAGGTACGGGTTGGCGGTCGCGTCGCCGAGCCTGACTTCCATCCTGGCCGCCTGGCCGCGCTCGGGCGGGATGCGGACCATCGCGCTGCGGTTGTCCAGCCCCCAGTCGATCAGCCAGGGCGCCAGCGTGTCGGGCCCGAACCGCTTGAACGAGTTGATTGTGGGGTTGAGCAGGGCACTCAGCGCGGGCGCGTGCCGCAGCACGCCGCCGACCGCGTGCCGTCCGGCCGCGGACAGGCCGTCCGGCCCGTCCGGGTCGCCGAACACGTTCTCCCCGCCGTCGGCCGCCACCGAGACGTGCACGTGAAAGCCCGAGCCGCCCTCGTCGTTGAACGGCTTGGCCATGAACGTGGCCAGCAGCCCGCGCTGGCGGGCGAGCTCCTGCACGGCGGACTTCAGCCGGAACGAGCGGTCCGCCGCGTCGGGCAGCCCGGAATGACCGAGGTTGATCTCGAACTGCCCGGGCGAGAACTCATGGTTGGCCGCGGTGACCCGCAGGCCCGCGTCACGGAGCTGCCGGAGCATGTGCAGCAGCAGTCCCTGCGGATCGCCCTTCCTGCCGACCACGTAGACGTTGCCCGGGTCGTCGGCGTACCGGCGCCAGCCGCCCGCCCCGTCCGGCTCGCACAGGTAGAACTCGAGTTCCGGGCCGCAGACCAGGAGGTACCCCAGGCTCCGGACCCGCTCGTCGACCCGCCGGACGACGGCGCGGGGCGACTCGGGAGCCGGCCTGCCGTCTGGCGTGGCCGCGTCCCCCAGGCACCACGCGGCAGCGGGCTCCCACGGCAGCGGCGTCACCGTGGCCAGGTCAGGGCGCACGATGATGTCGGGCAGGCCCTGGTCAAGACCGCCCTGGACCGGGACCACGTCACCCATCGGGGAGGTGTGGTACACGGCCCTGCAGAAAGCCAGGCCGTGCTCGGCCGCCGCGGGCAGCTCGTCGAGCAGCACGTCCCGGCCTCGGTCGACGCCGATCATGTCCGGGTAGGACACCCGGATGACGTCGACGCCGTCGGCCCGCAGGCGCTCGCAGACGGCGGCCACGTCCGATACGTGCGTCACGGCGGCTCCCGGAGGAGAACGTTCGGGTACAAACAATCCGTCGCAGCGTAACCGGGGCACGGGGCGCAGGCAAGAGCCTGGCGGCAGGAGTTGCCGGCCGCGCGTGACCCGGCGGCGGCCAGGACCCGGCTTTGCGGACAGGTCTAGCATTCGGACGTGACTGACGTAACCGGGTTCTTCTATCCGCGCACGGCCACCGGGCGATCCTCGCTGCTGCCGCCGCCGCCGTGGCACTACTCCGGCGACCTGCTCACGGTGGAATACCGGACCGACCCGGCCCGGGTGGCCGAGCTGCTGCCGCCCCCGCTGGAACCCGCCCCCGACGACCCCGGCGCGGTCGCGCTGATCTGGGCCGACTGGCAGTCCTGCGGGGACGACGGGGCCGAGCTGCTGGATCCGGTCAGGGCGCAGTACAAGGAGTGCTTCGCCGTCGTCCGGTGCGGCTTCGCCGGCCGCGTCTACTCGCGCTGCGTCTACATCTGGGTGGACGCCGACTTTGCCCTGGCCCGCGGCCTGTACCAGGGCTATCCGAAGAAGCTCGGCTCGATCCACCAGACCAGGCCGCACCCGTTCGGGCGGGCCGCGCCCCGGATCGGGCCGGGCGGCAGGTTCGCCGGCACGCTGGCCGCCGCCGACCGCAGGCTGGCCCAGGCGGTGGTGACGCTGCGCGAGGAATCACCGGGCAACGGGTTCGTCAACGCCCACCCGATGGCGCACCACCGCTGGCTGCCGTCGATCGAGAAGGGCGCCGCTGACTCGCTCGACGAGCTGATCAGCTCGGGCAGCGCCAGCTTCGACGGCGGCCAGGCCTGGCGCGGCGACGCCGACCTGGAGCTGTTCTCCTCGCCCACCGAGGAACTCGCCAGCCTCAAGGTCGGCGAGGTCATCGGCGGCTACTACCGGCAGGTCGGGATCACCTGGGACGGCGGCACGCTGCTGGCCGGGCGCGGCGCGCCCGCCGGGCCGGGGACCTCTTGACGGCCGGCCAGCCGCGCAGATATTTTGGACCCAAACGATTTTTAACGCGGCCGCCGGGCCCGCATGCCGGGCGCCAGCAGCCGGTGTCGCGCCCGGCAGCTCAACCGGCCGCCGCGGGGCCGGCCGAGACTGGCACCGGCCGGGAGGGCGGCAGCTGGAGCTTCGACTTCTACAGCGACGTCAAGAACACCGTCTACGCACCGGAGGGCTGGCGCCACCATGGATGAGCCCGCGATGACTGAGCCCGCGATTACTGAGCCCGCGATGACTGAGCCCGCGATGACTGAGCCCGCGACGGGTCAGCCCGGGATGGATCAGCACGGTGGGTGAGGCGGCCGGGGCCGGCCTGCTCGCCCACGTCCCGACGATCATGCTCCCGCGCGAGGAGCGCCGTGAGCTGAACGAGGGCAAGGAGATCAGCCTGGTTCCGGGGCTGGAGCGGCTGCGCGCCGAGGTGTTCGAGGCGCTCGACTACGACACGGTGGTCGTGCTCGACTCGCACTGGTGCACGACCGTGGAGTTCGTCGTCGCCGCGCACGACGTCCGGGCCGGCCTGTTCACCTCCGACGAGCTGCCCCGCGGGATGTGCCGGGTGCCGTACGACTGGCGCGGAGATCCCGGGCTGGCCCGCGCCACGGCCGCCCTGGGTGAGCGGCACGGCACCTGGATCACCGCGATCGACGACCCCTGGCTGCCGGTGCACTACGCGACCGTCAACCTGTGGACCTACCTCGGCCGCGGCCTGGACAAGCGCTGGATGACGATCAGCGTCGCGGCGCAGACCGGCGACACCGAGGACTTCCTGCGGGCCGGCCGGGCACTCGACGAGGCGGTAGCCCAGAGCGACCGGCGGGTGCTGCTGATCGCGTCGGGCGCGATGTCGCACACGTTCTGGCCGCTGCGCGAACTGCGCGCGCACGAGGCCAGCGACCCGGCGAACATCCGCACCGCCGCGGCGCGAGAGGCCGACACCGAGCGGATCGGCTGGCTGCTGGCCGGCCAGCACGCGCGGGTGATCGACACGATGCCGGAGTTCCTGCGGGTTAGGCCGGAGGCCAAGTTCGCCCACTACCTGATAATGGCCGCGGCGCTGGGCGGGCACGCGGTGACCGCACCGGGCCGCCTGTTCAGCGACTACGAGAATTCGGTCGGCACCGGGCAGGTGCACGTGTGGTTCGACCGGCCCGCCGCGGGCTGGACCGGGCCGGCCGGCCGGGAGGGGCGATGACCGAGTACCGCAGGATCCTGCTCGACGGCGCGGTCACCCAGGTCCGCAGGGACGGCGAGGTCCTGGTGGCTGGCGACGGGCGCCGGATCCTCGTTTCCGATGCCGTGCACCTGCCGCCGGTGGCACCGACCAAGATCATTGCGGTGCACCTCAACCACCGCAGCCGGGTGGCCGAATTCCAGGCCAGGCTGCCCGCGGCGCCGACCTATTTCACCAAGCCGGTGTCCGCGCTCGTCGCGCACGGCGGTGCCGTGGTCCGCCCGGCCGGCTGCAAGTACCTCAATTACGAGGGCGAGGTCGCGATCGTGATCGGCCGCACCTGCCGCGGCGTGCCCAGGTCGGAGGCAGCCGGGTACATCGCCGGGTACACCATCGCCAACGACTTCGGCCTGCACGACTTCCGCGACACCGATGCCGGTTCGATGCTGCGGGTCAAGGGCTCGGACACGATGGCTCCGCTCGGCCCCGGACTGGTCACCGGGTGGGATTTCCGCGGCAAGCGGCTGCGCACCTATGTCAACGGCCGCCTCGCGCAGGACGGCGGCACCGACGAGATGACCTGGGACATGCACTACCTGGTCGCCGACATCTCGCGGACGATCACGCTCTGCCCGGGGGACGTGCTGCTGTCCGGCACGCCGGCGAATTCCCGCCCGGTCCAGCCCGGCGACATGGTCGACGTGGAGGTCGACGGCCTGGGCAGGCTGACCAGTCACGTCGTCGCCGGGCCGGTTCCGGTCGCCGCTGATGTGGGCGCGCAGCCGACGGAAAGCGAGGAAGTCGTCTCGACCGCGCTCGGCGGGGACTGGGAGTTCCGCGGTATCCGCCCGCCCGCCCGCAGCTGACCATGCCGCCCAGCGGCTAAATTTTAACCACTCGGTTAAATATTAACTGGCCGGGTCAGCGGGTGCGAGGCCGCCGGGCCACGAACCAAGAGGGGGCGGGATGGCCGCGCCGAGAATGTGCCTGATCCTCAGCGAGAACTGGACCATGACCTCGGGCCGTGACCTGCCGGCCCTGGTGCGCTGGGCACGCGAGGCGGAAGACTCCGGATTCGACTCCGTGATGATCAGCGAGCACATCGTGCTCGGCCCGGCCGCCGCCAGCAACGGGCTGATGGCCAACCCCCGCGAGTACGCCCTGCCCGGCAACCAGGACCCGGCGACGCCCTGGCCGAGTTCGCTCGTCCTGCTGTCCGCGATCGCCGCGGTCACCACGCGGATCCGGCTCGTCGCCGGGGCCGTGATCGTGCCGCTGCGCCATCCGCTGCTGATCGCCCGCGAGCTGGGGTCACTCGACCTGATCAGCGGGGGCAGGCTGGTCGTGCTGCCGACGGTCTCCTGGCTGGCGGAGGAGTACGCCGCGCTCGGCGTGCCGTTCCGCCGCCGCGGTGACCTGCTGGACGAGCACCTCGCGGCCTGGGCCGTGCTCTGGCGGGATACGCCGGCCTCGTTCGCCGGGGAGCACTACTCGTTCCGTGACGTGTACTTCGAGCCGAAGGCATACCGGCCCGGCGGCCCGGCACTGTGGCTCGGCGGGGCCGGCATGCACCGGCGGATGGTGGCGCGCATCGTCAGGTACGGCGACGGGTTCAACCCGCTCGGCCGGCCGGCGCCGGGGGAGATGCCGCGGCTGGCGGCGGCGATGCGGGCGGCGGGCCGGGACCTGGCCGGGCTGGAACTCGTCGGCGGCACCCGCGCCATCTTCCCCGGTGACGGCGGCGTGGCCGACCTCGGCCAGGCCCTGGCGGCCATCCCTCCGCAGGTGGCCGAGGGCTTCACGACGTTCTGCGTCAAGCCGTCACAGTTCACCGATGACCCGCGTGACGTGGGCCGCCTGTGCCGCGAGATCATGCGCCGGGTCGACGGGATGCTGCCCGAGCCGCCGGCCCCGGGTCACCGCCCGGGTGAAACCCGTTGAATGGTGAGTTCAGCGGCACCCAGCCCGTTCAACGCCACATCGAACGGGTTGCGCTGCCCACGAGCAGAATGCCTAGCCATGCTCGATGCGGCCCGGCCGTAGCAGCACCAGGGCAGCGAGGCAGGCCGCGGCCAGGATGCAGTACGGGACCAGGTCTGACGTTGCCTGGGCCACCGCGCCGCTGGCCGCGGCGGCGAACGCCTGGCCGCCCGCCCAGGCGAGGTTGGACAGGCCGAACGCGAGCCCCTGGTTGATCCGCAGGCGCTGCGCGCCAGCGCTCAGCATCGCCATCGCCGGCGCGACGACCGTGCCGAACGAGGGCATGCCCGCGATCAGCAGGGCCACCAGCCAGGGCGCCGATTCAAGGACCGGCGCGAGCAGGCCGACCACGACTGCCACCGCCAGCGAGATCCGGATGGGCACCAGCGCGCCGCGGCGGTCCGACAGCCGGCCGGCCAGTGGCGACAGCGCTGATTCGATGGCCGCCGCGCCCAGGAAGGTTGCCCCGATGACGACCGCCGTGCAGCCAAGCTGGCTGAGCCGGAGCGGCGCGAGCACGTCAAATACCCCGAACGCGGCGCCTGCCAGCAGCGTGAGCCACATGCCGGTATTCACCTGACGATCGCGGATCGCGGGCCAGGCTGCCCGCAGGCCCTGCGGCTCAGGGGCTGGCGTGCCCGGTACGAAGAAGGCGGCCGCCATCAGGGCGGTCCCGGCCACGGCGGCGCCGGAAAACGCGGGCCCGGTCCCCACCTGATCGGCGATGGCCCCGACGACCGGACCGAAGAGCGCTCCGGCGACGGCGGCGCCGAGTGCCGTGCCGAGCAGCTCGCCGCGCCGTTCCGGTGGCGCGGCGGTGGCCAGCCAGGCCATGCCGGCCGCCCAGGTGCATGCCCCGCCGAGGCCCTGGATGAAGCGCGCGGCATCCAGCACGACCGGGCTGGATGCCCAGCCGAACACCAGCGTCGACCCGCTCATCAGCGCCAGCCCGAGCAGCACCACGGCCCGGTCGCCGAGCCTGGCCACCAGCAGGCCGCCTGGCAGTGCGCCGACGAGCGTGCCCAGCGGATACGCGGCGACCAGGATGCCTGCCCCGGATTTCGACAGCCCGGCGGCGCGGCTGTAATACGGCAGCAGCGGGGTCAGCGCGGTGAAGAAGACGGTGTCCACCAGCACCAGCGCACAGACGAAGCAGAGCAGGGCGAGCACCGGGGGAGCCAGCCTCAGCCGGGGTACCCCCATGCACGCTCCCTCCGCTACCCGTTCGCAACACCCGGCTGCCGGACGACGCGAGCGCGGGCCGTCCCCGCGCGCATTCGCAGACCCACCTATCATGACTCAGCCAGGTGCGGCATTCGCGGGGGCCGCCGGTCACCCGCGCGGCGCCAGCGGGGTGGTCGCCCGGATCCGGGCGGCGGGCAGGCGCTGGCTATGGTGGGCGCGCGCCGGGCGCGGCACACTGGTGCGGATGGGGAACTCTCTGGCGGATCCGGGACTGCGTGCGCTGCTGGACCGGCTGTATGCCGCCGCCGCGGGCGACGAGCCGGTGATCGCCCGGATGGTCGAGCATGAGCGGGCGGCCCCGGCGCCGCTGACCAGCCAGGAGCGCACCGAGCTGATGGAAAGCGCGTACCTGCCGGTCGAGCCGGAGAGCGGCGAGCTGCTGTACTCGCTGGTCCGGGCCAGCCGCCCGGCCACCGTGGTGGAGTTCGGCACATCGTTCGGGATCTCCACGATCTACCTGGCGGCAGCGGTGCGGGACAACGGATCCGGCCGGGTGGTGGGCACCGAGCTGAGCCCGGTCAAGGCGAGTCAGGCGCGCGCGAACCTGGACGAGGCGGGACTGGGCGGCGTGGCGGAGATCCTGGAAGGTGACGCCCTGGACCGCCTGCCCGGCGTGCCCGGACCGGTCGGGCTCGTCCTGCTGGACGGCTGGAAGGACCTGTACCTGCCGGTGCTGCGGCTGCTGGAGCCGGCGATGGCGGCGGGGGCGCTGATCTTCGCCGACGACACCGGCAGGTTCGCCGACCAGCTGGCCGGCTACCTGGCCTACGTGCGCGACCCGGCCAGCGGCTATGTGAACGTGCAGTTCCCGGCCGGCGACGGCGCCGAGCTCAGCTGCCGCTGCTAGGCGGCCGATCCGGTAGCGGGCCGGACTTATCCGCTGGCAGGCGGCGTGAGCCCAGGTTGACAGCTGATGGCGGACAATGCGAATACTGGAGGGAAGCCCGCAATTTGCCAGTAAACCGAGTGGTCCTGGTGCCAGGACGATGCCCCTGTGACTAGCGATGACGGGAATCGGACGGACCGGTGAACGCTGGGAGGCGCGGTGGGTGACGAAATCCCTCGCGTGTCCGGTGATTTCGCGGTCCCTCGTTCCGGCAGCGGTTCATCTTCGAGTCGCGGGCGGCGGCCGCGGTCGATCATCCGCACATCATCCCGGTGTTCGAGGCCGGGGAGGCCGACGGCGTGCTGTTCATCGCGATGCGTTACGTCGGCGGCGGCGACGTGCGGCAGCTGATCCGCCAGGCAGGCCCGCTGGATGCGGGCCGGGCCGTGGGCATCGTCGCGCAGGCCGCGTCGGCGCTGGACGCGGCGCACGCCGCGGGGCTGGTGCACCGCGATGTCAAGCCGGCCAACATGCTGCTCGGCGCGGTGTCCGGCGGCGGCTACCTTGATCACGTCTATCTCACTGACTTCGGGCTGAGCAGGCAGGTGCTGTCAGCGACGGGCCCGATGCTGACCGGCCAGTTCGCGGGCACGCTTAACTACATGGCTCCCGAGCAGATCGAGTCCCGGCCGGTCGATGGCCGGGCGGATCTGTACGCGCTGGGGTGCGCGGTCTTCGAGATGCTGGCGGGCGAGCCGCCGTTCCGGCGGGAGCAGGATCTGGGGCTGATGTGGGCGCAGCTCGCCGAGCCGCCGCCGTTACTGACCTCGCTCCGCCCGGACCTGCCGGAGGCGATCGACCGCGTGCTGACGCGGGCGATGGCGTGGTCGCCTGACGACCGCCAGGAGAGCTGCCGTGACTTCGCGGCGTCGCTGCTGGCGGCATCCGGGCTCGAGCGGGGCGCCAGCGGGCCATTGCCGGCGGGCCAGGCGGATGACGCCAGACGGCTGGCCTTCGCCGGCCCGGTTGCCATCGGGGACCGCGCCGATGACCCGGCTGCGGCCCGCTACGCCGCCGGGCCGCAGTGGTCTCCGGCGCCGCCGATGCCGGACGTTGAGCGCAGGCCGGCCTGGCGCCGATCGGGCTATTCCCGGCTGGCCATGGCGGAGACTGCGCTGCCGCCACTACCGCTGCCGCCGGACCCCGGGCTGGGCCCGGGCGAGTCAGGGCCGGACGGACCGGGCGAGTCGTGGCCGGACGGACCGGGCGAGTCGTGGCCGAGCGGACCCGGCGAGTCGTGGCCGAGCGGACCCGGCGAGTCGTGGCCGGACGGGCCCGGGGCATACCGGCCAGCGCGCCGCCAGTCACCCGGGCGAATGCTCGTCATCGCGGCGGCCGCCGTGGTTGTCATCGTGGCCCTCGTCGGCGCAGCCTTCCTGGTGCTGCGGGGCAGCGGGCCAGCCCCCGCCCGGCACGCCGCACCCGCTTTACCTTCCGCCGGGATCAGCCCGGGCAGCACTCGCCAGGGCGGCCACGACAGCGTCTCCAGGCCCAGCAGCACCGCCGGGCCGAGCAGCACCGCCGGGCCGAGCGGGCCGGCCAGCCCGGGCGCCGCCGCTAACCCGGGCACCCCGAGCAGTCCGAGTACCCCCAGCAGCCCCAGCACCACCCCCAGCAGCCCGAGCGCCCCGAGCAGCCCGGGTAAGCCGGGCCGGCCGGCACGTTCCGCCGGGCCGGCCGCGACGGTCGCTGCGTACGTCGCGGCGATCAACCACCGCGACTACGCAAGGGCCTGGCGGCTCGGCGGGCGGAACAGTTCTCCGTCCTATAAGGACTTCGTGCGAGGATTCGGCACCACCGCGAAGGACACGCTGACCATCCTGTCGGTCAGCGGCCACGTCGTGACCGCCCGGCTGACTGCGGAGCAGACCGACGGCAGCGTGCAGACCTACGAGGGCACGTACACCGTCCACAACGGCGCTATCACCACATCGGATATCGGCCGGATCAGCTGACTTCGGCGTGTCCCGCGCGGGCGCCCGCCGGGCCCGGACCGGCCTGGCGCGGAACGTGCCGCCGCGCTCAAGGAACTGCTCGCCGACCTGCTCGGCCATACCGGCCCGGGCGGCACGCTGGGCGACGGCTGACCGGGCCACGGGAACATCGCAACCCCGGGCGCAAAGTTGACATGCAGCCTTTTGGCTGCCTATAGTAGACAGGCAGCCAAAAGGCTGCATGTTCGGGAAGGCACGCATGGACGAGGTGTTCAAGGCACTGGCCGATGCCAGCCGCCGCCGGCTGCTGGACAGCCTGAACGCCCGGAACGGGCAGAGCCTGCGGGAGCTGTGCGCCGGGCTGGACATGGCCAGGCAGTCGGTCAGCAAGCACCTGGCCGTGCTGGAGGCGGCCAGCCTGGTGACCACCATGCGGCGCGGCCGGGAGAAGCTGCACTACCTCAACGCCGCGCCGGTCAACGCCATCGCCGAACGCTGGATCAGCCAGTACGACCGCGAGCGGGCACGCGCGCTCGCGGACCTGAAGGCAGCATTGGAGGAAGCACCGATGGGCAGCACCGAGTTCGTCTACACGACCTACATCAGCACCACACCGGAACGGCTCTGGCAGGCCCTGACCGATCCGGCCTTCACCCGCCGCTACTGGGGCGCCACCATCGATTCGGACTGGGCAGCCGGGTCGCCGATGACCTGGGAGCAGAATGGCGTGCGGATCACCGACCCCGCCCAGGTCGTCCTCGAATCCGAGCCCTACCGCCGGCTGGCCTACTCCTGGCACACGTTCACGCCGGAGTTCGCTGAAGCCTTCGGGTTCAGCGAAGAGTTCCTCACCAAGGTGGCCAGCGAGCGCCGGTCGAAGGTGACCTTCAACATCGAGCCGGCCGGGCAGGCGGTCAAGCTGACCGTCGTCCATGACGGGTTCGAGCCGGGGAGCACCGTGCTGGAGAGCATCAGCGGCGGCTGGCCTGCCATCTTGTCCAGCCTCAAGACGCTGCTCGAAACCGGCGAGACCCTGCCCGGCAGCCCGGACAAGGCGCAGCAGGACGAGAAGGTCCCGCAGCCGTAATGTCCGTGTCGCCCGCAGCGTTCGCGACACGATGTGCCGGGTGAATGCCCGGCGGGAAGGTGCGTGGCTATGTCCCCGAACGATCTCCGGCTCACACAGGTCCCGCCCGCGAAGGCCGACATCCTCATCCGCAGGCCGCCCGGTCCGGTATTCCAGGCCCTGACGGATCCCGCCATCACCACCAGGTTCTGGTTCACCGGAAGCAGCGGCACGATGACGCCCGGCGCGGAGCTTCGATGGGACTGGGAGATGCACGGCCTCTCCACCAGGGTTTTTGTCAAGGAGGTCGACGACAACCGCCGGATCCTCTTCGAGTGGGGCGACGACAATCCCACGTCGGTCGAGCTGACCTTCACCCCCCGCGGGGATGACGCCACGTTCGTCCAGGTCACGGAGACCGGACTCAGCGGCAGCGGGGACGAGATCGTCGCCCGCGCCATGGGCTCCACGGCGGGCTTCACCAAGGTCCTATGCGCGCTGAAGGCGCTGCTCGAGCACGACGTCGTGCTGACCGTCGTCCTGGATCATGACCCCGAGGGCCCCGGGCGCTGAGGCTGCCCGGCCTCGCCCTGGCCATCTGCCGTGCGCGGAAGTGCCAGGCCTTACCCGTGGCCGCCGGCCTCCGCCAGCCGCCGGGCGAGGTAGCGGCGCTCGGCGTCGTTGACCGCAAGGCCGGGAGCCTCCTGGTAGCTGACGGCCGCGAGCGGTGCTCGCCGGGCCGCCCGGCCGGGCCGCCTCGGTCCGTCACCGCCACGACGAACCGGAGATCCGCCGATGGACATACCTTGGAAATTTCATGATGCTTCCCTCCGGCCCGGCCGTCTCCCGCGGGGGCCGATACCGTGATCTTGGAAGGCTGGCATGTCCGGACGTATCCGGAGGTCCAGGATCACCGAGCAGGATGAGCGATGGCCAGGCGCGTGTGCCGTCCTGGGCATGAATCCGTCCCCTGGTCAGCGAGCAGATTTGACCGGCCAAACTTGGCCGCTGATCCAGGCCAGCCGGAATGAGCAGCCTTGCCAGAACGCCGTGATGGCGGGCAGGTCATGCAAGCGGCTTTCGGCGGGCATCAGCCACAGCCTTGACGGGACGCACGGGTAGCCGGAATATGGCCGTCTAAAGATCCACCGGGCAGGAGCAGGCGATGGAATCCAGAGCCGTCCGCGCCTCGCTGCGCGGTGCCGGCCCGGCCCAGCCAGGCTGTCGCGTACCGGCAGGTGGCGTCCGACCTGCGAACGTGCTGGCGAGCCTCGACATCGCCGGCCTGCTGCACGTCGACAACGACACCGTCATGACGATGTCGTTCCAGCCGCTGGAACTCGCGGTCAACCGCTTCCATCCCGATCTCTACTCCTACCGGATCCAGCTGCGCGGGCGCGTGGCACCATCCGCCCAGGACCGGGGCGTACGGTGACCAGCGGCCCCGGGACGGCGCCAGTCCGGCAGATGACCGCGTCCCAGCGCAGCGCGGCCGCCATCGCCGGAGCGCTGTCCGCGGCCGGCACGCGGCTGCTCTTCGGCATGCCAGGCGGCGGGCCGAACCTGGACGTGATCGGTGCGGCCGCGGCCAGCGGCATGCCGTTCATCCTCACCCACGGTGAGTCGGCCGCCACGATGATGGCCGCGACGTACGCGGATCTCACCGGGGCCCCGGGCGCCGCCGTGGTCACGCGTGGTCCCGGGCTGGCCAGCGCGGTCAACGGCATAGCCCACGCCGCGCTCGACCGGCTTCCGCTCGTGATCATCGCGGACACCGTCCCGGCGCAGGACCGCGACCGGATCAGCCACCAGCTGCTGGACCAGGTCGCGCTCGGCCATTGCGTGGCCAAGGCCGTCGTCACCGTCGGTGCCGCCCAGGCCAGCCAGGCCGCCGGCCAGGCCGTCCGAATCGCGCTCACCTACCCGGCCGGGCCTGTCGTCGTCAACGTCGACGCCGGGGCTCGCAGCCTTCTCCCTCAGGACGCTGACCTGGGCCCCTCCGTCCGCAGCCACGATCTCGCGCCGCTCGCCGCGGCACTGCAGGAGGCCAGGCGGCTCGTTATAATTCTGGGTTCCCTGGCTCTTCCGCACACCGACCGCGTGCGGGCGGCCCTCGTCGGCAGCGGCATCCCGGTCCTGCACACCTACCGGGCGCGCGGCATGGTGCCGGATTCCGCCGCCGAGGCCGCCGGGCTGTTCACCGGCGGCACGATGGAGTCGCCGCTGCTGAGCGGTGCCGACCTCATCGTCGGGCTCGGCGTCGACCCGGTCGAGCTGATCCCGGCGACCTGGGCCTACGCCGCCCCCGCCATCCTGGTCACCGACATCCCGGCCGGGTCCGCCGGGTATTTCACCGGCGGCACCGAGCTGGCCGCCTCGCTGCCCGCCGCCATCGAGGTGCTGGCCAGGCACCGCGCGCGGCACAGCTGGCCCCCCGAAGCGGGCAGGGCGGCGAAGACGGACGTGACCCGGCGGCTGTGCCGGGCAGCGGCCGCCGTGCCGAGATCGCTGGCACCGCAGGACGTCGTCACGACCGTCCGCGCGCACGCCCCGGCAGGAACGATCGCCACCGTGGATGCCGGCGCCCACATGCTCGTGGCCATGCCCCTGTGGCCAGTCGACGAGCCGCGCCGGCTGGTCATCTCCAGCGGGCTGGCGACCATGGGGTTCGCGCTGCCCGCTGCGATCGCCGCGGCCCTGTGCACCCCGGGCGAGCCAGTCATCGCCTTCACCGGTGATGGCGGGCTGGGAATGACGCTGATGGAGATCGAGACTGCCGTCAGGCACCGCCTGCGAGTCATCGTGGTCGTGTTCAACGACGCCGCACTGAGCCTGATCAAGATCAAGCAAAGCCCGGCAGGCCACGGCGGAGCCGCGGCGGTCCGCTACGGCCGGGCATCCTTCGCCGCCATCGCCACCGCGATGGGCGCGGCCGCCGCCTCCGTCACCGACGTCCCCGGGCTGGCCGCCGCGCTGGCCGGAGCGCTGGAACGCGAGGGGCCCACGCTGATCGACGTGCGCGTGGACCCGGCCGGATACCCGGCCGTCATGGACCTGACGCGCGGTGCCGCTGGCAGGCGTCCGGCACCGGGATGAACGAGACCTGCCCGCGAGCCAGGCGCTGCGGGCACAACAGGAACGAGCACAGGAACAGGAGAGTGCGCGGTGAGCATCACGGTAGCGAAGTTCAAGGACGTCGCCGATGGCACCCAGCCAGGCCAGTTCACGATCGGCGAGCGGGAGGGGATCGCGAGCCTGGCCGATCTCGACCCGGTCTACCGGCGGCTGCTTGACGACCCGGTCACCGCCGTCATCGCGGTCACCGGCGCGGACGGCCTGCCGAACCTCACGCCGGTGTGGTTCGACTATGAAGGCAATACGGTGCTGCTGAACCTGGCGACCCACCGCAAGAAGGTGCCCTGGCTCCGCAGGGCGCCGCACGCCACGTTCCTGCTGATGAATCCGGAGAACGCCTACCACTGGCTCAGCATCAAGACCGCGGTGTCCCGCGAGATCTCCGAGGACGACCCGGTCGAGGGCGCGCGCGTGACCGAGCAGCTGGACCGGATCTGGGTGAAGTACACCGGCAACGAGCCGCCCTACGCCCTGCGTGATCCGTCGTTCGACGAGCGTCGCGTGCTGTTCGAGCTGGATGTCGTGAAGGTCGCGACGTTCGGCCGCCCCTGAGAGTCCCTGCCGAATCACCCGGGAAGGATCACAGCCTGGTGTCCGGGATGCCCAGCGTTGTCGTCATGGGCGGGTCGCTCGGCGGCCTGACCGCGGCGCTGGTGCTCAGGGACGCCGGCTGTGACGTCCGCGTGTTCGAGCGGTCCTCGTCCGCCTTGCGGGCACGCGGCGCCGGCATCGCCGTCCTCGATACCACGCTGCGCTACCTGACCGAGCGTGGCGGCCACCGCCCCGAGGATGTCTGCTCCGCCACCGACTGGATCCGGTTCGTGCGCGCCGACGGCAGCATTCAGCACGAGCAGCGGCATCGCTACCGGTTCTCCTCCTGGAACACGATGTACCGCTCCCTGCTCGGCTTGTTCGATCGTGGTCGGTACCTGCTCGGCCGTGAGGTGGTGAGCTTCGACTCGGCTGACGACATGGTCAGCGTGACGCTCGCCGACGGCTCCCGCGTGCAGGCGGACCTGCTGGTCTGCGCGGACGGGATCAGCTCGATGGCCAGGGCGCGGCTGATGCCGGATGTCGAGCCGTCGTACTCCGGGTATGTGGCGTGGCGCGGCACGCTGCCCGAGAGCAGCCTGTCGCCGCCCGCCCGCCAGGCTCTCGGCGACGCGCTGACCTATCAGGTGCTCGACCGCAGCCACATCCTCGTCTATCCGATCCCCGGCCCCGACGGGTCCTGCGCCGACGGCGAGCGCTTGATCAACATCGTCTGGTACGTCAACGTCGCGGCCGGCCGCGAGCTGGACCGGCTCATGACCGGCCGGGACGGGCTCCGGCGGGCGGTGTCGCTGCCGCCAGGCGCGGCGCGCGACGATGCCGTTGATCAGATGCGGGACGCCGCAGCGGTGTCGCTGGCGGGGCCGATCGCCGAGGCGGTGACGACGATCCCGGAGCCCTTTGTCCAGGCAATCTATGACATCGAGGTCCCGCGCATGGTGCACGACCGCGTCTGCCTCATCGGCGATGCGGCGTTCGCCGTGCGGCCGCACGCGGCCGCCGGGACGGCCAAGGCCGCGGATGATGGCTGGGCCCTCGCCGACGAGCTGGCAGCCACCGGGGGGCAGGTGCCCGTCGCGCTGGCCGCGTGGGAACGCCGCCAGCTGCAGGTCGGCCGGCGGCTGCTGGCCCGCACCCGCGAGATCGGAGACAGCTCGCAATTCTCGGGCACCTTCCGCCCGGGTGACCCGCGCCTCATCTTCGGCCTGCACGAACCCGGTCACTGACCCGCAGCAGTCACAGCGAAGGAGACGACATGGCCACCACCGTGCTCAGCGAGGATTCGTTCAACCTCTCCGACTACCGGGACGAACTGGAGGCGGCACCGGGCAACCTCAGCGTCGGCACCCGGCTATGGTTCGAGAACGACCGCATCCGCGTGTGGGAGGTCCGGCTGCAGCCGGGCGAGCGCGGCCCTTTCCACGCGCACACGCACCGGTACTTCTGGACGGTCGTGGACGGCGGCATCGGCCGCCAGCGCGCCGCCGACGGCACAATGATCACCCGCGAGTACCACGTCGGTGATACCAGCTATTCGGAGCACACGCCGGACGAGCCGATGATCCACGACTTCGAGAACGCCGGCCAGGCGCCGATCCGGTTCGTGACCGTCGAGCTGCTCGACTGAGAGAGCCGCCCGGAATGGCGGGCCGAAGGGAGGATCAGATGTCAGCAGGTGATCAGGGCGGTTCAACCGGGCCGCTGAGCCGCGAGCAGGTCCTCGACGAGCTGGAGTTCCTGGCCACCGTCGAGCACGCCCTCGTCGTCGAGTGCCTGTCGGTGCACTGCGCGCTCGGGCACGACCTGACGGCCGCCCAAGGGGGTGCGGCCACCCAGCAGGGCAGCGATGCGGCCGCCGTGGCCGCCAGCCTCGCGCAGGGCCAGATGTTCCACCTGAAAGGGATTAATACCGCACTTCTCAACGCGGAACGGTCCGCGCAGCTGGAGCGGCGGGCCGCCAGCATTTCCAGTGCCACGGTTGCCGAGATCCCGCTCGATCCGCCCAGCCTGGCGCAGCTCCAGCAGCTGCTTACCCGCGAGGAAGGCATCGCCCGTGCCGTCGACGAGCGGTACGCGCGGCTGGTCCCGGCGGTCACAACCGACCCGGCGTTCGATGGTGCCCTGCTGGACCAGCTGCGGTCGGTCATCGTCGACGATGGCCAGTCACACACGGCTGGATTCGCCGGCTTCCGGCAGTCCCTGGGCGATCTGGCGCCAGCCGACGTCTTGCGCGCGACCCGCCGGGACGCGGTCGACGATTTCGAGCAGCGCCTCCTGGACGCCAGCGACCGGGCCTACCGCCTGACCGTGGAGATCCTGGGACATCAGTTCACGCCACAGGACGACGACGTTGTGCCGTTCCGGCCGATGGCCATCGAGGCCATGACTGGCCTGGATGACATCACCTTCGTGCTGGTGCAGCGCGGCCTGCTGCCCCCCGTTCACGCTCACCTGAGCGCCTGCCCCAGGACGCGCCGGGCAGCTCCCGGTCCTGTCATCACCCGTTCAGCGATGCGGCCAGTATCTGACGGGCGTGCTCGTCCCCGGCATCTGCGCGCCGCCGCAGTTCGTCGACATGGCCGCGCCTGGCCAGCCAGTGTGCGCGGAGCTCAGCCCGTGGGGCAAGAACCCGCCGATCCGTCTCAACGCCGGGCCCTTGCTCATCACCGGCGACGGCACCAGTATCGTCGCCCCGACCGTCCACATCCACCGCGCGACTTTCACCTTTGATGTCACGATCACCGAGTTCTCCGTGCGCACCGGCAAGCCCGTACAGGTCCTGTCCCGGCAGCGACTCGGGGTCGAACCAGACGGCCCGGGCGTGCTGTGGGTGAACGACTCCGGCACCGCGATGATCGCCGCCCTCGACCGCCCACTGCCAGGGTCGAACTCCAAGAAAGTGCGGCCGGTGATCGGCGTCCAGACTCCGACCACGTTCACCCCGCTGCCCGCGGGCGTCCAGCACTACTTCCTCACCGAGCAGCCCACCTGGTAGTGCCGGAAGATCTCGGTTTTGTGAGGGTATCCGGCGCTGCGCGCACGTTATGGGCGGCCTGCGCCTTCTTACAAGTGATTGGTCCGGAACCTGGGTGACGGCCTGCAAGCGACTCACGGTTGCCCCTGCCCGCAATTGGTGCTGCAGGTAAGGAGAGCTGCCGCCGCTCTCAGTGAACGGGTGGGACGACCTTGCCTCCGCCAGGGGGCCGCCCGGAGAGAGGAGACAGCAACGCCGCGAAGGTGGTATTTGATGGCCCTGATGACGGCGGGGTTCGCGGCGGGCGGGCTCATGGCGCCCCTGGCCGGGATGGGACCGGCGCACGCGGCAGTGGCGCCCGCCACGCACCCGGCTGCCACCGCGCCCACAGCCGCCGTGAGGTCAGCGGAAACGGCGGCCACCGCGGGCCGCAGGACCGGTGATGCCGCGGGCAACCCGTTCTGCCAGGGTCCTGGCAGGAAGTACCAGGCATCCCCGGCCGCGCACGCTTATTGCAGGGGCACGCAGCCGCACGGCCCCTCCGGGCAGTTCGCGCACACCCCGGCGGCGGGCAAGCCCGTGCCGGGAGCACCGGGCAACCCGGTTCGGTTCCGGCGTTCTCACACGGCTTAGTGCGCTGCCGGGGAGCTGAGCCCGTTAACAGGTACGCTCCCTTCTACGAGCGTTCCCGTGCCGGGCGTAGAGGTCACACGAAGCTCGCCGCCAAGCGCGGCCAGGCGATCGCTCATTCCCTGTATTCCGGTGCCGTAGCCTTTGGCGCTCGGGTCGAACCCCACCCCGTCGTCCTCAATGGAGAACGCGAGGGCTCCATCGGAGGCGGACAGGCGGACGATCGCTCGCGAGGCCCGTGCGTACTTGGCGACGTTCTGCAAAGCCTCCAGGGTACAGAAATATACGGCCGTCTCAGCCTCCTGGGGGTAGCGGCTGAGGCCGTCGCCTTCAACGACGGCCGACAGGGCCGATTTTCTTGCCTGGGCTTGGAGCGCCGCCACCAGACCCAGGTCGGCGAGCAGCGGCGGGTAGATGCCTCGTGCCAGATCCCTAAGGTCCTTGAGCGCTTCCTGTATCTCGGCCCGGATCTGCGAGAGCATCTCGTGAGCTTCCGCGTCGTCGTGTCCCACCAGGGAATCGGCCAGGCTCGTCTTCACCGCGAGCGCCACGAGCTGCTGCTGAGCCCCGTCGTGGATGTTGCGCTCCAGGCGCCGCGCAGCCGCGTCCTGAGCCGTCACGATGCGCTGGCGCGAGGCCCGGACATCCTCCAGCAGCCGCACGTTGCGCAGCACCAGGCCCGCCTGCGCGGCGAGGTTCGCGATGAGTTTCTCCTTGTCGGCGGTGATCGGATCGCTGGCGGGAGCCTGGACGACGATCGCTCCCAGCATGTCCCCCTGATGCACGACCGGGAACGCTGCGTCGCCTTCGCCAAACTCGGGAAGATCATCGGACGGCATGGGCACTGGGCTCGGGGAGGCGGCGCTGTCCTGGGGCCAGCGAGCCACGCTGCGAAGCTCAGCCCCGACGCGCAGCCACACCTCAGCCCTCGGCGCGCCGATCCCGGCCGCTACTATCTGAGCCATTCTGGGCAGGATGTCGTCGGTGGAATACGCAGCGGCCACTCGGCCGGAGAAGTCGGAGAGCACCTCGTACGGCGTTGCCCGCTCCCCGTAGACCAACCGGTTCGCGAACCGTTGCACCCGGCGGCGGACAGGCTGGAACGCCAGGGCCACGATCGCGGCCGCGACCGCCGACAGCGCCGGCGTGCCGATCGACCCGGCGAGCTGGCCGACGCCTGCGACGAGTCCCGCGTAGACGATCGAGATAAAGACGGCGAGGGATCCATACACGATCGCCTTGGAGATCACGACGTCGATGTCGAAGAGGCGGAATCGCAAGACGGCGATCGCGGCCCCTACCGGAACGCCCAGGACTCCGACCGCCCCCAGTACGTCCGACACGACCTGTGCGCCTAGGCCTTGCGCGGCCGCTCCGGCCAGGGCGCACGTCAATGTGAAGGCGGCGCCAAGGCCGAACCACTTGACCTGCTGGCGTTCGTCGCCATCGGCCCGGCGGTACCGGAAGAAAAGAGAACAGACACACAGCAGACAGGCGACGACGGCGACGACGAAAGTCAATCCGGTGAGCAGACGCAAGAACGAACCGCTGGCGTCGACCCCCGCAGGGTTCGCCACTGGCGGCTTGTCGAAACGTCCGGGCGCGAGCGCAAGTGCCACGGCCAGGTAGGCGATGCACCACAAGGCCAGCCAGGCAAGCGGACGCCACCGGCGGGACGGGGGGCGGCCATCCGGGAACAGCAGGGGCAGGAGCGTGAAGAGAGGCCCGAAAGCGAGAACCCATCCCCAGTCGTTCGGCCAGGCGAGCCACCGGACAGCGATCAGCGGGCTGCCGTGCTGGTACATGAAGATGGCGAGCTCGCCCGAGAGGACCTGCGGCGCCGCGAGCACGCCAACGGCCAGGAATAGCCACCCGACGAGATTGCGGCGCCGCCGTGAGACAGCCAGAGCGCCGATCACCGTGCACGAGCTGAAGAGCACGATCACCGACAAGTTGGAGCCGATCGAATCCGAGTTGATCACGACGAGCGCGGCGCCAGCCGCCAGCATGGCGAGTCCCGCCGCGGCCAGCGACCAGGCAAGCCGAGACACCGTCCGAGTTCTCATCTCGCTCTCCCGGGACTGCCGTTGGGACGCTGCCCATCACAGTCGTTTGGCACCGAGTGGCGACGTGCACGTCGACCCTCCCATGCTGGTCTGATTATTCGGAAGGAGGAGCGAGAGCGAAAGGGTGTCACCCTCGACCAATGAGGCGTGACACCACCCCGAAGGCGGGGATGCCAGCATTCCTGGGTGGCGGTTAGGGCCAAGGCGGATCCGGTGCGTCCGTGCCATCGGGGCCTCGTCGCGTTCCGTCACGAGGTGGCTGTGTCCGGGCAGCCGCTCCAAGGCATCGTGCGGACGGATCCATCCTGGTGGCGTGCCAACGCGAGCTCACATTGCCGCGGCGGCACCGCAGTCAATGCCCGTCGGCTGCTGGAGCGGTCGTGGAGAGGGGGCGGGTCGCGCCGCCCCCTCCCTTCGTCAGCGACCGGCCGCGTCACGGCGTGATCGTCGAAACGAAAACGTCCGAGTTGCCGAACTGGGACGCACAAACATTCTCCGGCGCGGGTTTCGTGATCGGCGAGCCTGCGTCAACCGAATGCTGGTAGGCATCGACTGCCGGGCAACCGACTCCATTTCGGCTGTCGGTATAGATGAACCAGGCGTTGGAGTTGGTGCTGACCAGCGTGTTGTAGTCACCCCAGAACTGGCGCGTCAGGTTGTTTTGCGCCGATGCCGCTGGGTCCGACCCGGCGGTGGTCACCCGGACCGGCGCGGACCACGAGACCCCGCCATCGGACGACTCCACGTAGTAGCTATTGATGGTGGCGTTCCCTGTTCCGTAGGTGCTGGGGTCCTTTGCGGTGAGCGCCTGGAAACCCACATCGATCCTGCCGTTCGGCGCGACATCGAGCCCTTGGAAGAACGCGTAGCCCTGCGCGGCTGCCGACACGGCCTTCGGCGCCGTCCACGAGGTTCCGTGGTTCGTGCCAGCGGAGACCTCGATCCGCCCGGCGCCAGCCGACGCGTCGGACCAGCTCACGTAGACAGTGCCGTTTGTCTGGTTCACCGCGACGCTCGGGAAGCTGTCGGTGCGGAAGTTGGCGCCCGGAATCGGGTCGGCGATATCGGTGACATGAGCGATCTTCGTGGCGTGGGAGAAGGAGACGCCGCCATCAGCCGAGGCCGCAATCACCTGGTCCGGACCCTGCTGGTCGCTGTCCTCCCACTCGACGTACACCGTCCCATCCGGTCCGGTGCGGACCACCGAGCCCTGGCGGCCGCCGAGGCCGCAATTGTGCGCAGTCGACAGCTGATTGGGGACAGACCACGTGTTCCCGCCGTCGGCCGACTCGGTGAACATGATCGGCTCTGCGCAGCTAGGGATGTCGCGGAACTGAGTCCAGGTCACGTACACCCGCCCGAAGAACGGCGACGAGGCGTTGCGGTCCACCCAGATGTCGGGCTTGTCATTGAAGATGAAGCCATGGCCATTTGCGGCCACCACCGGGCCGGTCCAGTGCAGCCCGTCGTCGCGCGACCTGGACACGGTGATCATTTCCGGCGCGGTGCGGGACTGCCCGCTCGCAAAGCTCGCCAGCGAGCCGTAGTAAGCGACCGAGCCGTTCGACCAGCTGAACTTCCCGTTCCTGCCCTGAGCGGGCCCGAACACGATGACCGGGTCGCCATCGGACACCAGCGAGCCGCCGTTGTCAGAAAAGCCCGGCAGCAGCCCGCGGTTCGTCCACGTCTTCCCGCCGTCGGAGCTCGTGTAGGCGCCGTCGGTTCCGACGTTCGGGAAGAAGGAGCAGTCACTGGCCGCCGCGTCCGGCCCGCGCACCGGGCCGGGGCCGCACGGCGGCTGTAGCTGCTCGTCATTGGCTCCGGCGATCAGATCCGAAGCATTGAGCGGGTCGGCCGCGATGGTCGGCTCGTTCTGCTTGTTGGTCGGGAAGACCGCCGTATTGTTGCTGTTCGGCTGCCCCGCCACCTGCGGGTTGTTCGCCTGCACGTCGATAGCCGAGGTAGCACCGGCAGGAACGGCGAGCAGCAGTGATACGGGCGCGACCGCAAGTAATACCAGGGCGTACCTTGCTCGCATAGGGGCCTCCTTGCCACAGATCTTGAGCTAATGCGTGCCCTCTCGCAGGGGAGTTTAGAGCGCTGCACGGGGATCTAGCCAGCGCGCTGCGGGCGTGGGCGAAAGGCCTGCTCAGGACCAGGCGGCCGCCGATCTTCTGATCGGGCATCGCTCATGGTTTTACCGCGAGGATTTCCTGGAGACAGCGGTGGCGGTGTCATCCAGTCGTCACAACACCTGATGATGGAGGGTTGCGATGAGGAATGGGGGTCCGCCGCTGGCGAGGGCGGCGTGGCTGCGGTTTTGGGGAAGGGGCCCGGGCCGGGCAAGGGGTAGAAGAAGCGGGCGGCGGGGGTCAGCGCGAGCACCGGGGGCTGTGGTCGCGGCGGGGCCCGGCCGGGGTGAAGGCGAATGGGCCGGGCACGATGACCGGCCGGGTTCTTGTCGGTGATGGAGCGGGAGGAGCTCGCGGTCGGGGCGGCGGCTGGGGAATCGTGCCCGGCGGTCGCGGCCCTAGTGGGCCGGCACCCGGCCACGATCGGCCGAAGAGATCCGCCGTAACGGTGCCCGGGGCCGCTACCGGGCGCTGGCCGCCCAAGCCCAGGCCGAGGCGCGCGCGGCGGCCAAGACAACCAGGCTGCCTGCAGATCTGTGGCTGCGGAGCTGGGTCCAGCAGCGGCGGGAGAAGCGCTGGTCACCGGAGCAGATCAGCGCACGCTGAAACGACTTCTGGGGCCGACCGGAGATGTGACTGTCACACGAGACGGGTCTACCAGGCGGCCGCCGGAGAGTATCGGCGAGCAATGGCGGGTGTCAGCGGTACAGAATGTTCCATCTGCACCCGACCCGGCCGCAGGCACCGCCGACCAGCAGGCGCGCAGGCGGCTCCGGGCGCGAGGTCACACCGAATGTTCGTCACGGAGCGTGAGGCACGCAGTCCTGGCCTTCCCATCTACTGCACCGGTCTACTGCGCCGGAGGGGGGCCGATGTGTCGGTCTGCCAGAGCCCGAACTCGTTCCCGTGCGGGTCCTTGCAGGTCGAGAACCAGCCCATGCTCGGAACCGGCATCGGCTCGTTTGCCTCCCCGCCGAGCTCCTTCACACGCGCCGCACCTGCCTTGATGTCGTCGACCGCGAAGTACGGGCGCGTGCCGCGCTTGCCCGGCTCCATGTTCGTGATCGCGGCGCCCTGCTCCCCACCGACCTGGGTCGTGTGGTACTCGAACGGGCCGGGGTTCGCCTGGAACTGCCACCCGAACAGTGAGCCCCAGAACTCCTGGCTCCTCTGGGTGTCGTCCGCAGGGATCTCGATGTGCACGATCTCACCTGGCAACGCTGCCTCCTGGTTTCGTCGTTCACGGCGATGCCGCCGTCAGTCCTTACACCGCCCGGCCGCGTGAAACTCATAGGACGCCCGGACGCCGGGCTGTACGGTTATTTTCGCACACGTGATCGAGTATTGCGAGCGCGGTCACGCGGCATTTCCCGGCTGGCCCCCATCCGGGCACCACCGCTGGGTCCGGCGCTCCTTGTCGCTGGCGCGGCCGGCAGCACATCCGGCGGATCCGGTTCGAGTAGGCCCCGGCCTGCTGCCGATCTTCGCACCCGGTTACCGGGAATGGTCGGGCCGTTGGTGCGACCGTCAGCGAGCGATGGCGAACGGCACTGCGGCTCTGGGCGGCCGGGAGTGCCGGGCGCCTGATCCCGCCATCGCAGCAACGCGATCTCAGGACTGCATAGTCGCCGTCATGGATGCTTAGCTCGTCCCGCTGGAGCTAGCTGGGAACGATCATGGCTGGATTCGTTCCCAGTTGAGGGTACAAACGTTCGAAAAACTAGTCGGGACGGCGGGATTTGAACTCGCGACCCCTTGACCTCCAGTCAGCTCCTGAGCGTCGCTGGGCGTCGCTCAGGAGGGCTCACTGGGTACTTGAGCAGCCGTAATAGTGGCTCAGTGTGGGCGACTGTTGCCTGAAGCTGGTCCTCGTTGGCTCTTGGAATGGCTCTTCCTGCATATCCGCTGCGGAAGGCCAAAGGGGGAGTGGTTAGCCGGTCATGCGTGTCCGGTCGGGCTGGTGGGCTTCCGGCAGGCCGAGGTGCTCGGCCAGCCACGGCCCGGTCACGCTGCCCGGGGCACGCGCGACGTCTTCGGGCGTCCCGGCCGCGAGGATGTGCCCGCCTTCTGGGCCGCCGCCTGGTCCCATGTCGATGAGGTGGTCGGCGGCGGCGAGCAGGTCCAGGTCGTGGTCGATGACGATGATGGTGGCCCCGGCTTCCAGCAGCCGGTCGAACACGTCGGCCAGGGTGGCCACGTCGAGTGGGTGCAGGCCGGTGGACGGCTCGTCGAGGACGTACAGCGTGCCGCGCTGGCTGCTGCGCAGCCGGGAGGCGATCCGCAGCCGCTGCGACTCGCCGCCGGACAGGGACGGCGTGGGCTCGCCGAGCCGCAGGTAACCCAGGCCGACCTCGTCGACGGGCCGCAGCGCCGCGGCGACCGGGGCCCGGCCGGCGAACCGCTCCAGGGCGTCGTGCACGCTCAGGCCGAGCATGTCGGCGATGGTCAGGCCGTCGATCCGGACGGCCAGGGTGGCGTCGTTGAAGCGGGCGCCGCGGCAGGTCGGGCAGCCGACGGTGATGTCGGGCAGGTACTGGACGTCGAGGTCGATGTGGCCGAGGCCGCGGCAGGTCGGGCACTGGCCCTCGCGGGTGTTGAACGAGAAGCGCCCGGGCTTCCAGCGCCGCCGCCGGGCGTACGCGGAGCCGGCGAACACGCGGCGGATCTGGTCGAACGCCCCTGAGTAGGTCGCGGGTGTCGACCGCGCATTCTGGCCGATCGGCGAGGCATCGATCTGGACGACCTGGCGGATGCCGCCGAGGTCCAGGCGGCGGACGTGCCCGGGCGGCGCCGACCCGCTCAGCTGCGCCCGCGCGGCCGGGATGAGGCTGTCCAGGACGAGGGCGGTCTTCCCCGCGCCGGATGGCCCGGCCAGCGCGGTCAGCCGTTGCACCGGAAGGCGGCGGTGAGGTCGTGCAGGTTGTACAGGTCGCCGATCTCGATGGTGATCTGCCCGCCGGGACCGGCCCGCGCCGGACGGTCACCCGGCACGGCCGCGGCGCCGGCCAGGAACGGTCCCATGATCGAGTGCGGGTCGGTTTCCAGCTGGCCGGGGGTGCCCTGGGCGATCACCGTGCCGCCGCTGGCGCCGGCCCCGGGGCCGAGTTCGATGACCCAGTCCGCGGATCGGATGAGTTCCCGCTCGTGCTCGACCACGAGCACGGTATTGCCGTTCCCGGCCAGCGCAGTGATCGTCTTGCGCAGTCCCTGGACGTTGGCCGGGTGCAGCCCGACCGACGGCTCGTCCAGCACATACAGCATGCCGGTGGTGCTGGCCCGTACCGTCGAGGTGAGCTCGATCCGCTGTCGCTCTCCGGTGGACAGCGAGGCGCCGGCCCGGTCGAGGGTCAGGTAGCTGAGGCCGACGTCGAGCAGCGGCGTGAGCCTGCCGTTCAGCTCGGCGAGCAAACCGTTGGTCATCCGGCTGAGCTCGGCGGGCAGCCCGGCGGGCAGGCCGGCCGTGAACCCGCGCAACTCGCCCAGGCCGAGCGCGCTGATCTCGGCGATGTTGCGGCCGCCGAGCTGTGAGGTCAGCGCCTCGGGCCGCAGCCGGGTGCCGTGGCACACCGAGCAGACGCGGGTGATGAGGAAACGCTGCACCAGGCGGCGGGTGCGCTCGTTGTCGCTGCGCAGCGAGCGTTCCACCGCGGCGACGGCGTTGTCGTAGTTGACCGACAGCTGCACGGTCCGCCCGCTGCGGCCCGAGCGCAGCGTCACCTGCCGCCGGACCGGTTCACCGTGCAGCACGATGTCGCGCTCGCGGGAGGTCAGCGACCGGTACGGCACATCGAGCCGGACCCCGAGCTCGCGCGCGGCATACATCGACAGCCGCCGCCCGCCGGAATTCCACGGCAGCACCGCGCCCTGCTCGATCGTCTTGCCCGGGTCGGGAACCAGGGCGGCGATGTCGACCTCGGACCGCACGCCCAGGCCGTGGCAGGCCGGGCACGCGCCGTAGGAGTTGAAGGCGAAGGACTCGGCGCTGGGGTGCTCGAAACGCGCGCCGCACACCGCGCAGACGATCTCCTCGCCGTACGTAGCGATCGACGGCGCTACCCGGTGGCCATTCGGGCACAGGTGCGAACCCAGCCGCGACATCATCAGGCGCAGCACGTTGAGCACCTCAGACATGGTGCCGACCGTGCTGCGCGGCCCCGGTACCGGCGGGCGCTGCCGCAGCGCCAGCGCGGCCGGAAGGTGGTCGATCCGGTCCACGTCCGGCCGCTGGGCCTGGGTCAGCCGCCGGCGGCTGTAGGTGCTCAGGCCCTCCAGGAACCGCTGCATGCCCTCGGCGTACAGCGTGCCCATGGCCAGCGACGTCTTACCCGATCCGGACACCCCGACCACCGCGACCGTCCGCCACAGCGGCACATCAACGTCGATATCCCGCAGATTGTTGTGCCGGGCCCCGCGCACCGCGATGACCGTGGGCAGGGTTCCCGGCACGCGAATACCACTGGTGGTGGCGCCGGGCTGGGCGGCCGGGCCAGGCCGGGTTCGCCGCGTCACCGGGGTGGTCTCCGTCATGATGGCGTTCCTCATTGGTGGCTAGCGGCGGCATATGACGGTGCCGGCGGGGTCACGCCGATGGCGGTGTCGAAGAGTATCTGCTGCAGCGGGCGGGGCAGGTCGCCGTTCCAGACCAGGGCCGCCGTCGCGGTCAGCGGGTGGCCGGCGATGCTGACCCGGGCCATGTCGCCGGCGCCGGCCGGGCGGGGTAGCCGGATCACGCCGGGCGGGGGTCCGGCGATGGCGGTGGGGCCGGTCAGCACCGCGGTGGGCCGGCTGGCGGTGGCGGCGAAGGTGAGCGCCATCGGCAGGGAATGCCGCACCGGGAGCAGCCGGGTGCCGACGAGCTGTTCCAGCCGCCCGATCTGCTGGCTCAGGGTCGGCCGGGCGATGAACAACCGCTCCGCGGCGCGGGTGAACGTGCCCGCGTCGGCGACCGCGACGAAGTACCGCAAGTGCCGCAGCTCAAGACCCTGCGGCGCCTGTGTGTCCGGCGCGGGTAGCAGAACCGGTTCCGCCGGTGATTGCTTCATGTCTGTCACCTGTATCCCATTCGGGCCAGACCCGCACCAGGGCCGGCGCTCACCGGCCCCGGTGCGTCCTGGTCAGGGGTGGACCGGTCCGCTGGGCCCGCGGTCGAGGCGCAGCGACTGCATGATGGCGAACGTAGTGGTGGTGGTGAAAATCTCGATGTCCGCTGCGGCCAGCACGCCGGTGTACTTCGCGATGACGGGCGCGGCCGCGCGCTCGGTGACGGTGTCGAGGTGGGCTTTAACCCCGGCCCAGACGTTCTCCCCGTACCTCACGAAGTAGGGCGTCGGGTCGACGGTGGCCAGCGCCTCTCTCGCGCTGGCTTCGATGTCGGCGATGTACTGCTGGTGAACGGCGATGTCGTCGCGGGTGGCGAGCCTGCCGAGGTGCCCGCCGATGAAGTGTTTCCACGGGTAGGACAGCGCGGTGGCCGGGGCCTGGATGTACCCGGGGACGTCCTCGCTGAGGTTGAGGTTGTAGATGGGCACCCAGCCGGCATTGACGATGTCGATGAGCATGAGGGTGTCGTGGCCGGGGAAGTGGATGTAGATGTTGTCCGGCGAGTGGTTGGGGCCGTGCCAGGCCAGCTCGGCGCGCTCACCGCCCACCTCGAGGGTGTAGCGGTCGGCGAAGGTGATCTCCGGTGTCGGCCGGGCTGGGTCGTTGTCCCGCAGCAGCAGCCGCCGGGTCTCCTCGTGCCCGATGCGGACCACGTCCCCGTCGAACAGCGAGGACGCGCCGACGTGGTCGTCGTGATGGTGTGAGTAGACGAGGTGGGTCACCGTGTTGCTCACGCCGTTGGCGGCGGCGATCTCGTCCACGGCCCGCCGCAGGTTGTGGCCGATGCTCGGGGGTGCGTCGAACAGCACGACGCCGTCCCGGGTGGTCAGGAACGCCGACTGGTAGACGCCGTCGGTGACCCAGTACAGGTTCCGCTCGACGCGCCCGACGTAGTACCCCTGGTCGTTGAGGGCCGGGCCGAGCGCTGACCGGGGGACCGGCGCGTAGTCGGGCAGTGCTGGTGATGTCACGGGTATCTCCCTTGAATCTCGGGCACGTCCCCTGGCGGGCGTGCCAGCCTTCGCGACGGACCCAGGCTCGCCGCCAGGCAGGTGAGAGGTCGTCACCAGACCCCGGTGATTCGCGAGACCGGGGCATACTCGGGCGCCGTTGAGAGTGCGTACGCTGGCCTGGTACCGAGAGCGGAGGCGCTAGGAGTACGCCGCCGACGGCCGGGCGTCAGGCGCAGACACCAAGGCAGGCCCCGAAGGTGGCTCCAGCAGCACCCCGGCTGATCGACCGGGGCGATCTTCTCGCCGCCCTCGATCGCGCGGCGGCGGGGAAGGTGACGATCATCTCGGCTCCCGCTGGCAGCGGGAAGACGTCGCTGATGCGCGCGTGGGCAGACCGTCCGGGCCAGCCGCATCGGCTCGCCGCCGTGCAGGTGCAACGCGACCAGCACGACGCCCAGCTTTTCTGGCTTGCCCTAATCAACGCGGTCCGTCACGCCTCCAGCGTGGCCAGCCGCGCGGAACCGCCAGCAGCGACACCCGACTTCAACGGGCAGGCGATGGTCGACCGAGTGCTATCGGAGCTCGCCGACCATCGCGGTCGCGTCATCCTGGTCATCGACGATCTCCACGAGCTGAACTCGCCGGAGGCCCTCGCTCAGCTCACGCGCCTGCTGACGAACCTTCCCCCCCGCGTGCACGCGATACTGGCCACGCGTCGCGATCTCCAGCTGCGCCTGCACCAGCTGCGCCTGGCAGGCGAGCTGGCCGAGATCCGCGCGGCGGATCTGCGCTTCACCGAACGCGAAACTCGCGAGCTTCTCGATGCCTCGGGTATCGCGCTGTCCGAGGCCGGGGCAGCGCTACTGCACCAGCGAACGGAAGGGTGGGCTGCAGGCCTGCGGCTCGCAGCGATCTCACTGGCTGGTCACCCCGATCCCGAGCGTTTCGTCGCGGAGTTCTCCGGGAGCAACCGCACGGTCGCCGAGTATCTGATGGCCGAAATGCTGGAACGCCAGCCGGACGACGTGCAGCAGCTGCTGCTGCGCACCTCTTTGCTCGATCGCGTCAACGGTGAGCTGGCCGATCTGCTGACCGGCCGCTCGGGCTTGGAACGGATCCTGCTGGAACTCGAAGACGCGAACGCGTTCGTGGTATCCCTCGACCCCGAGCGCACGTGGTTTCGCTACCACCACCTCTTCGGGGATCTTCTCCGGCTGGAGCTGCGCCGGACCCAGCCCGAGGAAGTGCGGGCGCTGCACCGGCGGGCCGCTGACTGGTTCACCGAGCATGGCCAGATTGTCGACGCGATCCGGCATAGGCAAACGGTGGGTGACTGGCCTGGCGCGGCCCGGCTGCTCGCCGACCATGCGTTCAGCCTGACGCTCGACGGGCACTTGCAGACCATCCAGGCGCTGTTGCGGGCCTTCCCACCGGGAGTCCCCGCGGACGATCCGGAGCTGGCCCTGGTGCGGGCAACGAGTGATGTTTTCCAGGGACGCCTGGACGAGGCGGCCGCCCATCTGGCGGTCGCCGAGTTGCACGCCGAGACGGCGCCGGCGGATCGCCAGCGCCGCCTCCGGGTGGCAATCGCGTCGGTGAAGCTGTCGCTGGCCAGGCGGCGCGGTCACCTGGCCGGCGTCGCCGAACAGGCCAGGTTCCTCGCCTCACCAGTAACCGGGCAGTCCGACGAAGACATCGCGCTCGGCAGCGTCCTGCGAGCGGTGGCGCTGTACAACCTGGGGATCGTCGAGTCGTGGGCCCTGGGGCTTGAAGACGCTGAACGCCACCTGCAGGAGGGCGCCGTTCTGGCCCGGGAGATCGGTCGGCCCTATCTCGAGGTCGGCTGCCTCGCGCAGCTCGGTTTCGCGGCGAGGATCCACTCGTTCGCCACTTCCCGGCGCCGCTGCTACAAGGCGATAGCGCTTGCCGGGCGCTACGGCTGGGACACGCATCCGATCATCGCACCCGCGCTGGTAACGCTGGCCGCCAACATGATCTGGGCGGGTGAGTTCGACGAAGGCGAGCGATGGCTGCAGCGCACCGCACGGGCCCTGCAGACAGACGCCAGCCCGGGCATCAGCCAGCTGCTGCACATGGCGACCGGGATGCTCCACGCCGGCCGCGGCCGGCACCGCGAGGCGCTCGAGGAATTCAGCACGGCTGAACGCCTGCAAACGCAGCTGGCAGGCTGGCACACACTGGCGAGCCAGCTGGCCGGCTGGACGCTGGCCACCCAAGCCCGCCTGGGGATGTCCGGCGAAGCCGGAGCCTGTCTTGCGGCGCTCGCTGACGAGCGAGCGAACCTGGGTGAGATCCGTAACGCCGCGGCGTTGATCTGCCTCGCCGAAGGCAATCCGGCCGGAGCTCTCGGCGCGCTGCACGATGTTCTCGACGGCACCGCACCGGTCATCGGTGATGGCACGATCATTGAAGCTCACCTGCTGAGCGCGCTCGCCCACCATAAGCTCGGTGACCACCGTGCGGCGAACCAGGCAACCGAACGCGCCCTCGCCCTCGCCGAGCCTGACCGGCTGGTCCTGCCGTTCGCGATGAAGGGGTCACGGGAGCTGCTCGAGGCCCTGCCGCGGCATGAGACAGCTCACGCCGCACTGCTCACCGACATCCTCGACGTGGTGCATGGCTCATCCTTGATGGCCAGGGACCAGCCGCCACCGCCGCCAACCGAGGACCTCAGCCCGAGCGAGCTCAGGGTGCTGCGGTATCTCCCGACGAACTTCTCCAGGCCTGAGATCGCACGCGAGCTGTCGGTCTCGGTGAACACGGTCAACACGCACATCCGCAACATCTACGCCAAGCTCCAGGCCAGCGATCGCTCCGCTGCGGTGGAGCGCGCGCGAGAGCTGCGGCTGCTATCGGCCGGCGCGACGCGCTAGCACGCGGTCACCAGATCCTGGTGATGCGGGTTCACCTGCCAGCGCCCAACCATAGCTGCATGGACCAAGCACCCGCCCTGTACACGATCCGGATCAACGGCCACCTCGGCGCCACGGCGCTGTCCGCGTTCCCAGCCATGGTGTCGCAGCTTCAAGGCGCCGAAACCGTACTCACCGGCCGCCTGGATCGTTCGGCACTCTACGGCGTACTAGCTGAGATCGAGGCGCTCGGCCTCGACCTCGTCGAGGTCCGCCAGCTCACACCACAACGCAAATCACCAGAACCAGGCGACAGCCGCCCACCCTGACGGCCACTAGCTTGGGGCCACGTAAGGCTCGGACGAGGGATCGGCCGGGCCTGCAGACACGAACATCGGGAGGCATGAGATGCTCACCACTACCCAGCCGTCTATGACACGGCTCAAGGTGAACGAAGCGTGGTACGAGGCGCTGTTCGCCTCCGCGCTGCAGCCATCGGACTCCCCAACCGCCGAGGTGGTCGCCGAGGCCATCAGCTGCGCCCTGCGGCAGTTCGGCGTCCGTGGCTGCGCCGGCCGGATGGCACAGGAGTTCGGCAACCACCCCGACGCGGCCGCCAGCCGGATGCGCTGGGTGCGCCAGCTCGCCCATGCGGCGGGAGGCGGACGATGAACGAGACCTGTGACCGGTGCGGACCAGCGGTCCGCGCGGTCTACCGCGCCGGCCGGCATGGCGAGCTCTACCGCCCCGCCGGTGCTCCACGCCCCAGGAATGCGCCCATTGCGGCCTCGACGCGCCACCACCGACAACCAGCGTTAGCGAAACCGTGGGTGCGGAATAACCACCCACCTGCCGCGAGACGCCGCCTCACTGAGTTATTCGCTGCCCTGCTCCACGAGAGTCTGCAAGACGGAGCTGCTTTATAGCGGCGGCATTACGCGCCGGGCCGATTCCAGGTCCGATCACGCACCGTGATCGGGTCACAGGCCGGAGCGCTTGGCGGCCGATCAGGACCGTGGGCGCCAGCCGACGTGCAGGCTGAGCAGCATCCGGCGTGCACACCCCCGGGGCTGATGCTCCATGTCGGCCAATGCCAGCCCACGCTGAGCATCAAGACTGCTGCCGGGTGGGCCTTTGGAGCAGCCGGTTGTGCAGTTCGGTGGTGAGGGTGTGGATCTCGCGGGTCAGCTGGGTGTTGGTTTTGAGTTCCAGTTCTTGCTCGGTGAAGTCGTGGTCGGCTTTGGCCTGCTGGAATGCCGCCTGCCGGTTCTGGCCGATCATGACGAAGGTGGAGAGGAAGATCGCTTCCAGTGACACGATCAGCGTCAGTGTTGGCCACGGTTTGGATTCGATGAACAGCATCCAGATGGTGAATAGCGCGATGTGGAGGTAGACGAAGTTCATCGACCCGGCGAAGGCGGTGATCCAGTCGGCGATCCGCAGCTGAAGGTCCTCGGCCCGTTGCGCCTCTTGCGCAAGGACGACGGGGTGGTGCCGGATTCTGTCCGGTTGCGCGGTTTGCCGGTCATCTCCAGGCTCGGCCGCCTGGCCCGCGGCACCAGCGGCGTGTCGCGTCCGCTCCGGCTGGGCCTGTGGACCGTCTGAGCCTTCTGCGCTCGGGTTAGGTTTGGCCATTCTGGTGCCTCCGAAATCGTTTGGATCGCGGTCGTCGCGACGGTCGCGCCTGCCAAGCCCGGTCAGGGCTCGGCAGGCGCTCAGCGGGCGCCTAGCGGCCAGGGCCGTGGCGCTCCGCGCCCGGTATCAGGCTGCGTCGGCCATGACCGAGTGCAGGTTCTTCCCGGTCCGGCGCGCGTCGACGCCCATCACGATCAGCGAGACCCCGTAGATCAGG
>WNGF01001964.1_pt1 | contig 41648 bp, 38 predicted proteins | sample 5400641 | NCBI WGS metagenome assembly WNGF01 (sample SAMN13153371, study PRJNA577476) | soil metagenome | isolation source: 80 cm soil or saprolite under grassland replicate 2 | place: USA:California | collected 2016-06-15 | reverse complement strand
GCGCTGGTCGGCCGGGACAGCGAGCTGGCCCTGCTGACCGGGCTCGTCGCCGACGTGGCAGCCGGCCGGGGCCGGTCGGTGTGGGTCGAAGGCGAGCCCGGAATCGGCAAGTCGGCCTTGCTCGCGGCCGGCTTGGCCGAGGCGGAGCAGCTCGGCTGCGAGGTGTTCTGGGAGGCGGCCGACGAGGCCCGGCAACGCTTTCCGTTGTGGGTACTGCTGGACTGCCTGCGCGCCGGGTCGCGCTCCACCGACCCGGTCCGGGCGGAGATCGCGAGCCTGTTACGCGGCGAGGGCTCGACCGGGCTGACCCCCGGTGACGCGGTAGCGGCCGTGGCGGAGCGGCTGCTGGTGCTGGTGGACCACCTGTGCGCGGCCTCCCCGGTGGTGCTGGTCGTCGAGGACCTGCACTTCGCCGACGAGGCCAGCCTCGCCCTGTGGGCGCGGCTGCACGTTGCGGTCGGGCAGCTGCCGTTGCTGCTGGTCGGCGCCTGCCGGCCGGTGCCGGCGCGGCCCGAGGTGGCGGCGTTACGGCAACGGATGAGCGGCGAGGAGGTCGTCGTTGTCGCGCTGGGACCGCTGGCCGCACACCAGGCGGTCGATCTGGTGGCGCAGCTCGTCGCGGCTACGCCCGGACCGCGGTTGCGGCGGCTGGCCGGGCAGGCCGGCGGGAACCCGCTGTACCTGCGGGAGCTCGTCGACGCCCTGCTCCGCGACGAGGGGATCCGGGTGGCGGCCGGGGTCGCCGAGCTGGTCGATGCGCAGGTACCCCGACCGGTGTCGCTCACGGCGGCGATCGGCCGCCGGTTGCGGTTCCTGTCCGAACCGGCCACCGCGGCGCTGCAGCTGGCGGCGCTCCTGGGCGCGGAGTTCGCCACCGAGCACCTGCGAGTGGTGACCGGCAGGACCGGACCCGAGCTGACCGGCCTGGTGCAGGAGGCGGTCTCGGCCGGCGTGCTGGCCGAGACCGGGTCGGGTGACCGCTTGGCGTTCCGCCACGGGCTGATCCGGCAGGCGCTGTACGACGAGATTCCCGCGCCCGTCCGAGCGGGGTTGCACCGCCACGCGGCACATGCGCTGGCCGGCGCCGGGGTACCGGCCGAACGCGTGGCCGAGCACCTGCTGGCGGCTCAGAAGGTGACCGACGCCTGGGTGCTCGACTGGGTGACGGATAACGCCCCGATGTTGATCTACCGGGCGCCGCAGATCGCGGTGGAGCTGCTCGGGCGGGTCCGCGAGCTGACCGACGCCGCCGATCCGCGCCGCGAGTCGTTGGACACCAGCCTGGTCACGGCGCAGTTCCTGCTCGGTCGTAACGACGATGCCGAACAGCTGGCCCGCGCGGTGCTGGCCGGCACCCGCGACCCGGCGGTGGCCGGCCGGATGACCTGGACCCTCGGGTACATCCTGCTGCGCAACGTGCGGGCGGACGAGGCGTTGGCGGCGGCCACCAGTCAGCAGCTCCCGGCGCTGGACGCAGTGTGGACGGCGCGCGTGCGCGCGCTGCAGGCCATGATCTTCACCCAGCTCGGCGCCGAGCGCGTCGGCGAGGCGGAGGCGAGCGCACACCAGGCCGAGGTCGCGGGCGAGCAGGCCGGCGACCCGTTCGCCGTCGGCTATGCCGTGCACGCCCTGTCCCTGGTACACAGCCGCTACCACCGCGACCCGATCGCGCTGCTGAAGCTGGTCGACAGGGGGTTGGCGGTGCTCGGAGACCAGCCGGAGACCAACGACCTGCGGCTGCTGCTCCTGGGCAACCGGGTCACCGCGCTGGACAACCTGGGCCGGCCGGCTGACAGCGATCGGGCGATCGGGGAGGCGCTGGCGCTGGCTGAGCGCATCGGAACCCCCCAGCGACTCGCGATGATCCGGCTGATCGCGGCCGAGCACTGGTTCGTCGCAGGGCGCTGGGACGACGCGCTCGTCGAGCTGGACGCGACGAGCGAGCTGCCACCGTCCGGTCCGCTGTGGCCGGTGCTGCTGCATGGCGTCGGTGCGCTGATCGCCGGCCACCGGGACGAGCGGACCGTCATGGAAAGCCATCTGCAGGCGGTCGCCCACCTGGATGTCACCAGCACCGGACTGCGCCCGTTCGCCACATATCTGATCGCGGCCCAGGCGCTGGCCGCCGAGCGCGACGGCGAGCCCGGACAGGCGCTGGCGCTGCTCTCGATGGTGGTCGATCCAAACATCATCCGATCCGAGGACAGCTATCTGTGGTACCCCGAGGTGGTCCGCCTCGCGCTGATGGTCGGCGACCGGACCCTCGCGCGGACGACAACCGACACCTGTGTCATGGAGGCCGGCTCATCGTCGGCCCCGGCCCAACAGGGCGCCGCCGCACACTGCCGCGGCCTGATCTCGGGCGACCCCGCGCTGCTGGTCGAGGCCGCCGACACCTACGACGGGGTGGGCCTACCCCTGTTTCGCGGGCAGGCGCTGCAGAGCGCCGCCGTTCGGTACGCCGAGCACGAAGACGCCCCGCAGGCCCACGCGGCGCACGCCACAGCCATCGACATCTACACCCACCTCGGCGCGGCCTGGGACATCCGGCGGGCCGACAGCCAGCTGCGCCGGCTCGGCATACGCCGCGGCTCGCGCGGCCCCCGCCGCCGCCCGGCCACCGGCTGGGACGCGCTGACCCCCACCGAGTTCAAGGTCGCGGAGCTGGTCGCGGAGGGCCGTTCCAACCCGGATATCGCCGCCGAGCTGCTGCTGTCCCGGCGCACCGTACAGAGCCATGTCTCGCACATCCTGGCCAAGCTCGGTGCCCATTCGCGCGTCGACATCGCGCGGGAAGCCATGCACCATTCATAACTGAACCGTTCAAGATGGTTTGGGGCCTGGCGTAACGGGCCGAAAACGGATGCAGGTGAGCGAGCTGAGCGAGCGGAGCGAGCGAGCTGGTCGGCTCACCAGCGGGTCGTCGGCAGCCGTGGTGGGCCGCGGTGACGAGGTGGGGCGGCTCCTGGAGCTGGTCGGTGGGGCCGTGGCGGGTCGCGGCGCAGCCGTCCTCATCCAGGGCGAGCCGGGGATCGGCAAGACGACCCTGCTCGACGTGGTGACCGCCGAGGCTCGCCGCCTGGGCGTGCGGGTGCTGCGCGGCGCCGGCGAGGAGCGCGCGCGGCGGTTGCCGTTCGCGGCGATCGGGTCAGGTCTGGGGCTGCATTCGTGGCCGGACGCCGAGGGGCTGGGCCAGGTCGCCGCGCTGCTGCGCGGCGAGCGCGGCGCGGTCACCTCGGCGGGCGCGGCCGATCAGGAGTTCATCGTCACCGAGGCGATCCTCGACCTGGTGGACCGATGGTGTACGGCCGGCTCGGTGGTCCTGATCATGGATGATCTGCAATGGGCCGACCCGTCGAGCCTGGTGGTGCTGAGCCGCCTCGGCCGAGCGATCGACCAGCTGCCCCTGCTCGTGGTCGCCGCGTACCGGCCGATCCCCCGTGGCGAGGAGTTCGACACGCTGATCCGCGGTCTCGACGCGCGCGGGGCGGTGCCGCTGACCCTCGGTCCGTTGGACCCGCCCGCCGTCGCCGCGCTGGTGGAGCAGCTTGCCGGAGCACCGCCAGGGCCGGGCCTGCTGGACCTGGTCGCCGGCGCCGGCGGGAACCCGCTGTACATCACCGAGCTGGTCGACGCGCTGACCCGGGAGGGGCGGCTGCGGATCGTCGCGGGCACCGCGACCCTGGTCGAGGGTCGCAACGTACCGGAGTCGCTGGTTGAAGCGATCCTGCGGCGGCTGGCCTTCCTGTCCAGCGAGGCTCGCGAGGTGCTCCGGGTGGGTGCGGTCCTGGCGCCTGGCTTCACCATCACCGAACTGTCCACTGTGCTCGGTACCTCGGTCATGACGCTCTGGGACGTGGTGAACGAGGCGCTCAACGCGGGCCTGCTTGCCGACGCCGACGACGAGCTGGTCTTCCGGCACGAGCTGATCCGCCAGGCGTTGGCCGAGGACCTGCCGGTCGAGGTGCGGCGCTCGTTGCAGGTACGGGCGGCGAAGGCGCTCGTGTCGGCCGGGGCACCGGTGGAGCGGGTGGCCCAGTACCTGCTGGCCGGCGGGAGCCTGGACGCCGAGGCGGTGGACTGGCTGGCGCGCGTCGCGGACCCGCTGATCGTCCGGGCTCCGGGTCTCGCCGTGGATCTGCTCGAACGGGCGCTCGACCAGCACCTGATGCACGGTGACCTGCCACGGCTCAAGCTGGCTCGCGCCTTGCTGTGGGCGGGCCGGCCGGTCGAAGCCGAACGGGCGGCGCGGGCGGCGCTGGCCGCCCAGCCCGAGCCCGCGTCCGACGGGGCGCTGCGGTGGCTGCTGGCGCACGCCTGCTTCCAGCAAGGTCACGTGGAGCTCGCGATCGCCGAAGCCAAGCGGGCGGTGTCGGCAGCCACCGTGCCAGCCGCGATCAAGGGTCGCCTGCACGGGTTCATCGCGCAGTGCCTGCTGCTGCTTGGCCAGGTTGACGCCGCCGACGCCGCCGCGACCCAGGCGCTGCCCGCGGCGGCGGCCGGCGCCGACACCTACGGCACCGCGTACGGGCTATACATCAAGGCCGGGGTACGCCTGATGGAGCAGCGCCACGAGGAGGGGGTAGAGCTGGCGGACCGGGCCCTGACCGCGCTCGGCGCGCTGGAGATCCAGCCCGACCTGCAGATGGCCCCGCACGTCATCCGCGGCTTCTGCCTGCTGGAGCTGGATCGCCTGGCCGATGCCGAAGCGGCGTTCGAGACCGGGCTGCGACAGAGCGAACGTGGCGGGCGCGCGTTCCTGACTTGGCACCACATGGGCCTGGTCCGGATCCGGTACCTGAACGGCCGGTGGGACGATGCGCTGGCCGAGATCCAGGCCGGGTTGGACACCATGGACCCGCTCGGGATGGGACAGGCGCTACGGAGCCACGCGGCGATGATCGCGATGCACCGGGGCGACTTCGCCACGTACGCCGGGCTGGTGGGCCAGGCCGACAACAGCCTGGCGGGAAAGTACTGGGACTTCCTGCGCCTGCTGGCCCAGACGCTGGCCTGGGAGGGTGATGGCCAGCCCGAGCGCGCCCTGCGGTCCCTGATGGAGTACTGGGAGCAGGGCGTTGAGACGTTGCCCCAGCCGGTCAAGCTGAACTACCTGTGCCCGGACATCGCCCGCCTCTCGGTCGCCTTGAGCGCCCCGGACCAGGCCCGCCGGGTGGCGACCACGCTGGACAAGCTCGCCGAGGTCCACCCCGCGCCGAACATCCGGGGTACGGCCGCCCTCTGCCAGGGCGCCGCCGACCGGGACGCCGGGCTGCTCTTCGTGGCGGCAGACGCCTTCCAGCAGGCCGGCCGGCCGCTGTACGAGGGGTACGCGTACGAGCTGGCCGCGGCCGTCCTGGTCGAGCAGCGGCGGGCGGCCGAAGCGCGCACCGCGCTCGATGCCGCTCTGGATCGGTATGAACGCCTGGACGCCGTCTGGGACATCGACCGGGCCACCAGCCGGCTGCGGCAGGCTGGGCTGCGCCGCCGCCGGGCGCCACAGCGGCCTCGCATCGGCTGGGGCTCGCTGACCGAGACCGAGCGCAAGATCGCCATCTTGGTGGCCGCCGGTCGATCTAGCCCGGACATCGCCTCTGAGCTGTTCCTGTCCCGGCGGACCGTGCAGAGCCACATCTCGCACATCCTCGCCAAGCTCGGTCTCAGCTCGCGCATTGAGCTGGTGACCACGGCCATTGAGGCCGGTCATAACTCTGTGTTACCACCCGACTAGCTAGTGACTGCGTTAAGTACTGTCAAGTGGCGGTTGTTTCGCATCGGCGTGAGGAGCAACGTGCCAGTAGTGACAACCCATGGCCGGGTCGTCACTGCAGTTCCCGTGGCGTCCCCGTCGCCGTGTGTCTACGCGGCTGCGGCGACGGGTGACAAAGGGGCGACGGGTGCCAAAGGGAGACGTCCACTTCCCCACCTCAGCTTGAGGAGACGTCATGGCCGGTGCCGAGAGCCTGGTGTCAAGCGCTCTTGAGCAGGACGACCTGGATCTCGTACGGCGTACCACGGAGCTGCACGCTCCGGTGACCGTCCCGTACGGCGTCATCTGCCGCAACTGCTCGTGGCCCTACCCTTGCGCCACCCGTCGCGTGTGTGACGAGCTGTTGCAGACCGACAACCTGCAGGAAGCGGCGCCGTAGCGGGCCAAGCTCCCGGCGGGACCACCGCCGGTCGGCGGTCGTCGCCGGCCGGCGCCGCTGCGTCGCGACACCGCCTGGCGTTGTAACGCAGGTGGCGGGTCAGGCGCTCTTACAGGTGACCACCGTTTCTCCGCGTACGGATCGGCCGCACCATGCTCCGGGGGAGGCGCCGATGACGCATCAGGTCCGCGGTCCCGCCCATGCGCGGGTGGAGATGCCTCGCCTGTCTGCGTTGGAGACGTTGCGAGTATGGATGGTCGCTCTCGGCCCTGTGCTGGCGCAGGGCGTCATCGTGCGACGACCCAGGATGGTCGCGCTCGCCGAGAAGCTCGACGCGGACCGCCGGGCCGGTCGCCTGTTGCAAGACCTCCGCGACCGGTACGGTCCGGGCCCGGTCCGGCTTCGGGTACCCGGACGATCGGTCGCGCTGGTGCTCTCGGCGGCGGATGTGCAGCGCGTGCTTGAGGAGTCACCGGAGCCGTTTACGCCGGCCAGCAAGGAAAAGCGGGCGGCGCTGTCGCACTTCCAGCCCGACGGCGTACTGATCTCGCAGGGCCGGCCGCGCCAGGAACGCCGGCAGGTCAACGAGGCGGCGCTGGACACGCACCAACCTGTACACCGGCTGGCCGGCTCGTTCCAGACGAAGGTACGCGAGGAGGCGCGGCAGATCCTGGCCGCGGCCGGCGAGTCCGGGCAGCTGGGCTGGGCGGAGCTCGCCGCGGGCTGGTGGGCTCTGGTGCGCCGGGTGGTCCTCGGTGACGCCGCCCGTGACGACCACGAGGTGACCGACCTGCTGACCGAGCTGCGGCAGGATGCCAACTGGGCGTACCTGCGGCGGCCGCGGGAGGAGCTGCGGGAGCGGTTCATGGCGCGGCTGCGCACCCATCTGCGCCGGGCCGAGCCGGACAGCCTGGCCGGAATGCTCGCCGACATCCCCGGGAGGCGGGCGACCGACCGCGAGGGCCAGGTGCCGCATTGGTTGTTCGCGTTCGACGCTGCCGGTATCGCCGCGTTCCGGACGCTGGCGTTGCTGGCGACCCATCCGGCACACCGGGCGCGGGCACGCGAGGAGCTCAGCGCTTGGGAGACCGGTACGCTTCGGTACCTGCGGGCGTGCGTGCAGGAGTCGGTCCGGCTGTGGCCCACGACGCCGGTCGTGTTGCGGGACAGCACGACCGAGACGATGTGGCCCGGCGGCGTGCTGCCCGCCGGCACCGCCTTCCTGATCCTCAGCTCGTTCTTCCACTGGGACGAGTGGACCCTGCCCTACGCCGATCGTCTTACGCCGGAGATCTGGCTCGACGGGCGCGCCAGCGACGGGCCGCTCATCCCGTTCAGCGCCGGACCGGCCGCGTGCGCCGGCCGCAACCTGGTCCTGTTCCTCACCAGCAGCCTGCTGGCGGCGCTCCTCGACGCGGCGGACTTCAGGTTGCTGTCGCCTCGGCTCGACCACCGCCATCCGCTGCCGCGTACCTTGAACCACTTCAGCCTGCGCTTCGCCACCCGGCGCCTGGAGAGTTAATGCGCCGGTAACCCGCCGCTGACTAGGCTCCCGTCATGGCGGACATCTTCGACGCGTACCCGATGTCCGAAGCCTGGGACGAGATGTTCGAACGGCCGGGCCAACCGCGCGCGCCCTACCAGTCGCTGTTCGCCACCCTCCAGCCGCTGGCGCCGGCCGACCTCCGGTACCGCGCCGAAGCGCTGGCTTCGCGTACGCCGGTGAGGAGCGCCCGTTCCCGCTCGACCTGGTGCCCCGCATCATCGACGCGGTCGAGTGGGACCTGCTCATCCGGGCGGTACGCCAGCGGGTGCGCGCCCTGGAGGCGTTCCTGGCCGATGTCTACGACTCGGGCCGCGTGCTCGCCGATGGCGTCGTGCCCAGCCGGCTCGTGGTCACCAGCGCCCACTTCTGGCGGCAGGCCCACGGCATCGTGCCGCCCAACGGGGTACGCGTGCATGTCAGCGGCGTCGACCTCGTCCGCGACGAGCGGGGCCACTTCCGCGTGCTCGAGGACAACCTGCGCATCCCATCCGGGGTCAGCTATGTCATCGAGAACCGCCGGGCGATGACGCAGACGATGCCGGCGCTGCGCGGCCTACTTCGAGCACGCGCTGCTCGCCCGGTTGATGGGCGTGGAGCTGGTGGAGGGGCGCGACCTGCACTGCACCGGCAACCGGGTGCGGATGCGTACCACGCAAGGCGAGCGCCCGGTGCAAGTGGTGTACCGCCGGGTCGACGACGAGTTCATCGACCCGCTGCATTTCCGACCCGACTCGGTCATCGGCTGCCCGGGCATCGTGAACGCGGCCCGCGCCGGGCACGTACCCGACCTGATCCGCTACTACCTGGCCGAGGAGCCGCCTGGACCGGCTCGGCGAGCTGGTGCTCAAGCCGGTTGACGGCTCGGGCGGCGAGGGCATCGTGATCGGTCCCCAGGCGTCCGAGGAGACGCTCGCCGCGTTGCGGGACACGGTCAAAGAAGATCCCCGCGGCTGGATCGCCCAGCGTCCGGTGGCGCTGTCCACCTCGCCGACGCTGATCGGCGACCGGGTCGCGCCGCGCCACATCGACCTGCGCCCGTTCGCGGTCAACGACGGCGACGACGTATGGCTGCTGCCCGGCGGGCTGACCCGGGTGGCGCTGCCGGAGGGCACGCTGGTCGTCAACTCCAGCCAGGGCGGCGGCTCGAAAGACACCTGGGTGCTGGCCGGCCTGGAGCTCGCGCCGGCACCGGCCCCGCCCGTGGCACCGCACGGCGGGCTCGCGCCGCCGGAGACCGCGCCCGCTCCGCGCGATGTCGGCCCGGCCGCCCAGATAGCAGGGCAGCAGTAGTGCTCTCGCGAATCGCCGAGTCGCTGTTCTGGATCGGCCGCTACGTCGAGCGGGCCGACGACAAGGCACGCATCCTCGACGCGTTCCTCGGGCGCCTGCTGGAGGATCCGTGGGCCGACGAGGACGTGGCATGCCGTGAGGTCACCGCGATCCTCGGTGCCCCGGCGCCGCACGACGGGCGGCTGGCCGCCGGAGACGTCCTGGACCTGCTGGCCTTCGACACCACCAACGCGAGCGCGATCGCCGGGGCGCTCGCCGCCGCCCGGGACAACGCCCGCGGTACCCGGGAGGCCATTTCCAGCGAGATGTGGGAATGCCTCAATGTGACCTGGCACACGCTGGACAGCCAGCGGCGCGCCGCCGAGCGGCTCGGACCGAGCCTGTTCCTGTCGTTCGTCCGGGAGCGTGCCGCGGTGCTCGCGGGGCTGGCCGAGTCGACGATGAGCCGTGACGACGGCTGGCGGTTCCTGGTGCTCGGGCGCAGCCTCGAACGCGTGGACATGACCACGCGGCTGCTGTCCATTCAGGCCAGTGCCGCCGAGTACGACCCTGGCTGGCGCACCGTGCTGCGCGCCTGCGGGGCCGACGAGTCGTTCCTCCGTACGCATGGCGGCAACGTGCAGGGGCAGCGGGTGGCGGAGTTCTTGTTGCTGGACCGGCTCTTCCCGCGCTCGGCCCTGCACGCGCTCACCACCGCGGAGCATTGCCTGCGCGAGCTGGCGCCGACCACCGAGCGGGCCGGCGTCACCGATGCGGCGCGGCGTCCGATCGGCCAGCCTCGAACCCGTCTGGAGTACGCCGACATCGGCGCCCTGCTCGTCGAGCTGCCGCTGCACCTGCGGGCCCTGCAACAGGCCTGTGCCACCGCCAGCGCCGCCGTGACCAAGCGGTACTTCCCCCAGTCGGTACCGGTGATCTGGGCCCACGAGGAGGCCTGGGCGTGAGTTGGCGGTTGCGGATCAAACATGTGACGGGGTTCGTCTATCCGAGCCCGGTGCTGGCCTCCTACAACGAGGCCCGGCTCACGCCGATGACCCTGCCGTCGCAGACGAGGGCGCGGGCGCTCGTAACCGCGGTGCGGCGGCGGCGCGGACACCGTACGTCGCATTCGCCGATGACGACTCGTGGTGGGTGCCGCGATGTCGGCGTTCATGGCGACCGCACCGGTCGGCTGGCCAGCCGACCTGCCGGGCCCTTCGGTGCTCGGCTTCCTGGCTTGCGCGGTGGCGGTGCGCCGGGACGCGTTCCTGGGCTGTGGTGGCTTCGACCCAGTTGTGTTCTTCATGGGTGAGGAGGCCCGGGTCGCCTACGACCTGACGGCGGCCGGATGGGGGCTGTCGTACTGCGCGGAGGTCGTCGTCCAGCAGCATCCGCGGGCCGGGGACCAACCGGCAAAGCGGCTGCTGGCCGCGCGCAAGCGCGCGCTGACCGCATGGATGCGCAGGCCGTTGCCGGTAGCGCTGGCGTGCACCGCCCCGCTGTTACGCGAGGCCCTCGTGACCCGGCAGCCAGGCGGGCGGTGGCTGAGCTCATCGCCCGCCTGCCGCGTGCGTTGGCCAGGTGGCGTTCGCCAGATCCGGCGGTACCGGCCGGCTAGTGCTCGTACCGGTCGTGCCGGCGGAGCCAGCTCTGGGCGCCCCCGTCGCTGCGACCGGGTGGCTGCTCCCAGTCCTCCTGCCGGCCCAGTGCGGTCAGGTCGAGCCAGTTGTAGGTCCCGACGAGCAGATCGAGCCCCCGAGCGTACGCCGAATAGGCATGGAAGACGTGGTCGCCGTCCCGAAGGAACGCGCTGACTCCGGGTCCCTCCACCGGCCACTCATCCCCGGGTGGCGGCTGGTCCGCGGGCATCGGTTGGTCCGGGTAGTTGTACTCGACCGGGGTGACGGCCGGGTCGAGGGTGACGTGGAAGTCGTGGTTGAAGTCGGTCCCGTACGAGGAGTACCAGGGGATCGTCCAACCCATGCGCCGCTTGTACGCCTCAAGCGCCTCGATCGGCGCCCGCGAGATGGCCGCCCACGAGGTGTTGCGTGCGTGCAGGTGGCTGAGGTGGCCGAGGTTGTCGATGACGAACGAGCACGACGGGCAGCCCTCTTCCCAGCTCGGGTCGAACATGAAGTGGTAGATGAGGAGCTGGCGCCGCCCTTCGAACAGGTCACGCAGGCTCACCTGGCCTGCGGGCCCGGCAAAGACGTACTCCTTCTCGATCTCAACCATCGGCAGGCGGCGGCGCTCGGCGTTCACCTCGTCGCGATGGTGGGTGAGCTCCTTCTCGTGGACGAGAAGCTTCTTGCGGGCCACGAGCCACTCGTCTCGCGACACGACCTGTGGGTCGGACATCTCCGTTCCTCCCATGGCGATTCGAGACTTGATCCCAGGTCAACGCTATTACCGTCGACTGCCCGCGGCACGCTGAGGCGGCGCAGTTCGAACGCTTGTTTGAAACGTGCGATAGGCTCGTGCCATGACCGCGGTCTTCCAGCCCTCCCTGCTGGACCTCGATGACCGGGTGGAGCCGGGCCCGCTCGGCGCCACGGTCCGGCGCATGACGCTCAGCCGGGGAGCCTGGATCGACCTGCGGCCCGGTTGGATGCGCGGCGCCGACACGCTGTTCCAGCGGCTCGTGGAGCGCGTGTCGTGGCGTGCCGAGCGACGGCAGATGTACGACCGGGTCGTCGACGTTCCTCGACTGGTCTGCTTCTACGACGAGGACGAGCCGCTGCCCAACCCGGCACTGGACGCCGCCAAGCGGGCGCTCGACGCGCGCTATGCCGACGAGCTCGGCGAGCCCTTCCGTACCGCCGGGCTGTGCCTGTACCGCGACGGCCGCGACAGCGTCGCCTGGCACGGCGACACGATCGGGCGCGGCGCCACCCACGACACCATGGTGGCGATCATCTCGCTGGGCGCGCCACGGGCGCTGCTGCTGCGACCCCGCGGCGGCGGGCATGCGCTGCGTCACGACCTGGGCCACGGTGACCTGATCGTCATGGGCGGCAGCTGCCAGCGCACCTGGGAGCACGCGGTCCCGAAGACCGCACGCCCGACCGGCCCCCGGATCAGCGTCCAGTTCCGCCCGCGTGGCGTTCGCTGACCCGGTCAGCTCTTCTTGCTCTTGCCGCTCTTGGACTTCTCCTTGTTGGCCTGCGCGTTGGAGATCTTCGCGGCACGCTCCTTGGACATCCCCTTGTCGCGCAGCGCCTCGTAGGTGTCCGGCTTCTTCACCGAAGGTCCGGGTGCTTTCTTCGGCATCGCTGTCACCTCCCAGAAGGATGTGTACATAGATCGACTACCCCGGAGCGGCCGGGCGGAAACGGACCTGGCCGACATGACGGTCCAGTACCGGCGCCGTCCGGCGTCCCAGGCTGGACTGGGTCCAGCCTGGATGTGCCGTTACAAAACCGTGACGTGAACATTTCTCGGCTACTACAGGTAGCGATCAGGCTGCCAGTTCATGGCGCGTTGTCTGTAATCGAGATGGTCTATTGATAGCCTTGAACGGCTGCCTGGCGTACGTACGGTGACGAACCTGCGGTGAGCGTGTTACTCGCGAGTAGCTAGGGGCCTTGTAGCCGACCTCACATCGCGAGAACATCGTCCGCACGCCACGTCCCGGCGGTGGATTTCATCCCGCTGGCTGGCGTGGCAACGCAGTCGTAGCTACCGCATCGGTCACCGCTGCCGCCGACCACGGCGATCGGTGACACCATCCGCGAGGAGGATCCCCGTGAAGGATGCGCAAGGCAACCTGGTGCTGGGTCGCACCGGGTGGCGGCGCTTCGCCGTCGTGATGGTGCCAGCGGTCGTGGCCGCCGGCGCCCTCGTGGTCGGTATGGCCAACGGCGCGATAGCCGCGTCGTTCTCCGTGTCCGGCTCGACGTTCAAGGTGTCTGCCAGCCGTCTGGAGGGCACCGGCTTTGTGCAGTACGGCGGCTTCATCGCCGAAAAGGGCGGCAACCCGAACAACCCGTTCGACCCGAAGAACCACGCCACCGCGGTGTCCGGGATCGCCAGCGCCAAGCTGTTCGACCTCTGCCAGTCGGTCAAGGTGACCGGCCTGCCGTTGAGCCTGGTCATCCGCGCCGGTCGCGGCGGCACACCCGCCGAGGCGACGGACCTGCTCATCAACATGACCCAGCTGTCCGGCAACGCCACGTTCACCAACATCGTGATCGGCCAGGACGCATCCACATTGGACAAGGCCGGCCCGAACGCGCACGGCCTGGCGGGCCAGTTCGGCCAGCAGGCTGACGCGGTCGTCATCACCGACCTCAAGCAGGTGGCCTGGTCCACCACGGCCGGGTCGTTCACGCTGAACGGGCTCGACCTCCACGTCGACGCGGACGGCTCGCCGGAGGAGTGCTTCCCCGGATAGACCATGGCGCGAGGCCCGCGGTGCTCGACCTCCGCGGGCCTTGGTCATGCCGTTGTGACGTTCCCAGGCAGGAGGAGCGGCGTGAAGCACGAGGACCGAGCTTGCGAGGACCGCAGTTGCGAACAAAGGTGACTCAGTGAAGCACGAGGACCGAGCTTGCGAGGACCGCAGTTGCGAACAAAGGTGACTCAGTGAAGCACGAGGACCGAGCTTGCGAGGACCGCAGTTGCGAACAAAGGTGACTCGGTGAGTACGGCACCCGCACCGCAGGCGCGCGCGAGCGCGCTGGCCCGGGGCTGGCGCAACTTCCGTCGTTGGCGGCGTGGCCGTCCGTTCTGGGGCGGCCTGCTTCTGGGCCTGTCCGGCATCGAGCTGTTCCTGAGCGCCAACCAGGACCTCCGCGGCCTACAGGTCCACGTAGGACAGACCGGATTCCTGTCCTACATCATCCCGGCGATCGTGCTGCTGTGCGGGGTCTGCACGATGTTCTTCCCGCAGCAGCGCCTTTTCTACGGCATCGTCGGTGCGTGCGCCGCGGTGTTCTCCCTGATCGGGCTGAACCTGGGCGGTTTCTTCATCGGCATGCTACTGGGCATCCTCGGCGGCGCGCTCGCTGCGTCGTGGACGCCGGTGACACCGGCGCCGCAGCCACCGGTCCAGCCACGCGGGCAGGAGCCTGACGACGCCACCGTTGGCGAGCCGGCCGATACCGCCGAGCTTATGAGCGGGCCGCTGACCGACGTCCTGCCCAACTCCATGCGCTCCCCGCTGGCGGAGCCGCCAGCCGAGTCGCCGCCGCAGAGGCACCCGTACCGGGACGGGCGGCTGCTGGCCATCACGCTCGTACCGCTCACGCTGATCGTCGCTATCGTTGCGGGCGCGCGCCAGTCGGGCGTCGCGCTGGCCGACCAGTGCCCGCCGGCAGCCGGCACGGCCACCCGCACCACGGCCGCGCCGGCTCCGGCCGCGCCGGCTCCGGCCGCGCCGGCTCCGGCCGCACCGACCAAGGCACCGACGACCGCCTCGGCCACCCCGGCTCCCTCGCCCACCACCAGCGCCGCGCCCGACGGCCGCGGTAACCCGATCGGCAATGCGGTCCAGGACTTCCTGGACGCGATCGCCGGGTTGTTCGGCCGCGGTAAGCAGCAGGCCGAGCCCGCGCCGTCGCAGAGCGCAGAACCGAGCGCGGCGCCCAGTGCGCGGGCGACCACCGCACCGGCTGCACCGCCGGCTGCCGGACCCACCAGTACCCGGCCCGCGCCGGCGCCGACGACGGCAAAGCCGTGCGGCTCGGCACCGGTACGCAAGCTCGCCGTCGACCCCGGCCAGCCGCCGGTCAACGTCAAACCATCGATCATGACGGCCGGGACGCTGACGATGAGCGGGCTGTCCTTCGACGGGGTTGTCGAGCTGCCCACCGCGAAAGGCCCGGTGCGGACGCTGCGGTTCTCGATGAACAAGTCCGTGTCGAGGCCCTTCGAGCTGCGGGTACCCTTCGACAGCCGGACCCTGTCGCTGACGAGCAGCGCGCTGACGGTCCAGGGGGACGTGAAGTTCTACTCCAGCCGGTTCGAGGGCAAGCTGTTCGGCCTGATCCCGGTGGTGTTCACGCCGGACGCGCCACCGCCGCTGATCCTGCCCGAGCTGCTGTTCACCGACGCCAACATCCAGCTCATGCTCGTGCAGACCGACACGCTCACCGCGCCGAACCTCACGATCGCGTACCACCAGTGAGCCAGTCCAGGATCTCCTCGGTGTGCTCGCCGAGGCTGGGTGGCGGAAGCCGGTAGGTCGGCGGGGTCCCGGACATCCCGATCGGGCTCGCCACGGTACGCACGCCCGCGCCCTCGACGACCGGATCGGTGCCGAGGCGCGACGCGAGCGCGAACGCCTCGGCCACCGAGTTGACCGGTCCACAAGGGACACCCGCGGCGGTGAGCCGGTCGATCCAGTGCGCCGCGGGGTGGCGGCTCAACCTGGCTTCCAGCTCGGTGACGAGGGCGGCTCTGTTGCGTACTCGTGCGGGGTTGTCCGTGAACCGCGGATCGTCGGCGAGCGCGGCCTCGCCCACGGCGGTGGCCAGTCGCCGGAACTGGCCGTCGTTGCCGACCGCGACGGCGATCGGCCGGTCCGCGGTGCGCAGCGTCTCGTAGGGCGCGATGCTCGGATGCCGGTTGCCCATCCGCTCCGGCACCACCCCGGCGTTGAGGTACGCCGATGCCTGGTTGACCAGCGCGGCCAGCAGGCTGCCCAGCAGGTCGACCTCGACCCGCTGGCCCCGCCCGGTCCGGTGGCGGGCCTGCAGGGCGGCCAGCACACCGATCGCGAGGTTCTGCCCGGCGAGCACGTCGACCAGCGCCACGCCGACCTTTGACGGCTCACTCTCGGGCGAGCCGGTGACCGACATGAGGCCGCCCACCGCCTGGACGAGGAAGTCGTAGCCGGGCAAGGCGGCGGCCCGGCCGAAGCCGGTCACGCTGGCATAGATCAGGCCGGGGTTTCCGGCCGACAGCTCGTCGTAGCCCAGCCCGAAGCGCTCCATCGTGCCGGGGGCGAAGTTCTCCACCAGGACGTCGCAACGCTCCGCCAGCGCCCGGGCGGCGGCGCGACCGTCCGCAGTGGACAGGTCGAGGGTGACCGACCGCTTGTTGCGGTTGACGCTCAGGTAGTAGGTCGACTCGCCACCGGCCGAGCGCGGCGGTGCCCATTGCCGGGTCTCGTCGCCGGTGCCGGGGCGCTCGACCTTGACGACCTGCGCGCCCAGGTCGCCAAGGGTCATCGTGGCCAGCGGCCCGGCCAGCACCCGCGAGAAGTCCGCCACGAGGATGCCGGAAAGCGGTGTAGTTGGCTTGCGACTGCGGTCCTCGCAAGCTGCGGTCCTCGCGCTGCGCGAAGCGTCGGTCATGGCGGCTTACAGGCGGGCCAGCGTCGCCTGCAACGGGTCGAGGCCGAGCGAGCCGAGGTTGAGCGCGTCGCGGTGGAACGCCTTGAGGTCGAACGCCGCACCCTTGCGCGCCTTGGCGTCTTCGCGCGCCTGCAGCCAGATGCGCTCGCCCACCTTGTACGACGGAGCCTGCCCCGGCCAGCCCAGGTACCGGTTGAGCTCGAAGCGGAGGTTCTCTTCGGCCACCCGGCAGTGCCCGCGCATGAACTCCCATCCCATCTCGGGCGTCCACCGCTCGCCGGGGCAGAACCCGAACGCGTTGTCCGGCGGGACCGGCAGCTCCAGATGCATGCCGATGTCGACGATCACCCGCGCCGCCCGGAACGCTTGCGCGTCGAGCATGCCGAGCCGGTCGCCCGGGTCGTCGAGGTACCCGAGCTCGTCCATGAGGCGCTCGGCGTAGAGCGCCCAACCCTCGCCATGCCCGGAGCACCAGCACAGCAGCCGCTGCCACCGGTTAAGCAGCTCGGCGCGCACCTGGGTCTGGGCCACCTGCAGATGGTGGCCGGGCACGCCTTCGTGGTAGACCGTGGTTACCTCACGCCACGTGGAGAACGTCGTGATTCCCTGCGGTACCGCCCACCACATGCGGCCCGGTCGGGAGAAGTCCTCGCTCGGACCGGTGTAGTAGACGGCGCCGTCGGAGGTCGGCGCGAGCAGGCACTCGATGCGCCGGACCTGTTCGGGGATCTCGAAATGCGTGCCGTGCAGCTCGGCGATGGCCTCGTCGGCGAGGGCCTGCATCCAGTCGCGGAACGCCTCCTTGCCCTCGATGTTGCGGCTGGGGTCGGCGTCGAGAGCGGCGACCGCCGCGGCGACGTCCGCGCTGGGCTCGATCTTGTCGGCCACCGTGTTCATCTCGCCTTCCAGGCGCGCCAGCTCCTCGAAGCCCCACAGGTAGGTCTCTTCGAGGTCGACCCGTGCGCCCAGGAAGTACTGCGAGGTCAGCTCGTAACGCTCCCGGCCGGCGGCCTGGTTCTCCCGGCCGCGCGGTGCCAGCTGCTCCCGGAGGAACGCGGCGAGCTCGACGGTGGCGGCGTTGGCGGCGGCGGCGCCCCGGTCGAGCTCGGCGGCGAGGGAGTCCGGCACCGGTCCGTCCTGCTTCACCCGCGCGGCGAGCTCGGGGAAGAAGTTGTCAGCCGTGTCGTCGGTCCAGACGTCGCACTGCTTGGCCACCTCCAGGATCTGCTGCCAGGACGACACGTGGCCGCGGTCGGCCGCGTACAGCAGCGTGCGCTTCCACTGCTCCAGCGCGGTCGGCACGCCGGCCAGGCGGGCGGCGATCACGGCCGCGGCTTGCTCACCCTCGGTCGGCATGAGATCGAACACCGAGCGCAGGTTGTGCAGCGGGCTGGAGATCACGTTGACCTCGCTGATCATCTCGCCGGCGTCGTGCATCGCCAGCTCGAGGCCGACCCGCTCCAGCATCGCTTCCTTCGCGACGCGCTCATGCTCGTTGCCCGGTTCGTGGCGGCGCAGCTCGGCAAGCGCCCGGCGGGCCAGATCGGCCTGCGCCTCGAACCCCTCAGGTGAGAGGTCGGTCAGCTGGTCGTCATAGCCGAGGATCCCGACAAAGGTCGCGCCTACCGGGTTCAGCGGCGCCCACTCCTCGACGTACCGGTTCGCGATCTCGTCAATGTGTCCCACGAGCAGACACTACGTGAATCACCGCGGGGACGGCCCGCCCAACTCCGCCCCCGCTTCCGCTGCGGGGCAAAGACTAGGGTGGCGGGATCTCGCATCGCCGTGACCGAAACTCGCGCGACGACACCCGGTACCGGCGGGCAGAGTTGACCGTGATGACTACGACCTCGCGACCTGTCCTAGCCACCCCGCCGGTCCCCGCTCCCCAGGCGCGCGGCCGGGTGCTGCCTGCCTTCGGCGCGCTCGGCCTGATCTGGGGGAGCAGCTTCCTGTTCATCAAGGTGGCAGTGGAGCAGCTGCCACCGGCGTACCTCGCGCTCGCCCGGGTCGCGTTGGGTGCCGTGGCGCTGCTGCTGGTCGTCCTCGGCACCCGCGACCGGTTACCACGCGAGCCACGGCTGTGGGGCCATCTCGCGGTTATCGCGCTGCTGGCCAACGCCGCACCGTTCATGCTGTTCGCGTACGCCGAGCAGCGCGTCTCGTCGGTGCTCGCGGGCATCTGGAACGGGGTCACGCCGCTGACCACGTTGCTGGTGACCCTCGTCGCGCTCCCGGAGGAACGGCCGACCCGGCAACGGTTGGCCGGCCTGGCGCTCGGCTTCGCCGGCGTCCTCGTCGTGCTGGGCGCCTGGCGCGGCGTCGGCAGTGCGTCGTTGCCCGGGCAGCTGATGCTCTTCGGCGCGGTGACCTGTTACGGGTTCGGCTTCCCGTACATGCGGCGGTTCCTGGCCGGCCGGCCGTACTCCGGGGTGGCGCTGTCCACGGGCCAGCTGATGGTCGCCACCGTGCAGCTGGCGATCATCGCGCCGCTCGTGGCCGGGCCGCCGCCGGCGCCGTGGCACCTCTCCGCGGCGGTGGCCGGCAGCATCGGCGCTCTCGGCGTGCTCGGCACAGGCCTGGCGTTCGCGTTGAACTTCCACGTGGTACGGGTGGCCGGCGCGACCACGGCGGCCACGGTCACGTACCTGCCGCCGGTGGTGGCGACGATTGCCGGAGTGGCGGTACTCCACGAGCGCCTCACCTGGAACCAGCCGGTCGGCGCGGTCGTCGTGCTCGCCGGCGTCGCCCTGTCCCAGGGCGCGCTGAAGCGGCTGGGCGGGCTGATGCGACTGGGCGCGCTGAAGCGACTGCGCGGGCTGGCGCGGCTACGCGCGCGAGTGGCTGGCGGCCCACGCGACCAGGCGGTCGGCGGGCCAGGTGTTGACGATGCGCTCCGGTGGGACGCCGCACGCCACGGCTCGGGCGCACCCGTTGGGCAGCCAGTCGAGCTGGCCGGGTGCGTGTGCGTCGGTGTCGATGGCGAACACGCAACCGAGCTCCACCGCCAGGCGTAGCAGGCGCTTGGGCGGGTCGAGCCGTTCCGGCCGAGAGTTGATCTCCACGGCCTTGTCGTGCTCGACGCACGCGGAGAACACCGCTTCGGCGTCGAACTCGCTCTCCGGGCGCCCGCGCGAGCGCCGGTGTGCGCGGTCACCGCGCGGCGCAGCCTTCTTCGCTGGGCTCTTGGCCGTGCCCTCCGCGGTGCTCGTTGGCGCGGGCGGGGCATCGGCCGACTCCTCGGCGACCGGGCTCGCCGACATCAACCGTCCGGTGCAGTGGCCGAGGATGTCCACGTGCGGGTTGGCGATCGCGCGTACCATCCGCCCGGTCATGGCCGGTGCGGGGTCCCGGAGTCCACTATGGACAGATCCGACGACGACGTCCAGCCGTGCCAGCAGGTCCTCCTCCTGGTCCAGCGACCCGTCGGCCAGGATGTCCACCTCGATACCGGTCAAGATCCGGAACGGCTTCGCCAGCACGCCGTCCGCGGCGAACCCGGCGAGCCGCTCGTTGAGCGCGGCCACCAGGTCCAGCTGCTTGCGCAGGCGGTCGGCGGTCAGCCCGCGGGCGACCGTGAGCCGGGGCGAGTGGTCGGTGAGCACCATGTACTCGTGACCCAGCTCGACCGCCGCGAGCGCCATCTCTTCGATCGGGGAGCCGCCGTCGGACCAGTCGGAGTGGGTATGGCAGTCCCCGCGCAGGGCCGCCCGGAGCGCCGCGGTCGCCTCGTCGAGGTCGCGCCCTTCGGTGGCGCGCAGGCGGCGCAGGTACACCGGCTCCTCACCGCGCAGCGACTCGACCACGCAACGGGCGGTCACGTCGCCCACACCGGAGAGCTGGGTCAGCGTGCCGGCGGCGGCACGCTCGGCGATCTCCTCGGCGCTGATCGTGTCGAGCGCCGCCGCGGCGGTGCGAAACGCCCGTACCCGGTAGGTGGCCTCGTGAGCGCGCTCCAGCAGGAACGCGATGCGGCGCAGGTCGGCGATCGGGTCGCGGGCTGCCATGCTCCAGACGGTAGCGGCGCCCCGGAGGTCAGCCGCAGCGCCCCCACGGGACGGCGCCGAGGCTAGAGAATGTGCAGCCATGAGCACCACTGTCCGGGCGGGCATCGCGGTCGCCCTGCTCGTCGGTTTCTATCTCGTCGCGTTCGGCATCGTCGGCGGCCTCGCAGCGGTGGCGCTGTGGCTGTGGCAGGCGCATCCGGGTACGGCCGCCGCCAAGGTGAGCTTCCTGGTCATCGCGCTCGCGGTGGGCATCGTCGCAGCGCTGTGGAAGGTGTTGCGGGCCAAGCCCGCCCCACCGGCCGGGCTGCTGGTCGACGAGCGCCGGGCACCCGAGCTGTGGGCGACGGTACGGGGACTGGCCGCAGCGGTGCAGACCCGGCCACCCGACGAGATCCGCCTGGTCCCGGAGGTCAACGCGGCGGTGTCGGAGGACGCCACGATGCTCGGCCTGCGGCCCGGCCGGCGCTACCTCTACCTCGGCGTCCCACTGTTGCAAGGGTTCACGGTGAGCCAGCTCTGTGCGGTGCTCGCCCACGAGCTCGGCCACTACTCGCACAGCCACACCCGGCTCGGCGCGCTGAACTACCGGGGCCGGATGACCATCGTTCGCACGATCCAGGAGATCGGCCCGAGCAGCATCGCGGGCTGGATCCTGCGCGCGTACGCCCGGCTCTACTTCCTCGTGGAGAGCGCGGTCAGCCGGCGCCAGGAGCTCGAGGCCGACCAGGCGGCGGTCCGCATCGCCGGGCGGGGGACGGCCATTGGGATGATGCGCGAGCTCCACGTGGTCGACCAGATGTGGCATTTCTACCTCAACAACTACGTCGGCTGGGGCTGGGAGGCCGGCTACGCGCCGCAGGGCGTGTTCGTGGGCTTCCACCAGCTGCTGTACGCGCGAGGCGAGGCGATGGCGCGGCTGCGGCGGGAACCGATCGAGGAGAAGCCCTCCCGCTGGGACACCCACCCGCCGACGAGCGAACGCATCGCCGCCATGGCCGCGATGCCCGAGGCCCCCGTGGGCGTCGACAACCGGCCCGCGATCGCGCTGCTTCCGGATCCCGGGCCGCTGCTGCATGAGGTGGAGACCACGATGCTCGACCTCGCAGGTCGGACCGTCCTGCCCTGGGAGGACTTCACGCCGGCCGCCGCGCACGCCCTCGTGCAACGCGAGTCTGACGTACTGTTCCGCGCCGCCGCGCGGCTGGCCAACCGGGACGGCGGTGACCTGGTCACCGTGCTGGACCTGCTGGCCGCCGGCCGCGCCGACCAGCTGGCGCGGGCGACCTACCCGCACGACGGGCCCGACGATGCCCGCGAGGCGCTGGTGAGCTCGGTCGCCGACGCGATCCGGCTGGCCGCCGCCGGTTCGGATGTGGCTCGCTGGCGGCACTCGTGGTCAGGTCCCATGCAGTTCGTCGACCGTACGGGCGCGCAGTTCCCGGCGCAGGAGATCGCCCGGCTGGCGCTGGACCTATCCACTGTGGACAATGCCCGGGCGATGCTCGGTGGGCTGAACCTCGCCGCCGCCAGGCAGGTCACGCGCAGCGCCGGTGCCGAAGGCGCTGACGTGCTCGGTGGGCTGGCTGATGTCAAGGTAGGTAAGGACGCTTACGATGTTCTGATCCTCGACCGCGGCCTGGTGCTGGTACCGAGCACCGGAAAATCCGACGAGGGTCGGCGGCGGCTGCTGTGGCTGGTCCAGTCGGCTCCGGTAGCCGAGCTGGCGCGCCGGCACTGGTTCCTGCCCTACGAGGAGGTGGCCGCGGCGAAGATCGTCAAGCAGGTCCCGGTCCGGGTCGAGCTGACCCTCCACAATGGGCAGTCGGTGTCGCTGCACGAGACCTGGGGCGGCGAGGATCTGGGCAACGACAGCCGGAAGATCTTGAAAGCCGCGGTGGCGCCGTTTGTCAGGTCGGGCCCGGACTAGCATGGCGAGTATGCGCACGATCGACTGGGTGGACGGCGCCGTCGAGATCGTGGACCAGACGGCGCTGCCGCTGCAGACCCGGATGCTGCGCCTGTCCACGGTGGACGATCTGGTCGATGCGGTGCGGCGGTTGGCGGTCCGCGGCGCCCCGGCGCTCGGCGTGGCCGGCGCCATGGGGGTCGCGCTGGCGGCACGGGAGTACGCCGGCGACGAGCGCGCCCTCGTGGAGGCGGTCCGCCGCCTGCGGACGGCTCGCCCAACCGCGGTCAACCTGGCTCGCGGAGTCGACCGGGCCGCCGCTGTGCTGGCGCAGGGCCACGAGGCGGTGCTCGCCGAGGCGCTGCGCGTGCGGGACGAGGAGATCCACAGCTCCGCCGAGATGGCGCGCCTCGGCGCCGACCTCCTGCTGGAGCTCGCGGGACCGGCACCGCGCGTCCTGACCCACTGCAACACCGGCGGCCTCGCGACGGTCGTCGGCGGTACGGCGCTCGCCGTCGTCGTGGAGCTGCACCGCCGAGGGGCGCTCGGCGGCGTGATCGCCAGCGAGACCCGGCCGTTGCTGCAGGGCGCCCGCCTGACCGCGTGGGAGCTCGGTCAGCTCGGCATCGCGTACCGGGTCGCCGTCGACGGTGCCGGACCGTTCCTGATGGCGCGGGGCGAGGTTGACGCGGTGATCCTGGGCGCCGACCGGATCTGCGCCAACGGCGACGTGGTGAACAAGGTCGGCAGCTACGCGCACGCGCTCGGGGCGCAGGCGGCCGGCATCCCGTTCGTGGTGGTGGCGCCGGAGTCCACAGTGGACCCCGACACCAAGACGGGCAACGACGTGCCGATCGAGGACCGGGGCGCGGCAGAGGTGCTGGCGTTCGGCTCGGCGGCGACGGCGCCCGCCGGGGCGGCGGCGGTCAACCCCGCGTTCGACGTGACGCCACATCACCTGGTCACCGCGATCGTCACCGACCGCCGGGTCATCCGCTCGCCCGGGCTCGCGTCAGGGTAGTGGCGCCTCCGCGTCGCGTCGATAAGGTGTACCCGTGACCGAGAGTCCGACCGGCACCGGCGGTCAGCAACAGGCGCCGCTGCTCGACACCGGCGTACCGCAGACCGCCCGGATCTGGAACTACTGGCTGGGTGGCAAGGACAACTTCGCCATCGACCGCGCGGTCGGTGACGAGATCCGTGCCGCATTCCCGGAGATCGTGGAGAACGCTCGTCTATCCCGGGCCTTCCTCGTCCGTGCGGTCCGGTACCTGGCCGGTGAGGCGGGCATCCGCCAGTTCCTCGACATCGGGACCGGCCTGCCGACCGCCGACAACACGCACGAGGTGGCCCAGGCGGTCGCTCCGGAGTCGCGGATCGTCTATGTCGACAACGACCCGCTCGTGCTCGTGCACGCGCGCACCCTGCTGACCAGCAGCCCGGAGGGCGTCACCGACTACGTCGAGGCCGACCTGCGCGACCCCGACAGCATCCTGCGGGAGGCCGCCCGGACGCTAGACCTCACCCAGCCGGTCGCGCTCATGCTGATGGGAGTCCTCGGACACATCCGCGATGACGACCAAGCGCTGTCAATCGTGCGCAGGCTGATGGAGGGCCTGCCATCCGGGAGCTACCTGGCCTCCTACGACGGGACGAACACGAGCCCGGCGGTCGTGCGTGCAGCGGAGATCTGGAACCAGTCCGCCAACCCCACCTACCATCTCCGCAGCCCCGAGCAGTTCGCCGCCCGGTTCGAGGGTATGGAGCCCGTGGAGCCGGGCGTGGTCTCGGTGACGCGGTGGCGGCCAGACCCGAGCCTGCCGGAGCTTCCGGCCGAGGTTGACCAGTACTGCGGGGTCGGCCGCAAGCCTTGATGCGCCGGGGTCGGGCAGGCCCGACGGCGATCAGGCGGGCCGGACCGCCGTGACGGTACGCCGGTCCGCGGCCACGCCGGTGACCCATCCGCCGACCTGACCCAGCCGCAGCAACACCTCCGCCCGGGCCGGCAGCTCGGCCGACTCGCCCGCCTGGGGCGGCCAGGCCGCTCGCGCCGTGGACCCGACGCGCAGCCACGGCAGCAGGGCCACGATCGGATCGGGCGCGTCCAGCGCCGCCCGCGCCTGGTCGAGGTCGGCGAGGACGGCGTCCAGCGCCTGGCGTACCCGGCCGGCGTTGCCGCCGCAGATCGTCGCGATCAGCGCCGGGGCGCTCGCCGCCACCCGCGTACCGTCCCGGAACGACCCTGCGGCCAGGGTGGCGGCCAGCGGGTCGCCGTTGATCCGGGCGGCCAGCGCCGCGGCCAGCAGGTGAGGTACGTGCGAGACCGTCGCGACCGCCCGGTCGTGGTCCGCGGCGGTGGCGGGGACCACCTGGGCGCCGAGGCCGGTGTATAGCGCGGCCAGCGCCAGCCAGTCGGCGAGCGACGTCTCCTCGGGCTCCAGGCAGAGCACCCACGCACAGCCGTCGAACAGGTGCGCGTCGGCCGCACCGAACCCGGATGTCTCGCGACCCGCCATCGGGTGCCCGCCGACGAAGCTCGCCATCGCCTGGCCACCGTGGCGGAGGCGGGTGGCGGCCAGTGCCCGTACCGGTTCCTTGACCGAGGTCGCGTCGGTGACGACTCCGGCGTACCCGGTCGCCGCCACCTCGTCGAAGACGGCGCCCACGGCCGGCAGCGGTACGGCGACCACGACGAAGTCCGGCCCGGACCCGCCCGGCCGGCGTACCGCGTCGGCGATCGATCCCGGCACCTGCCAGCGCGCGTTCGCCGGGGCCTGTGCGGCGGCGGTACGCGCGGTGGCCCGGGTCGCCGGGTCCAGGTCGTACCCCATGACGCGGTGACCGGCGGTAGCGAGCGCGCGCAGCAGCGATCCGCCGATCAGCCCGAGCCCGATCACCGCTACCTCCACGGCGGTGACTCTCGCATACCATCGCCGCCTGGGGCGGCCAGGCGCGCCAACCTACCGCGTGGGAGGGGTGGCCGGGCAGCCGTGCTCGCGCTGCCATTGCGCCACCTCCGCGACCGGCGAGAGCTGGTGGCCCGCCCGCCATGCGTCCAGGTACGGCCACGGCCAGACCACGCCACGGCGGGTCCACCAGTCGCCGGTGCGCAGGCAGACCGGTGAGATCCCGAAGTGCAGGTGGCAGATGTGGCTCGCGTTGCCGGTCATCCCGACCAGACCGATGGGCGTGCCGGCGCGCAGGTGGATGCCGGCGTCGATGCCGGCCGCGATCTTCGCCAGGTGCGAGCCGTAGTACCGCACCCCGTCGGCGCCCAGGATCGACACCGACAGCCCGCCCTTTAGTGCGCCTTCGGGGTCGGCGGGGTCGAACCGGTCGATCCGGCTCACCTCGAGCACGGTGCCATCGGTGACCGCCAGGACCGGCGTCCCGCAAGGGGCGACGATGTCGGTCGCCGGGTAGTCGTGATGGGTACGGACGTATTCGGCGCGCCCGGTGACCGGAAACAGGTAGGGACCGGCGGCAGGTTGTGTCGAACCGGCCGGCGGCGACGGCGACGCCGGTGGCGGGGCACCGGCGATCCCTGGCGCCGACGGCGCGATCGCGGGTGTCGGCGATTCCGGGGGAGCCGTGCCACAGGCCGCCAGACCGAGCGCCGCGCTGACCGCCAGCCCGGCCACCAGCCCGGCCACCAGCCCGGCCACCAGGCGGCCGAGGTGCGTCCGCTGCCGGTTCACCCGGCCCATCCTGCCAGGTCTGCCTGGGGCCGGTGCCGGCCGGCGGCCGGGACGGAGCCGGAGCGATACGCTGCACCGTGGTGGATCCAGCAATGACCGGAGATCGTGGCGCCGAGCCTGGGGGCGCGGGTTCGCCGTGGGCGCGGCCGGGTCGCACCCACACCGGCGCCCCGCCCGCCTCACCCTGGGCGTCACCGGACAGCCAGTCGCCGCCCGTCGGGCCACCACGAGCCGCCCCGGCCGGGCGGCCACCGGCCGCATTCCAGCCGGGCGCGCTCTTGGGCGTACCCCCACCTGGCCGGCCACCCCCTGGCTGGCTGCCGCCGACGCTGGCCGGCCCGCCGCGAACGCCGCGCCAACCTCCGGCACCGCCCCGGCCGATCTACCGAGAGCCGACGCCGGTCGGGTTCGGCATGGTGCTGGTCAGCCTCATCGGCGGTGGGCTGTGGATGCTCCTGTTCGGCCTGCTGGCGCAGAGCGCGCGGGCGTACGCGTGGGCGACCATCGTCGCGGGTCTCCTGGCTCTGGGCATGGCGCTGCTGCTGGCCCGGATGGGCGACCGAGGCGCCGCGGTGGGGTTGGCGGTATCGACCGCGCTGGGCGTCGCGGTCGCGGCCGTGGTCGTCATCATCAGATGGGCCGCCGGGGACTGGCTACTGTGGTGACTGATCGTGGTGGATCAGGAACGAATTGACGGTCTTGACGGATGCGCGTCGCACCGTCACTCTCGGCGGCATGGCGCTGAGGCTGCAGCGGCTCGACCCGGAACGGCAACGCCGTCGGCTGCGGCTCCTGGCTGAGCTGGCGGACGCCAAGGCGCTGCGCGATCGGGTCGCGCCTCGACGGCTGCGGGCGGACCGGCTGCGCGAGCTCATCGCCAGCCGGCGGCGCCTCGTCGGGTAGAGCGACACGCCGAGCACCGTCTCGCTCGGCGGCGCCCGGGGTCGGCGCCTATCCTCGCAAGCGGCCGCGTGGAGCGACGCTGCTCGCATAAGTGTCCGGGCAGTACCGACGAACCGACCGGGGGGACCGTGTCGTACTTTGCTGCCGCGGTGGTCCGCGGGTCCGATGGTTGGACCGCCACCGAGATGGATCTGACCGGTGCCGCTGACGCGGAGGAGGTCGCGGAACGGTTGCGCGACGTCGATCCGGACGCCAGCGTTTCGTTGCTGTTCGTGGAGTCCGACGACTCGTACCTGGTGATCATGCGCCTGGACGAGGGCGAGGATCTGCGCGTCTTCGGGTCCGACTCCGCCTTTGCCGAGGAGTCGCGGCTCGGTGCGCTGTTGTTGGGCGATGTCGAGGAGCCCGCGCTGGAGATCGAGGACGTGACCGAGGTGCCGGCGCCGCCCGAGGCCACCGAGGAGCCGGCGGCACCCGCGCCGGCCGAGCCCGACGTCGACCCGGTCGGCGACCCGGACCTGCTAGCCGATCTCGGGGTGCCGGCCCACCGGCTGCTCGTCCTGTGCGGGCACGAGGGCATGCTGCCCTCCGACGTCACCGCGGAGGTCTGCCAGGCGATCGGGTGCGGTGACGAGGTCGAGGAGCTGCGCGAAGGTTGAGCGGCTGGCCAGCGGAGCGGGCCGCGCGGCACGCGGCCTGGATGCGCCGGGCGCTCACCGTCGCGGCCTCCGGTGCCGACACCGCCGATGTCCCGGTCGGGGCTTTGGTGTACGCCCCAGACGGCACCGAGCTGGCAGCGGCGGCGAACGAGCGGGAGCTGACCGGCGACCCGACCGCGCATGCCGAGATCCTGGCGATGCGCCGAGCGGCCGCTCGACTTGGCGGCTGGCGCCTGGACGGGTGCACGCTCGTGGTGACGCTGGAGCCGTGCACGATGTGCGCCGGGGCACTCGTGCTGGCGCGGATCTCGACGCTGGTGTTCGGCGCGTGGGAGCCGAAGACCGGCGCGGTCGGCTCACTCTGGGACGTCGTGCGCGACCGCCGTCTGAACCACCGCCCGGAGGTCTATCCGGGAGTACTGGCGGAGCAGTGCGCCGCGCTCATTCGCGGGTTCTTCACAGACCGCCGCTGACGGGCTTTTGGAGGCGTGCCGCCACCTCGCAGGCCCGCTGGGTCCACGGCGTCGGCCGCAGGGTCACCGGGTCCATCTTGATGTTCACCCGGCGGCCCTCGGCGTGCACCGTGGTGCCGTCTTGCGACTGCACCCGGAACCCGTACGTGGCGCTGGACTCGCCGAGCCGTTCGATCCAGAAGTGCACCCCGATCGGGCCGGTGCCGCGCACCGGGGTGCGGTAGCTGATGGCGTACTCCGCCACGGCGTGGAACACGTCGGGCTGGGTGGCCCGGCCGTTGGTGAAGGTGAACCCGTGCCGGCTCCAGTACGCCGACAGGGCACGCTCGAGGAGCACGGCGTAGCGGGCGTTGTGCACGATGCCCATCGCGTCGAGGTCGTCGAAATGCACGTCGACGAGCTCGGTCTGTCCGTACTGGACGGCCGGCGTAGCTGGCTTGCGACTGCGGTCCTCGCAAGCTGCGGTCCTCGCGCTGCGCGTGGTCATGTCACTCCTTTGGCAGCAGGCTCGGGTCGGTGCACAGGGCCCGCAGGCGGCGCAGCGCCACGGCGCGGGACAAGGCGAGCACGTCAAGGTCGGGCATCAGCTTGGACTGGTGGACCGCCTCGGTGGCGTACGCGTTCAGCTCGAAGGCGAGCGCCTGCGCGTCGGTACCGGCGTGCAGCTCGCCATTGTCGACAGCCTCGGTCGCCAGGCGCTGGATGAGGCGCAGCCATTCGGTGAGCACCTCGGCCAGCCGGTCCCGGATCGGGCCCACCCGCGCGTCGTACTCGAACTGGGTGTTGGTGAAGAAGCAGCCGCCGGGCAGCTCCACGTGCTGGATGTAGGCGAGCTTGGCCTCGTGGAGCGCCCAGAGCCGGCGGACTCCGCGGGGCGCTTTGAGGGCCGGGGCGGCCACGAGCTCGGCGAACTGCTCCCGGGCCCGCTCGATCGTCGCGAGCTGCAGCTCCTCCTTGCTGCGCCAGTGCGCGAACAGGCCGGACTTGCTGACGCCGAGCCGGTCGGCGAGCTGGCTGAGCGTCAGCCCGTCAAGGCCCGCCTCGGTCGCCAGGCCGACCGCGGTGTCGAGCACGATGTTCTTGGTCCGCTGGCCGCGGGCGAGGCGTCCGTCTGTCACGTTGGCTAGTCTAGCCCGATTAACGACCGACCGGTCGTTAATTTTGTTCGACGATCGTCTCCAAGGCGATCTCGACCATCTGCCCGAACGTCTGCTCGCGCTCCTGGGCGCTGGTCCGTTCGCCGGTACGGATGACGTCGCTGACGGTCAGCAGGGTCAGCGCCCGGGCCCGGTAGCGCGCCGCGATCGTGTACAGGGCGGCGGACTCCATCTCGACGGCGAGCACCCCGTAGTCGGCGAGCGTGTCGTAGAGGTCCGGCCGGTCGGTGTAGAACGCGTCGGCCGCGAAGATCGGGCCGACCGTCATCTCGACCCCGCGGCGGGCGGCCACGTCGACCGCGGCGCGCAGCAGATGGAAGTCGGCGACCGGGGCGTAGTCGATGAGACCGTCGAAGCGCATCCGGTTCATCGCCGAGTCGGTGCTCGCCGCGCTGGCCGCGACCACGTCGCGCAGCTTCAGCGACTCGCCGAGTGCCCCGCAGCTGCCGACCCGGACCAGCGTCCGCACGCCGTACTCATTGATCAGCTCGTGCGCGTATATCGACGCCGACGGCATGCCCATCCCGGTGCCCTGCACCGAAACCCGGCGGCCCTGGTACGTGCCGGTGAAGCCGAACATGTTGCGTACGTTCGAGTAGCACTTGGCGTCCTCGAGGTACGTCTCGGCGATCCACTTGGCGCGCAACGGGTCACCCGGCAGCAGTACCCGTTCGGCGATCTCTCCTTGCTTGGCACCGATGTGCGTACTCATGGTCGTGATCCTGCCAGCATCGGGTACCCTTCTCGGCGGTGGCGTGTCCGAGCGGCCTAAGGAGCACGCCTCGAAAGCGTGTGAGGGGGTAACCCCTCCCAGGGTTCGAATCCCTGCGCCACCGCCGCGGACCAGGGGCGACGCCGGACAAGCTGTTCATGGCTTGCCCGGCGTTTCGCTTAGTGGTCTCAGTTTCGGTCTCAGTTGGCCTCTCTCTAGACGGCTGCCGGGACGCCTGCGACGCCGTCGTCGCCGTGGTCATCTGGCTTGCCGGTGGTGTCCCAGAGCAGTCCGCCGACCTGTTGCGCGATGTCCCGGCAAACCTGCGCTGTGAGGTGCTGGTACCGCCTGGCCATGCCGGCGTCGGACCAACCCATGATCCCCATTACCGCCCGCTCCGAGACGCCCAGGATCAGCAGCACCGTTGCCGCCGTATGGCGGGCATCGTGCAGGCGGCTGTCACGCAGGCTGGCGATCTTGATCAGCCGCCTCCACTCGGTGTAGTCCGTCCGTGGGTTGAGCGGCTGGCCAGTTGGCGTTGCGAAAACCCATCGCCCTTCTACCAGAGCTGCGCCGCGCGCGACCGCTCCTGGTCCTGCTCGTCGCGGTGCTTACGAAGCAACGTGATCAGTTCGTCGGGTAGGCCGATGGTGCGCCGCCCGGCCCGTGACTTCGTGTCTGCCGTCACGGCCCGGGTCGGCACCCGCTTGGGGCAGTGTCCGCCGTATCTGTGCTTGCACTTGCCGTGGCAGCCATGCCGCCACCGTGGACGTTGACGCGCTCGGCGGACCACTAACCGACCTTCGCCGAGGTCCACATCGGACCATCGCAGTCCTAGCGCCTCGCCCTGACGTAGGCCCAGCGCCAGCGCGATCGCCCACCGGGCGCTGTTGCGTCGCTTGCCCGCCTCAGCAAGGAGTCGCTGTATTTCCTTGACCGAGTAGGGCTCGATCTCTTCATCGTTCAGCCGCGGCGCCTTGGCCAGCGTCGCCGGGTTCCTCATCAGGTGACCGCGTCGCACTGCCTCGTTCAGTGCGGGCGCACCGTGCGGTGCGCCTGGTGCGCTGTGGCTGCCGCACTTCCGGTCTTCATCATCCGGGCGTACAGCCGTTCCAGGTGCTCCGGCTCCAGCCGGTCCAGCCTGTGGGCTCCGATGCCCGGGATAAGGCGCCGAGGCCCTTGAGGTCAAGTGGGGGATTCACCCGGCGGGTCAGCAACGGCCAGAGTGGACGGCCGATGACCAGCGAACCACGTTGCTCATCTTGGTTGAAGGTCGGTTCCGCCTTGACTTGACTGTAGGCAGTACAAGTGCTCGCCCGGCAGGGCGACTACGTCGTGTGGGGACCGGGGATCGATCACACATGGCAGGCTGAAGTCGACTCGGTGGTGATCACCGTGCGATGGCCGTCGCTGCCGACGGAGGGCCGGTCGTAACGCAGTACGCACACCAGATGGGCGCGATCGGCGTCGGTCGCAATGTCGGCCGACGTCGCTACGTTGACGATCGCCAAGTCGGATACGTGTCGCGTGGTCCTCTACAGGGGGCGTTTCTGCTGGTCACAGGCTTACACCGGTCGGGTGCGAACCCGCCAGCTGGGATCTTGCCGGGCAGGGCCGCCAGCCCGGTGATGGCCACGACCTACCAAGAGCAGCCCGCCCCAGCTCACGCCGGCAACCATTAGGTCACCACCCGGCCGGGTCCTTCGGCCCGGAGAAGCGGGGCTTCTGGACCCGAGCGTGGGGGTCGTTGTGCCCTTCCGGCGCCGTCACGTGGCGCGCAGGGTCGCATTGATGGGCTCAGCCTGGCAACCTGATCGCGCTGAGGCGGTGCTCGCTCCCGTCGGCGCGACCGGCCAGGCGCTACCGGCTAGCGGCCTAAGGAGGTCGCCATGCGAGCAGTACTCACCAAACCCGAGCCGGTGGAACGGGCGCCGGTCCGTGACCGGCCCGCCGCCGGAACCCTGCGGCGGGTTGGCCGCTTCTTCGCGCACCTGGCCGAGATGTGCATGGTGATGTGCGCGGGCGCGATCCTGCTTAGCGTGCTGTTCTTCGGAGCGGCCGCGCTGCTGGGCTACCCCAACCTGCCGCAACGGCTCCCCGAGCTGTCGGTCTTCGTCATCGCCGTTAACCTGTCGCTGCCGATGGCTTTGTGGATGCGGTTCCGGGGGATGGCGTGGCGGCCCACGCTGGAGATGTCGGGCGCCACCATGCTGACCGGCCTGGTGCTCATCGTGGCGTACTGGCTGGACATTGTTGCCAGGGACAGCCTGATCGAGGTGCAGACCAGCCTCGCGTGCCCGGCGATGCTCGCCGTCATGCTGCTCCGCTTCCGCCTCTACTCAAGCCACACTCGCCGCCATGCGCACGCCGCATAGCTCACGCGCGCGACTGCGGAGAACGCTCGCTCGGTTCAACCGCGCATTCGCCAACCCGGTCATGCGGCTGGTCGCGGGATGGCTGCCGCCGCTGGCGATCGTCCAGCACCGTGGCCGCATGACCGGACGCGAATATGCGACACCCGTGATCGCATTCGGCAGGAGCGACGGCCTCGTCGTCGGGGTGCTGTACGGCACCGGCTCGGACTGGGTCCGCAATGTGGCAGCGGCCGGTCGCGCCAACGTCCAGCGACTCGGGACGACCCGCGAATACGGCTCCGCTCAGCTCGTCGGTCCTGAGGAAGGGCTGCGGTTGCTGCCGGCCCCAGTCCGTGGCCCGCTCCGCCTCCTCGGAGCCCGCAACTTCCTCAGGTTTACAGCCTCACCGAGGAACGGTTAGTAGCCGCGGCGCGAGGCCCAAGGACCGTGTAGTCCTTTGGCAACAAGATGGCATGAAACGCAGGACACTCCCGCACGAACGACTTGCGAAGACTGTTTGGCGTGACGATCGAGCACCGTGGCGCTGGTATCCGGATAGTGACCCGCGCTGTTCGAGGGGAGCGCCCAGACAGCCAGGAAGACGCTGAACGACCTGGTTCGAGTCCCGCAGAGGGGTCCACGCTAGCCGGCGGTCACCGACAGTGGCACGCTCCCAGCCGCGTGCGAGGGTCAACCGGGTGGGTTCGCATCCGGATCGCCCGGGTCGAGGACGCCGGATCGCTCGTCTCGGTCCGCCCACTCCAGCAACGGCTGGAGTGAGAACGAGGTGTCATCAATGCCGGCGTGCAGGTCACCAAGCTCGGCGAACCGGGCGGGCACGGTCGCTATGGTGAAGTCGCGGGGGTCGCTCTGGTCGATCTCGTCCCAGGTGATCGGGGTGGACACCGTCGCCTCAGGTACGCCGCGGACGGAGTACGCGCTGGCGATCGTGTGGTCGCGGGCGTTCTGGTTGTAGTCGACGAACAGCATGCGCGGGTCGCGGTCCCTGCGCCACCAGGTCGTCGTCACGTCGTCCGGCGCGCGGCGCTCCACCTCGCGGGCGAAGGCCAGCGCCGCCCGGCGCACGTCGCCGAAGCCCCATTCCGGCTTGATCCGGACGTACACGTGTAGGCCGCGGCCGCCCGACGTCTTCGGCCACCCGGTGGCGCCCAGCTCGTCGAGTACCTCGTGCGCCACGTGCGCGATCCTGCGCACCGTCTCGAACCGGCATTGCGGCATCGCGTCGAGATCGATCCGCCACTCGTCGGGTCGCTCGGTGTCGGCCCGGCGCGAGTTCCACGGGTGAACTCCACGGTCGACATCTGCACCGCCCAGATCACGTCGGCGAGCTTTGTCACGCACAGCTCGTCGGCGTGACGGCCGTACCGAGGGAAGTGCACCCGCACTGTCTCCAGCCATGGCGGCGCGCCGTGCGGAACCCGCTTCTGGTGCACCTTCTCACCGCTGACGCCATCCGGGTAGCGGTGCATCATGCACGGCCGCTCACGCAGCGCGCGTACGATCCCGTCCCCGACGCTCAGGTAGTAGCGAGCGAGGTCGAGCTTGGTCTCGCCACGCGCAGCGAAGTAGACCCGGTCCGGGTTGGACACACGAACGGTGTAGTCGCCGACGTCCAGCTCAACCGCTGGGCTCTTGCTCCTGCCCGCCGCCATGACCCTCAACCTAGCGCGACCGTTACGCCCCATTGATGGCTGGGGCGCAGAGTCCAGATGGGCAACGACGCTGGCCCGGCAGCGGACGAGGCATGCCCCTCCCGCTCGTAGGCGTGCCGGGTGGCAAGCAGCGCGGCGGCGAGCTGCTGGACCTGGGTGACGTGGTGGCGCGCCCGCGGTTCGCGGGCCGGCGGGTGGACCTGCAGCGCGGCCATGTCCTTGTCGAACAGGTACTCCTGTGGAGCGCGAGCTCGTCGTACGCGCGGCCGCGCGAGCCGGCGGCCCTGGTGAGCACGTCGTCGACGTCGGTGACGTTGCGGCAGGCGGCGACCTCCACGCCGGCCATCCGCAGCACCGACGTGGCCACGTCGGACCAGATGAAGGTGGCGGCGTGCCCGAGGTGGGTGACGTCGTACGGGGTGATCCCGCACACGTACAAGCGCGCCGGGGTGACCAGCGGCAGCAGCCGGTCGGACAGGCGTGGCTCGGCGCTGCGCAGGACGGGGTTTTCCCGCGTGGCCTGGTCGGTGCCACCGAGGATGCCGGTGGGAGCAGGAGAGCCGTGGGTCATGAGGCGATCATGCGTCGACAACCTGCCCGGCAATACCCCGGGGGGTAGAGTCGGTCCTGCGCGCCACGACGAGGAGACAGCGATGCGGGTCGACCAGAACGCGACCGGTGATGTGATCAAGCGATTGCGCCGGGCCGAGGGCCAGATCCGTGGCGTCATCGCGATGCTGGAGTCCGGCCGCGACTGCGCCGACGTGGTCACCCAGCTTGCCGCCGTGTCCCGGGCGCTCGACCGGGCCGGCTTCAAGATTATCGCGAGTGGGCTGCAGCAGTGCATCACCGCAGCGGAGGACGGCGAGGACCAGACGGTGAACCTGGAGCGGATGGAGAAGCTGTTCCTGTACCTCGCCTGAGCCTGACGGCAGGGTAACGGCCGGTCCAAGTGCGATCCGACCGGCCATTGCCGTCGGCCGGCTGGGATCCGATCGGCCCCGTCCGGTCGGGACCTCAGTCCCTATGGCGATCTCGACCACCCGCATACCCTAGGGGGTATATGAGGAGGTCGCCATGAAACGACTACTGGTACTCGGCGCCGGCACGGCGGGCACGATGGTGGTCAACAAGCTGCGCCACCGCCTGGATAAGGCCGAGTGGCAGATTACTGCGGTCGATCAGAGCGACCGGCATTTCTACCAGCCGGGATATCTGTTCATCCCGTTCGGCGGGTACTCCCCGGACGAGGTGGTCAAGCCGCGGCGGCGGTTCATGGCCGACGGGGTGGGCCTGGTCTACGGCGAGGTCGACCGGGTGGACCCGGACGGCAACACCGTGTTGCTGACCGACGGCCGCCGCCTGCCCTATGACTATCTGGTGATCGCCACAGGCGTGCAGCCGCGGCCGGACCAGACCCCGGGCATGTTCGACGGCGGGCAGTGGCGCAAGAGCATCTTCGACTTCTACACCTATGACGGCGCGGTCGCGCTGGCCAATGCGTTGCGGACGTTCGACAGCGGTCGGCTGGTGGTGCACATCGTCGACATGCCGATCAAGTGTCCGGTGGCGCCGCTGGAGTTCGCGTTCCTCGCCGACGCCTGGTTCCGGCAGCGCGGGATGCGCGACCGGGTGGAACTGGTCTACGCCACCCCGCTGCCCGGGGCGTTCACCAAGCCGATCGCCTCGAGGCACCTGGGCACGATGCTCGACGAACGCAAGATCGCGCTGGAGACCGACTTCCTGGTCGAGCGCATCGAGGACACGACACTGATCTCCTACGACGAGCGGGAGATCGGCTTCGACCTGCTAGTGACGGTGCCGCTGAACATGGGCGCGGACTACGTGGGCCGCTCCGGCCTGGGTAACGAGCTCAATCACGTACCGGTGGACAAGCACACCCTGCTGTCCAAGGCGTACCCGAACATCTTCGCCCTCGGCGATGCCAGCGACATCCCGGCCTCCAAGGCCGGCTCGGTGGCGCACTTCTCGGTGGAGATCTTCACCGACAACTTCGTACGGTACGCGCGCGGCGAGCCGATGACCGACAGCTTCGACGGGCACGCCAACTGCTTCGTCGAGTCCGGCAACGGCAAGGGCCTGCTCATCGACTTCAACTACGACACCGAACCGCTGCCCGGCAAGTATCCCGTGCCGGGGATCGGCCCGTTCAGCCTGCTCAAAGAGACCACCGTCAACCACTGGGGCAAGCTCGCGTTCCGCTGGATGTACTGGAACCTGCTGCTGCCTGGGCGCCCCGTCCCGCTGCCGGCGCACATGTCGATGGCCGGCAAACACACCGAGGAGTGAGATCACCATGCCTGTCACTGCGATCGCCGGTCGCGAGGTCCACGTAGATGACGAGGGGTTCCTCACCGTCTACGACGAGTGGGACGACGACCTGGCCAAGCAGCTCGCTACACAAATCGGCATCGACCTGGCCGACGCGCACTGGAAGGCCATCCGGTTCCTGCGCGCCGACTACGCCACCCAAGGCGAGACCCCGACCCTGCGCTGGGTGTCCGTCGTCGGCGGCATCCCCACCAAGGATCTGTTCACCCTGTTCCCCAAGAAGCCGGCCAAGAAGATGGCCTACATCGCCGGCCTGCCCAAGCCCCACGGCTGCGTATGAGAAAGAAGGCTGGCAATGACCACTGTGGATAGCGCGCCGCAGATCGTGCCGAACTTCGACGACGACACCATCACCGGCCGCAAGCTCGCCATCATCTGCTCCAAGGGAAACCTCGACATGGCCTACCCCGGCCTGGTGCTGGCCAACGCCGCCCTCGGCGAAGGCATCGAGACCCACCTGTTCTTCACCTTCTGGGGCTTCGACATCATCACCAAGTCTCGGATGCACCACCTGAAGTTCACCCCGCTGGGCAACACCGCAACCCACATGCCTCAGGGCCTGGGCGGTCTGCCCGGCATGACGGCGATGGCCACCCACATGATGAAAAAGCAGATCGCCGACATCGGCGTACCCGAGGTAGCCGAGCTCCTGGACCAGATCGTGTCCTCCGGCGGCCACCTCTGGGCGTGCCGTATGTCTGCCGACATGATGCACCTCACCGAAGCCGACCTCTACGAGGAGGTCGAGGGCATCATCAGCGCCGCCGACTTCATCGAGAAAACCGAGGGCGCCCAACTGCTGTTCATCTGAACCCGGTTCGACTGACCGAAATGGACGGAGCGCTCATGCAGCCAGAACGCAGCCTCGGTACCGCCGATGCGACGCACGGCCGGGCGGCGCAGATCGACGTCGGCCGGGTTCGGGTCGGACGGACGGGGTTGGCGGGGACGTATGGCCCTCGCTCGAGAGGCTCCAAGCCGCGAGCCTGAACTTAGACCGCAGAGCGGGAGATGGTTCACGTGGCACTCCTGGTTGTCGTCTTGATCATGGTGGCAGGGGCGCTATGGGTGTTCACCGGCGCCGGGAAGCCGGATCCGGTGGCTCTCGGGGAGGTAGCCGGCGGGTGTCCGGCCGGCGCCAAGCCGACGGCCGGGTCGGTACCTGCGTGTGCCGCCCGCCCGGCGATCGGCGACGCCGCGAGCGGTACGACGACCGGCGACGCCGCCGGAGCGGAAAGGTGTGCAGCCGAGGCGGCGCTGGTTCGTGAGCTACTGCGAGGAGCCTTGGGTCGGACCGACTACCACGACGCTATGGCTGGGCTCGCCGCCACCGACGCGGCGCGTAACCCAATGGGCGTCCCGCCCGCTTCCTAGCGTCGAAGGTCCCGTTGGCGACGGGAAATCCAACCAGACGAGCCCTCACGGTGGGCTGCCGTACCGTCCGCTCAGGCAGCGGCCGTGCGGACCGGCAGCGGCGCTCGGTCGACGTACTGCTCGCCGCCGTTGGATACGACCACCACCTACTCCTCGCCGGTCGGCAGCGCGCTCGGTGAGGGGGCCGCTGCGGGGCCGCGACTGGTCAGTAGCAGTGAGTCGCGGCCGTACCACCAGCCACCGTCCGGGGCGGGTAGACGGCGAAGCTCATCGTCAGGTCATCCTCCCGGCCACAACGGCGAAGCAGCCGGTACAGCCTGGTCTTCGACGTGACACCGTGCACCGGCTGGATGTACCCGGGACGGAACATGTACGCGCGCAAGGGCAGCTGCAGCAAGGCATTCTCGGTCCGGCCCTTGACCCGCGCCCACATGGCGCGCCCGCGCTCGGAGCTGTCGGTACCCGCACCGGACACGTAGATGAAGGTCATGTCCGGGTTCTGCTTCGCCATGCTCGACGCCGCGGCCATCGTGAAGTCGTACGTGATGCGCCGGTACTCGTCCTCGCTCATCCCGGCCGAGGAGACACCGAGGCAGAAGAAGCAGGCGTCGTAGCCGGCGAACTGGTCCTCCACAGTGGAGAAATCGAGGAAGTCCCGGTGGCGGAGCTCGGTCAGCTTTCCGTGGCGCTGCCCGGTGGCGGTACGGCCCACCACGAGCACGGCTTCGACCGCTGGATCGAGCAGGCACTCACGCAGGACGCCCTGGCCCACCATGCCGGTGGCGCCGAACAGGATGATCTTCACGTGAGCCTTCCTCTCCGTGCGGTTTCCGATGCGCCGCAACGCTACGCGATCGACCGCTTGGACCCACGCCTTACCCTCTGAGTCCATGAGGACGATCAAGGTCGTGCGCGCGGCGGGGGCGATCGGCATACTCGCGACCGCGCTGTTGCTTGGCGCACCGGCTCGACCGGCCCTCGCCGATCCGGGGGAGTCGATTACCACGTACCGGACCGCGATCACGGTCCAGGCCGATGGTGCGATGCGGGTCAGCGAGAAGATCGCGTACGACTTCGGTGCCAACAGCAAGCACGGCATCTTCCGGAAGATCCCGGTCCAGTTCCGGTACGACGCGACCCGCGACCGCGTCTACCCGATCGACGCTGTCGCGGTCACGATGGACGGCTCGGCTGTGCCGGTCGACCGCTCGTCCGGGGGTGGGTACCAGGTGCTGAAGATCGGCGACCCGAACCACACCATCACCGGCACGCACACCTACGTCATCGGGTACACCGTGAAAGGCGCGCTGAACCACTTTGCCGACCACGAGGAGCTGTACTGGAACGTCGTCGGCAACGAGTGGCAGGTCCCGATCGCGGAAGCGGAGGCGACGATCACGGGGCCGGCCACGGTCCAGCGGACGGAGTGCTTCGCCGGGCCGACCGGCAGCCGGTTGGGTTGCGCGGAGAAGTCCATCGATGGCGTGACCGCCACGTTCGGCCACACGCAGCTCGGCAACGGCTCGGGGCTGTCGGTGGTGGTCGCGTTCCCCGCGGGCAGCGTGCGGCACACCGATCCGATCCTCGACGACCGGCACGATCTGACCGCCGCGTTTCAGGTGACGCCCGCAACGGTTGGCAGCGCGCTGGGTCTCGCGCTCGCCGGCGTGGCGGGTGCGCTCGCCATCGGCTGGCTCGTCGGGCGCGACCGGCGCTATGTCGGACCGTTGCCAGGCTTGACGCCGGAGCCGGGCGAGCCCGAGATCGAACGGCGCAAGCCGCTCATCGGTGCGCCGCCGGTCTCGGTCGAGTTCGTGCCGCCGGAGAATGTACGTCCCGGGCAGGTCGGCACGCTCATCGACGAGCGGGCCAACGTCCTCGACGTGACCGCGACGATCATCGACTTTGCGGTGCGCCGGCACCTGCACATCACCGAGCTGCCGCGCGAAGGCAGGTGGAGCAGCCAGGACTGGGAGCTGACCAAGCTCACCGACGGCGACCCGGACTTTCTCCCGTACGAACGGAAACTCTTCGACGCCCTCTTCCACGACCGTGACCGGGTCCGCCTCTCGGAGCTGAAGAACACGTTCGTGGCGGATCTGCGCGGCGTGCAGGAGCAGCTGTACGCGGACATGGTCAGCCGGGGGTGGTACCGCCTGAGCCCGGCCCAGACCCGTCGCGTAGCGCGTGGCGCGGCGTTCGTGGCCGTCGCGGCAGCGGTCGGGCTGACCGTGTTGCTGGCCAGGTACACCCATGTCGCGTTAGCCGGTGTCGGGCTGGTGGTCGGGGTGTTGGCATTGCTGGCCGTGGCCGGCAAGTTCCCGGCCCGGACCGGGCGGGGGAGCGCAATGCTCGCGCGGGTCCAGGGCTTCCGGCTGTACGTGGCCACCGCAGAAGCGGAGCAGCTCAAGTTCCAGGAGCGGGAGCAGATCTTCTCCCGGTACCTGCCGTACGCCATGGTCTTCGGGTTGGCCGAACGCTGGGCGGGCATCTTCGCCCGCATCGGCATGGCAGGTGCCGACGGCACGACCGGCCTGTACTGGTACACCGGCCAGCCGGGCTGGAACCTGGCGTACTACGACCGGTCGATCGGCAGCTTCACGACCACCACGGTCGGCACCATCGCGAGCACTCCGCCGAGCGCCTCAGGCTCTTCAGGGTTCTCCGGTGGCTTCTCCGGTGGCGGTGGCGGCGGTGGAGGCGGCGGCAGCTGGTGAGTGGCGTCAGCCCAGCCGACGCCGCCGCATCGACGTGTCGGTGGCGGTGTTGGCATTGGGTTGCGAGATCCTCGCCACCGGCCGGTGGCGCACGCCGGCGAGGTACATCCAGCTCGTGATCTTCGCTTCCTTGACCTGGTATCGCACCCGGCGGAAGGCGGCTGGGTCGACCAGTCCCGGGGTATGGCGGATGACGGTGTCGTACACGTGGGCGGAGGCCATGAAGGCCAGATCGGCGCGCGTGGCGGCCAGGGACTGCTTGAGGATCGGGGCGTCGAGCATCCGAGCGGCGTGGATGAGGGCCTGACCGCTGAGCCCGCGGGCGTCCTGGAGGACCGGGCCTACGTGTAGGGCGACGCGCAGCTGGATGCGGACCGGGTCGGCGGCCCGGCGGTTGTGCCGCTTGAGCTTGAAGGCCAGCAGGGGCAGCAGCGGGTCGACCAGCAGCACCGTCGACACGGTGGCCGGGGCGATGATGTGGACTCCGTCGCCGCGGTCTTCGTTGACGCAGCTTGCCCACGGCACCTGGGCGCCCTCGAAGGACTCCTGCAGCATCTCGTACAGCGCTTTCTGCACGACGCGGCGGTCGTCGTCATTGCGCCTTGGGTCGCCGAAGTTGGCGATGTCGGTGAAGAAGATCGAGCAGTTCAGCGGCGCCAAGGGGTTGGCGCCGAGCTTGCTGGCGGGCAACCCGGACGACGGTGCCTGGGCGATGGGGGTCAAGCCGCAGATCTTCTCCAGCGCGGCTCCATCGACCACGGTGACCTGGTGCCGGGCGGCGTGGATGATGCCCCGGCGGCCCCACGACTTCAGGTAGGAGGTCACCGCCTCGAGCGGGACGCCCACCCAGTCTGCGAGTTCCTGGGCCGACAGCGGCAGGGTGATGGTGACCGCGCCGTCCTGCTCGAAACCGCCACGGCGCAGGGTCAGCTCGAAGAGCCGGCTGGCGAGCTGGCGCTCCATGTCCTCGCGTTGGTTGGCGTACTCATCGACGGCGGCCTGCGCGCCACGTTCATACTCCTGCCGGTTGAGCACCTGAAGGATGTGCGGACGCTCAGCGAGGAGGTCGCGGAACCGGGCGGCCGAGATCACCAGTGTCCGGACGGTCTCCAGCGCCACGACAGTGGCCGACCGTGAAGCGGACCGCAATGCGGCCCGTTCGCCGACGGTGTCGCCCGGCCCGCGCACCGCGATGATCTGTTCCTCCCCGTCGATCTCCTCGGTGACCTTGACCCACCCGAACTTGATCAAGATCACATCGGTCGTGGTGTCGTCCTGGCGGCACAACGTGGTCCCCGCCCAGAAGACCTGCTCCCTCGCCAGCGCGGCGAACGCGTCCCGGTCCCCGGCGTCGAGCGAGTGCCAGAAGCTGCGCTGCGTCGGGTGCTCCCGGCGCCGCGG
>WNGF01001117.1_pt1 | contig 41651 bp, 35 predicted proteins | sample 5400641 | NCBI WGS metagenome assembly WNGF01 (sample SAMN13153371, study PRJNA577476) | soil metagenome | isolation source: 80 cm soil or saprolite under grassland replicate 2 | place: USA:California | collected 2016-06-15 | reverse complement strand
GTCATCGAGCGGTCGCTCTGGGGCTTGTTGAATCTTGCGCATATCCCGGAAGCGGAACGGACGCGAGTCCGCGCCGTGGGCGCCGCTCCCACGCGGCTGCTCCAGTTCCGCCCCGTCAGGCGTCAGCGCGGCTGAACCGCTCCTACTCTCGCGAATCGACAAACTTGCGAAAGCGCGTCGACGCAGAGGCGATTACCGATCCGTTCTTCTTCTCAACGATCAACCCGGCGGCACCGCGGTGCGATTCGATCAGCGCCAGGCCGCGCTGCGCGCCGAGCACGCTCGCCGCCGTATCGAGTCCATCGGCTTCGAGGCCATGCGGTGCTACGACGGTGACGGTGATGTCGTTTACCAGGCCCGTCCGCGTTGACGGATCGATGACGTGCGAATAGCGCCGGCCGTCGGCGTCCAGATACTGCTCGCTGCTTCCCGCCGTCGACACTGCTGCGTTCGTCAGTTCCAGCGTCGATGGCACGCCCACGGCCGCTGGATCCTCGGAGTGGACCTGGATGCGCCAGCCTCGCTGGTCAGGCGGCGCGTTGCTGAAGGCGAGGTCGCCGCTCACCGCGACAAGCGCGCTCCGGATGCCGCGCTGCGTGATCACCCCGAGGGCCTCACTTGCCGCGTAGCCCTTGCCAATCGCGCCGACGTCGAGCGCCATACCTTCGGTGTCGCACATCACGGTGCGATTCGCGGCGTCGAGGTGCAGCTTTCGGAACCCGCTGCGCGTCCCTGCTTCCTTCAGTGCCTCGACATCCGGCACGCGCCCGGTCTTCCTCGCCTCGCGCCACAACTGCACGACCGGTCCCTGCGTGACGTCGAACGCCCCGCCGGTCTCCTCCGCCAGTTGCTGCGACGCGCGGAGCACGGTAAAGACGTCATCGCTGACGTGCACCGCGTGGCCGACCGCCCGGTTCGTGATTTGACTGAGCTCGCTGTCCGGCTTGTAGTCCGAGAGCGTGTTATCGAGATCACGGATGCGATCGAACGCCGCGCGGAACGCCGCGCGCGCCTCGTCCTGCGTAGCGGTGTACACCGTGATCTTGACGAGCGTGCCCATGTGAGGCTCGACTGCTTCGAGCCGCTGCAAGGCGGGCTGCGGCGCTCCGGTAGATGCGAGCAGTGCCGCGATCGAAAAGATCCCGGCGTCAGTACGGATCGACAGCGACACCGTTGTTCCACGCGCGGTACATGTCGTCGGCGGCCGGCAGCTTCGCCGGGTGCATGAGCCGGAAGCCGAGCCACTGCGCGTTGGTCATGTACCAGATGCTCTTCGGCAGCTGCGGATCGAGTTTCTTCCACGACGGATCGGACTGCACGCGCGCCGTGCACGTCACGAGGCTCTCGTCGTCGTTCCACGATCCGCCGCGCACCGCGTGCGGGTACGGCGCCGTGGAGCGCACCCACGGATTCACCCCGGCCGCCGCGCTGTACGGCGCGTACTGATCCAGCGTCCACTCCATGACGTTGCCGAGCATGTCGTAGAGGCCCCATGCGTTCGGCTTCTTCGTTCCAACCTTGTGGTAGGTGCCGCTCATGAACGGCGACGCGGGTGAGTTCTTGATGAACCACGCGTACTGGTCGAGCTCGGCAGACGGGATCGGCGTCTGGCTCCCGGCGCGGCACGCGTACTCCCATTCCGCTTCCGTCGGCAGCCGGTAGTACTCGCCGGTCTTCGCGCTGAGCCACTCCGCGAACTTGTTCGCGGCGTGCTGCGTCATGCTGATCGCCGGGAAGCCGTTGTTGCCGCGCCCGAAACTCATTTCGAGAAACGGCGAGGTCGGCCGGCTGAGCGCGTCGATCATCGCGTCCGGATGTTCCGTTTCTCTGGCCTGATCCGCGAACATGAACATCAGGTACAGGTCCCAGGTGACCTCGTGCGCCTGCATCCAGAACGCGTCGAGCTTCACCCTGTGCGCCGGCTGTTCGGCGGACTTCGCGCCCGGACCCGAGGAGCCCATCGTGAACTCGCCGGCGGCAACGGGCGCCATCGTGTACGTGACGGTGGTGTTCGGAACGGTGACGGTGTACGCCGCGGAGCGCGGCGTTTTCTTCGACTGCTCTTCGATGCGCGCGCGGATCTTCTGAACAACCGCCATCTCTTTTGGATCGACAGCAGCCGCCTGCACGGCCGCGGCCTGGATCTCGGTGGTGCTGGCCTTTCGGCCAGCCGTGACCTCGGTGGCCGTGACTTCGGTGGTGCTGGCCTTTAGGCCAGCCGTGACTTCGGTGGTGCTGGCCTTTCGGCCAGCCGTGACTTCGGTGGTGCCAGCCTTTAGGCTGGCCATCTCCGTCGCCACAACGAGCACAGCGACGGAGATGAACGGAAAGAGCTTCTTCAAAACGCCTGGGTCTTGCCTGGGATCGCGAGACCCGGCACTTCGTGCTTCGCGTTCCAGACGACGGGGTCCGGAACGAGGCGGACCTGAGAGTTGAGCGCCTGCTCCCACGTGACCTGCTGACCCGAGTACGCCGCGTGCCTTCCCATCATCGCGAGCAGCGTGCTCGTCGCGAGGTTCAGATCGTCGTTCTTCGGCTTGCCCGAGCGGATCGCGGCGAAGAGCACGTCATGTTCCTTCTGATACATATCGTACTCCTCCCCCTGCCATTGCCACTTGACCTTGCCGTCCGGCGTCTCGATCCGCGGCGGGCCGCCACCGAGCATCAGCGTGCCGTCGGTCCCCATCACGTAATCGAAGGTGCCGTTGTAGCAGCCGGTCGCCTGGCGGTTCGCGAGGAAGACGCGGTAGCCGTTCGGGAAGAGGTAGTTCACCTCGAAGTGATCGTAAATGTTGCCGCCGTTCGCGGGGACCGACCGTCCGCCGACCGCTACCGCGCTGACGGGCGGCTGGTCGTTCATGATCCACATGATCTTGTCGGCGTTGTGCACCGCCTGTTCGACGAGGCTGTCGCCGCACGTCCAGGTGAAGTTGTACCAGTTGCGGATCTGCCACTCGATATCGCTCATGCCGGCCGGGCGCGCGCTCTCGGGGGGCATCGGCTTCACCGGGTTTGTGTAATACGTCGAGTAGTGCGACACCAGGCGGCCGAGCGCGCCGCCCTTCACCTGGTTGATCGCCTCGGTGATCATGTTGTTGTAACGCCAGCAGAACCCCGCGACGAGCGACAGGTGCTTCTGCTGTGCGAGCTTCTGCGCCTCGATCACCTGCCGCACGCCGGGTGAATCGGTCGCGCACGGCTTCTCGCAGAACACATGCTTGTTCGCATTGACCGCCGCCGCGAGGTGCTGCGGGCGGAATCCCGGTGGCGTCGCGAGAAGGACGACGTCGACGCTGTTGATCACCTTGTCGTAGGCGTCGAGCCCCGCGAACGCGCCTTCGATCTTGACGCGCTCGCCGTACTTCTGGCTGTTCTTCAGCCGCGTCACCGCCGCCTCGGCGATCTGTTCGTCGATATCGGCGACTGCCGTCAGCACGCTGTTCTGGTCCGCGGTGAGCGCCTGCCCCGCGGCGCCGCTCCCGCGTCCGCCGCACCCGACGAGCCCGAGCTTCAGCGAGTTCGTGACCGACTGGCCCGAGATGATGGCCGGAAAACCGGCTGCAAGAACGCCGGCGGCTGCGCCTGTCTTTTTCAGGAAGTCGCGGCGTTCGATTTTCACGGGTTCTTTTTTGCTCGCCATAGGCGCATCATAGCGCATGACCGCCGCCGTCCGATTCATTTCGATTTCAGTTTTCATGCTGGTGGGCGCGCTCGTTTTCGGCGCCAGTGGCTCTGCCGCCGTAACCCAGAACCGCGATGCCGCGTGGCAGCCGCTCTTCGACGGCAAGACGCTGGCGAACTGGGCGCCGACAAAGTTCGGCGGCGAAGGAGCGGTCAAGGTCGAGAACGGGCAGATCGTGATCGAGACCGGGAAGTCGCTGACGGGAATCACGTGGGCGGGCGGCGAGCTGCCGAAGACGAACTACGAGATCGCACTGCAGGCGATGCGCGTGGAAGGGCATGATTTCTTCGCGGGGATCACCTTCCCCGTCGCCGATTCGTTCTGCTCGCTCATCCTGGGCGGCTGGGGCGGCTCGGTCGTCGGTCTCTCGAGCATCAACTTCATGGACGCGTCGGAGAACGAGACGTCGCAGTCGATGGAGTTCGAGAACGGCCGCTGGTACAGCGTCAGGATTCGGGTCACGCCGGAGAAGATCCAGGCCTGGCTCGACGACCGTCAGATCATCAGCCAGGATCTGAAGGGCAACAAGATCACGGTGCGGATGGAGGTCGAACCCTCGAAGCCGCTCGGCGTGGCGACATGGAAGACGAAGGGCGCCCTGCGCGACATCCGTCTTCGGCGCCTGTAAGTCGTCCGATTACGCCGCGCGGTACGTCGCCGCGAACCGTTCCGCGAACGTCTCGAACGTCGTCGGCATCGTCGTCTCGGCGGTGCGCCCCTGCAGCGATCGGACGCGCCGCTCGCTCAGCGCGTGCGACATCTCGACGAACGACGCAGCCACGCCAGCCGAGAAGCCCGCCTGCGTCAGCGCGCCGACCAAATCGGCATCCGCGAACTGGATGTAAGGAAGATCAGGTTTGCCGATCTTCTGCCCGACGATCGTGGTCGCCTCTTTCATTGTGTAGTCGCGCGGGCCGAGCAGCTCGCGCACCGACGTTCCCTTGAACGTGCCGCTGGCGAGTTCCTCCGCAGCCGCGGCGCCGATGTCGCCGGTGTCGACCATCGGGATCGGCACATCGGGCGCGATGCCGCCGCCGTTGATGCCCTTGTGCTTGATCAGCGCGAGGTTCCCGAAAAAGTTGTCGTAGAAGTAGCCGGCCCGGAGGATGCGAAGGTCGACGCCGAGCGTCTTCAGCCGCTCCTCGACGTCGTGCAGTCCGGCAATCGGCCCCGTGCCGCCACTCAGCTCGCCACCGACGCTGCTGAGCAACACGACGCGGCGCACGCCGGATTTGCGAACCGCTGCTTCGATTGCCGCCCCGATGAGGTCGTAGTACCCGCGCGGATCGGGATTCTTGTAATCGGGCGGAACCATCGCATAGATCGCATCCGCGCCGCTGAATGCTGATGTCAGCATTGCGGCATCAGCTGCATCGCCCGTCACCGGCTCCGCGCCGCGATTCGCGAACGGCCTCAGCCGCTCGGCCGATCGCCCGACTGCGCGGACCTTTTTTCCATCGGTCAACAGCCGGTCCACCACAACTTTCCCCGTGTTCCCGGTCGCTCCCATCACCGCAATCATCGCGCCCGTCCTTTCGCTGTTTTCCGACGAACAGGGCCTAAGACGCGGGTGCTATCGCCTGGGATCCACGGCGTCGAGCCAGCCGCGCCGCAGCTCGCTGTCCGGCACACTCGAGAGATACGGCTTGATATCGAGAATCGGCGTGCCATCCAGCATGTCCACGCCGCGCACGAACAGCGTGTTCGCCTCGCGACGCAGCAGCGTGACGACCGTCAACCCAATCGGGTTCGGCCGCTGCGGCGAACGCGTCGCAAACACGCCGTGCGGCTTGTTGTCGCTTGGCGGCGTGGCGATGAGGGACGATCCTTCCGCGCGATCGAACACCCAGATTACATAGAGGTGGGAGAACCCGTCGATGTCGGTGAGGCCCTGCTCGTACTCCGGGAGGATGTCGAGCACGCCTTCTGCATGATGTTCCGCGCCGCGCCCTTTCGGGATCTCCGCGGTATCGCTGTATTGCGATCGCACGACGCCGATCGGTTTCATCGTGAACATGCATCACTGGTTGGTCGCAGCGGCCGCCGGCGTTTCGTAGATGCGCAGGTTTCTCACCGACCAGGGGGGCGCGTCGGCGACCGTCTCCGTCTGCGTAATGCGGACGTACTTCGCGCGCGTTGGCGGGAACGTGATGATGGTGCGCTGCCCTTCGCCCTTCCCTTCCGCGATCGGCTTGCTCCAGGTCGTGCCATCGAGCGAGACCTGCACGTTGTAGCCGCGCGGGTAGCCGATGACGGGCGCCTGTGGCGCAGCACCAGGAGCGGCGCGGCCACCCGGCTGCGCGCCAGGCGCGCCCGGTCCGCCGCGTCCGCCACGTCCGCTTCCGGCGGCGGCCGTCGAATCGAACTGCACCTCGGCGATCGTCGCCGGCTGCGGCAGTTCCACGGTCAGCCACATCCCGGGTGCCTGCGGAACGCCGGTGTTCCATCCGCGAAGCGTTGCGGCCCCGTTCGCAGTCTCCGGAGCGTGGCTCGCCGTCAGCTTCCACTGCGCCGAATCGAGCGGCCGCGGCAGCGACGCTTCGAGCTCCGGCACCGTCCACGGCATCTTGCGATCGGCGACTTCAGCGCGCACGCGCGCAACGTCGGCCGGCGTGACCAGGCTGCCATTGTTGCCAAAACTGGTGCGCACAAAGGAGGCGATGCCGGCGATCCATTCGTCGGTGCCGGGCATCGGCACCATCACGTCGCGATACGTCCTGCCATCGAGTGGGCCCGTGAGTCCCTTCAACAGGATCTTGATCATGTAATCGCGATGCCCTTGCACGCGCGGCGAACCGGCGAGCGGTGGCGCGAGCATCGTCCCGGCGGGCGCCCCTTCCATCGGCGCGCCCATCGCATCGGGGCCGTGACACGAGAAACAGACGGCGCCGAAGACGTCGCTTCCCTGCTGCAGCCGCTTCTGTTCGTCGGGCGTGAGCGCACGGCCGCGACCGGCGCCGCCGAATGCGGGAGCGGGTGGCGCGAGCAGGCGATCGCCGATGAGCCCGACGCCTTTCGCCTTGTTCGCCGCCTGCGCCGTCTTCACGAGATCGGCGACGTCCGGCAGCTTGAACAGGTTCGACGTGAGCATCGCCTGGATGACGACGTTCGTGTCCGGATCTTTCGTGAGCGCGCGGTACTCGTTCGCGAACGATTTATCTCCCGCCTTGTACAGCGTTTCGCTCGCGCGAATCGCCTGGATGCGCATGCGTGGATTCCGATCCTCCATGGCCGCGCGCACCAGCGACACATCGAGCGCGCCGAGTCCTTCGAGCGTCCACAGCGCGTGGAACCTGGCCAGCAGGTTGTCGGACGACGACACGATCCGCTGGAGCGCGGGAATGACGGACTTGTCCTGCTCGAGGATGAGCAGCCGCTGCGCGGTATCACGCCACCACCCATTCGGATGCGAGAGATGCGCGACGAGCTGCGCCGGCGTCTCGCTGTACATCCGCGGCCGCGTGAAGTCCGGGGCGATTGCGGGAATCGCGAGCTGACCGATGTTGGTGTCCGTCGCCGGAACCGCCGGGCGGCCGTCGTAGCGAAGCCGCCAGATGCGGCCGTGGTGCGCAATCTTGTCGAGTTGATACTGCTCGATTTTCGCGCGCAGGTACGAACCGGGACCCGACCACTGCAGCTCCTGGATGATCCCGTGGTACATATCGGCGATGTAGATGGTCCCGTCGGGAGCATTGGTGATGTTCACCGGCCGGAACAACTGGTCGGTGCTGTTGATGAACTCCGATCCCGGATACACGTTGCGGAGCTGCGTGAGTCCTTCGACGTTTTCGACCGACGCGCGGCGAATCAGCCGGCCGACGGGTTCCGTGAACAGCAGGTGTCCCTTGAGATCGGCGGGCAGCCGATCGCCGCGGACGATCGCCGGACCCGTCGTCGCCGTGAAGTGATTCAGGTTCTGCGCGGGCATGCGGGTGCGGCCGATGCCTCCCTGCATGTCACCGATGCTCGGCGCAGGCCAGACCACGGCGAAGTCTCTTTCGAAACCGTTCTCCATGTCCCCCGGGCAGTTCGGATTCGGAGCCGGTGGTGCGGGCGCAGGTGCCACGGGTGCGGCCGGTGCCGGGGCCTCGGCCGGGGCTGCGCCGCGTTCGCCGCGACCGAATCCCGCCCCGCGTGCGCCGCGCCCCGCATTTGCCGGCGGACACGGCGTGAACGCGCCGTAATGGATCGGGAACTGGAAATTCATCGGGCCGCGCTCGCCCCCCGCATCCACGAACCACGGCTTCCCGTCGTCGTCCGACGCGAGGCCCCACTGGCCGCCATTTGGTCCCGTTTGTTCGCGCAGGAAGCCCGACGGTGTCCACCGGATCCGGAACGGGTTGTAGGTCGTGTAGATCCAGTTGTCCATGTTCCAGAGCAGGCCCGCCTTCTGGTGCTCGATGTTCGCGTCGCCGCTCTGGCCGATCCCCGTGAAGACCACTTCGCGCTTGTCGGCGATGCCGTCGCCGTTCGTGTCGGTCCACTTCACGAGGTCATCGGAGTCCGTTTCGCTCGTCAGGATGACGCCGTCCTGCAGCGGAAGGATCATGCGCGGCGCGACGACACGATCGACGAACACCGTCTTTTTGTCGTAGTGCCCATCACCCTTCGTGCTCTCCCATCGGCTGATGCGGCTGATGGGATCGTGCTCGCGCGTCGCGCTCGCGTCCATCATGTAGCTGATCATCTCGCCGACATACATCCGTCCGTTGCCGTCGAACTCGATGAGCGAGGGGCTGATCACGTCGGGATCTGCGGCGACAAGCTCCATGCGGTATCCAGTCGGCAGAATGAAGCCGGCGGCTTCTTCCGCAGGCGTGCGCGCGCGATACGGCGGCTTCGGCGAGAAGTCTGTCGCGTCGTTTGTCGCGGGCCCACGTCCGCCGCCGCCCGGACCTCCGCCCGGAAGAGGGGCTCCTGGAACCTGCTTCGCAGCCGTGCCGGTCAACTCGTACTGGCCGTCCATCACCGCCAGTCGCGCGCGAAGGCCCGCACCGTCGCGCGTCAGCATCAGGACGTCCGAGATTGGCGTTCCCTGCATGCTGGTCATGTACTTGAGCACCAGGCTCTTTGCGGAAACCGAGATGTCGGTCACGTTCACCGTGGGCTGCGTCTGCGAACTGATTGTGGCAGTCACCTTGCCGGCATCCGCTCGCACCGCGACGAGGAACGCGGATTGAAAACTCTCCATCGCGACGCTGACGACCCAGTCGCCGACGAACGGTGCAGCGTCAGCAGGTGTGATGGACGATGCGGGAGCCTGCCCGCCGCCAATCGCCTGGGCCAGGAATGATGCGGAAATGACAATGAGGACGGCCGTCACGGCCGAACGAAGAACGCGCAACATGCGGTGACTCCTCGGGTAGCGCGCGGCTGCACTGCTGCCCGGCGCGGCCGCAGTGTAACCGTTTTCAGACCGATTTTATACGGGTGCCGCCGTCGAGGGTTACTGCGGGCTGGTGGGACTTCGCTCGTCGTTGAAGCCGAACGCGTACAGCGTGCCGTCGCGCATGCCGACGTAGATCTGGCCCGTAGTGCTCCACAGGCTCCCAGGCGATGCGACACCTGCCATCGACCGTCCGCTGCTCCACAACCGCTTGCCGGTTGCGCCGTCATATGCGTGCAGAACGGCTGGCGCACCTTGACCTGGCGGCGCTGCCGACGTCCCGGCTGCGAGCGTGAACACGACCCCGTTCACGATCAGCGGTGTCGCGGGGGAGGAGAGATCATGAGACACCCAGCCACGTTCGAGCGACAGCGCGCCGCTCGTGTCCGCGATCTTCAACGCGACGACCGCGCCACTGGAGACCGCGCCGTTCGTGCTCGCGCTTCCAGTAGTGAGGGCGCCCTTCACCGGCAGCAGAATCCATGAAGGCCCGCCCTTCGCCTGCTGCCATGCAGCGAGCGCATCTCCACTCACGCTCGCTCCCGCGCCAGCGAACGCCTTCGCCGCGTGGAGCGGCGTTGAATGGTCCGCACCACCAAGCGAAGTCGCGTCGAGCAACAGAACGCGGCCGTCCTTCGTCGCCGCTGCAACGATGTCCTTGTTGTTGTGGCGCAGGATCGTCGGCCCTGTCACGAATTCCGCGTCCGGCCGCGTGAACCAGTCCTTCACCTTCAGGGTCTTCGGATCGAGCGCCACGATCGCGTTGGCCTTACCGTCACCGCTCGTCTGTCCCGGACCGATCGCCGCGATCAGCGTGCCGTCGACTGTGAAGGCAAGTGCGCCGACGACAGAGCCGCCGTTCGTTTTCCAGGACACCACCGGCTTCGCATCGCTGTCCAGATCGATCGCCCACACGGCGCTCGGTGCGCGGCCGCAGTTTCCCGTCGTCGCGGCATAGAGCGTCGTATTCACACCAATCGGCGACGACCACTGCGCGTTCGCCGGGAGAAACTCGGCGGGACGCTGAATGTCCTTGCCGGATGCGAGCCCGACGACGTGCAGCACGCCGTCGCTTGCGATCACATAGGCCACACCGGACGGGCGCGCGAGGAAACCGTACGCGCCAGCCTCCGGCGCCGCTGGCGCGCCGGGAATACGATCAGCGGGCTGAGCGCCGCGCGCCGGGGGTGCGGCAGCAGCAGGCGCCGCGCCTCGTGCACCTCCGCGGGCGGCTCCGGGAGCAGGCGCAGGCGGCGAGGGATCGCCGGGCGGACGTCTTTGCCCTCGTCCTTCCACGGGCACACCTTCACCGGGCTTGCCGAGCACGCTTCGGTAACCAACCGCGCCGCGGCCGGGTGCGAATCCAGGCGGCGGGGACACGGTTGTCGGATCCAGCGTGACGATGCGCGTCGCCGCCGATGTCATTCCACCGGAGCAATCCGTCGTGGGCGCTGGCAACGTGGCATCGAAATGCCGCTGCCATACGACGTACCCGATATCGTTATCGAGGGCGAACACGTTGTTCGAGCTGCCCGTGACAACCGACATCGGCACGAACAGCGTCACGCCACGCGCGCTCACGCCCTGGGACAGACCATGCACACCGCGCGGCTGGTTCGCGAGCTTCACCTTCCACTGCAGCGCGAATCCGGGCTTCGAGAGCGCGTCGACAGAGATCCTGTCGTCGGTCCGGATCCACGACGTGCGCTGGGCATCTCCCTGCGCGGTGGGCCACTGGGAACCACCGCGTCCGACCTGCGCGAACGCGATCGTCGTCGCGAGAGCCGCGGTCACGGCCGCGAACATGAAACGTTGAACGCGCATCATGACCTCCGGTTACTTCGCGACGCCAAAGCAATAGAGGACGCCGTCGAAGGTCGCGACGTACGCACGCCCGTTCGCCACGGTCAATCCGCTGAAGTGATTCCAGGATTCGATCTCGCTGCCGCTCGACCAGAGTTCTTTGCCGGTCTGTCCGTCAAGCGCGTAGAGCGCGGCGCGCCGGGAGTTTGGGACGCGGCGCCCAGGCCCAGAGCTCAGGCCGCCGCCGTACACCGGGCCGCCCGCTTCGTCCCATGCGCGATCCGCCAGCGCTTGCGTCGCGTCCTCGCCTCCCGCGTACGCGAAGACGATCCCGTTGGCGATGACGGTCTCCTCCGCGAGATCCATGTCGCGCGAGAGCCACGCGGGCGCGAGCTGCCATTTGCCCGTGCGCTGTTCGACCTTGAATGCCGCAACACCGCCACCCTTAGGCCGCGCGTGCTCGATCGGCGCCTTGAACTCTTTGCTCACGGGTCCCCAGAACGGCACGAGCACCCACTGCGTGCCGGCCGCGTCGCGCCAGGCGCTGAGCGCGCCCCACACGCCTCTCGCGTCGAAGCCGCGCGCGTCGTTGCAGACGAGCGGCGTCGTCTGCAGCGTCGTTCGATGATCCTCGCCGCCGAGGCCGTCGCGATCGAGCAGCCACAGGCGGCACTCCTTGCTGGTGCCGACGAGGAACTTGCGTCCGCGATAGTCGAAGAGCAGCGGCGTGGTGTTCACGTCGAGATCGCGCCGCCACAGCCAGTTCGCGTTCGGCGCGCCGAAGAAGTCGACGACCTGCAGCTGCTTGTTCGCGTCGATCTTCACGGCGACGATGCCGTTGCCGAGGCGGCGGGTCGAGGGATCGAACTGCGCGTCGCCCGTGCCGATGAACACTTTGCCATCGGCATCGATGGATGCGCCTCGACGCCCCCACAATCCCCCGCCCGCGGGAATGAACGCACTGGCACGCCGCGATGCGAGATCGAAGGAGTAGAACGCATTCGTCAACCCGCCGCAGCCCTGCGCGGTCGCGGTGTAGATGACGCCGTCCTTCAGGTTCAGCGCGTAGGGCTTGCCGCCGCCCGGGATGAACTTCTCCGGAGGCGCGGCGTCCTGACCGTCCGCGAGGTTCACCTGCCGAAGCCGTCCATCCCACGACACCGCATAGATCGTGTACGTGCCGGGCGACGTCTGCGCCATCGCCGGCACCGCCGTCTGCCCGCCGGGACAGAGCGCGTCGTTCGTGCCGCCCGGGTTCGCAAGCGTGCTGTCGAAGTGGCGCTGCCAGATCTGTTTGCCGCGTGCGACGTCGATCCCGAACAGATCGTCGGACACGCCGGCGACGACGGCGAGCTCGCGCGTGCCCTGCCGGGTCGTCACGCGTTCAGCGACGAGCGGCGCGAACAGGTTGTGCATCGCGCGCGGCGTGCTCTCGAGCTTCAGCTTCCACAGCAGCGTCGAGCTGCCGACGTTCGCCTTCGTGAAGATCTTTTCGTCACGCACCCAGCCCGTGCGCGCGTTGTCCACGCCTTCGGTGAGAAAGTCGGACGCGCCGATCGTCACGCCCGACATCAGCAGGATGACCGCCCCTACCCTGGCAACTCGCATGTGGCTTCGCCCTTCGTGAGAGAGAGATGAGGAGGAATGATACAGCGCGTCCCTCGCCGGTGGTGCCGGCCGGCGCTACTTCTGAATCTTCTTCTTCGCTGTGCCGTCCAGCTGTGCCAGCCCGCCCGCGACCTCGATGTGCAGCAGGATTTTGTCGCCTGACGGCGTCAAGGAGACGACGGAAGAGTACTCGTTGCCAGCGTTATAGAACGTCACGTTCAAGGACAGGCTCGAACCGACCAACGAGATGTTGTTGACCATCTGTGGCTCGCCGTCGCTGTTCGTCAGAACGGCGGTGATCGTCTCGCCTTGCGGCTTGAGTGAGAGCGTGAACGACGCCGGGCCATTGGACCCCTGGCCGCTCACATCCCAATCGCCGACAAACGCGCTGGCATTCTGAGGAGTCGCAGCTACGTTAGTTGGGGGGCGTCTCCGGGGGGGCGCCTGCGGAGTGGGCGCGCCCTGCGCAAACAGTCCGGACGTCGCGAGAATGAGAACAAGCGCGGAGGTGCGAAGCATCGTGAGCATGGATGCCATAGCCAGTTGTCGACGGCCGGGACACGAACAGTCGAGCTTGCATCCCGCACCATCCCTGAGTTGGCTGCCCCATTGCAGGCGTCCAACGAGCCAGGTTCTTTTTGTGCGAAGAACAGGCCTCCGTTCGCTTCCAGCCATTCAGGTCTCGGTCGGGCATCGGCGCGAGATTACATCTGGCGTACGAAATGCGGGCGCGTCGCCGTTCTGATTCGCCGACACCGACCTTTTTCAATCGGACTGGCTGTTCGCCTCATGACGCGGTTGAGCTTGAATGACTAACAAGTACTGCATTCCTCCCCCATCATCGATTCGTCTGGCCGATTGGCCTGACGCCGACCTTTCACACGCCGAGGGCACACGCAACCATCTCACGCCCATCACGTCTCGCGGCAAGTTCCTGTGGCGCCGCGACGCGAAGTTTCCTGTCCGCGGGACAACGTACGGAGCGTTTCCGCCCAATTCCGCAGGCGATCAGTTTCCGCAACAGTCCGACGCGGTTCGCGATTTCGATTTGATGGCTGCGGGCGGTTTCAACACGATTCTCACCTACACGGTGCCGCCTCTCTGGTTGCTCGATGAGCTCCACGCGCGTGACATGAAAGCCATCATCACGACACCGTGGATGGAGTACATCTGCTTCCTCCAGAACGCTCGCGACCGCGAACGGGTCCGCCGTGAGGTCCGGGCCGCGATCGCCCGATGCGAGCGCCACCCGGCAGTGCTGATGTACTGCATCGGCAAGGAGATTCCACCGGCGATCGTCCGCTGGCACGGTGCCAGGAAAGTGGAGCGGTTCCTCCGCGAGTTGTACGACATCGCGAAACAGCAGGACCCCGAGCATCTGGCGACGTACACGAATTTCCCCACAACCGAATATCTCGATCTGGGCTTCGTCGACATCTATACGTTCAACGTCTACCTGCATCAAAGGAATGCGTTCTGCGCCTACTTGTCACGACTTCAGCACCTCGCCGGCGAGCTTCCGCTCGTGCTCACCGAGTTTGGTATGTGCAGCTTCCGGCATGGTCGTGAGGCTCAGGCCGAGCTGATCGCCTGGCAACTTCGCGAGAGTGTCGACCACGGTCTGGCGGGGGCGGTGGTTTTCGGCTGGACAGATCCCTTCTATCAAGATCACACGCTGATTGATGAATGGGGGTTCGGCCTGGTGGACGCTCAACGGCGGCCCAAGCCGTCGTATGCTGCAGCCCGCCGGCACTTTCTGTCCCACGATTCGTCGTTCCCATCAGAGCGCCGCTGGCCGAAGATCTCGGTCGTCGTCTCGTTTCACAATGCGGCGCGGACGCTGGAGGACTGCTGCGAAACGCTCCTCGAGTTGAACTACCCCGATTATGAGGTGATCCTGGTCAACGACGGATCGACCGACAGAAGCGCCGAAATCATCGAGCGCTATCCCTTTCAGATCGTCACGTCTGACACGAACCGTGGCATCAGCGCGGGCCGCAACGCCGGCCTGCGCGCTGCCACCGGCGAGATCATTGCCTATATCGATGCCGACGCGCGCGCCGATCCGGACTGGCTGATGTACTTGGCCCGGACCTACGAGGAGCAGGACGTCGCCGGTGTGGGCGGCCCGAATCCCGTTCCGCCCGAGGACCCTTGGGTTGCGCAGTGCGTGTACCGGTCGCCCGGCGGACCCACACAGGTCATGTTGACGGATGACACGGCCGAGCACATCCCGGGCTGCAACATGTCTTTTCGCCGGGCGGCGCTCGAAGATATTGGAGGTTTCGACGAGCAGTTCACCACGGCGGCCGATGACGTGGATGTGTGCTGGCGGCTGATCGATCGCGGGTATCGCCTCGGGTTCAATCCATCGGCGCTGGTGTGGCACCATCGGCGCCCATCCGTGCGCGCCTATTGGCGACAGCAGGTTGGATACGGGCTGTCGGAATCACGGCTCGAACGCAAGTTCCCGACGAAGTTCAACGGATGGGGACACACGTTCTGGGGCGGACGGATCTACGCGCCGTATCCGTTCTTCAGGCTGTTCACGAAATCGGTCGTCTACCAGGGTCTGTGGGGATCGGCGCCGTTTCAATCGATGTACGAGCCCGGCGGCGGAGGAATGCTTACGTATCTGCCGCGGGCGATGGAATGGCATTTCGCGCTGATCGCGATCGTAGCCTCAAGCTTCCTTTTCCCGCCCGCGTTCCTGCTCGCAGGGATGGGGCTGGCATACACGGCGTTCTACTGCGTCTGGTGCGCCGGCATTGCCAACATCAAGGGTCTCCCCGCCGTCGACGGAACGCCAACCTTGATACGCCGGCTTCGATGGCGGGGGATGATCGCGCTGCTCCATTTCCTCGAGCCAATCGCGAGGGATTGGGGACGTCTGAAGGGAGGGCTGACCCCCTGGCGCGGTGCCAAGATAAACGCCGACGTCCTGTCGCATTCGCGAATCCGTTGGGACTGGCAAGTGCAGCCGTTCCGACGCAGCCTGGACTGGAACCGCCCTGGCGGACCGAGGTTCGAGAAATTCGCCTTCCTCAATCGGATGACCACGCATTTACTCGCCGGTCATTCCGCGGTGTCATGGAACCAGTCGACCGAGCCGTGGGATCTGAAGGTGCGGCGCGGTGTGCTGGCGGAAGCTTTTGTGCGCATAGTAATCGAGCAGCACGGCGGCCCAAGGCGCATTGCCCGGATGTCTGCCACCATTCGAGCGCCCGCGTGGAGCTACTGGCTGCTGCCGCTGGCCTGCATCACCGCGGTGGCGATGGCGACGATGGGGCGGCCGGCCGCGGGAACGCTTGCAGCGCTGGCGTTTATCGTGGCCTGGATTGCACCAATCGTGGACACGACGCGGCTCGAGACCATAATCCGCGCTGCCGCCGAAGCGGTTGCACGGGAACTTGACGAGGAACCCGCTGAGCCGATCCCGGCATTCTGCCAGCAGTCGTGACACTGAACACCATGAGAGTGATCGTCTTCGGAATGATGGGCCGGTGCCCGTTCGCGGGACAGTCATGGTTGTCGCTCAATTGGCTGCGAGGTTTCCATCAGCTCGGACACGACGTGTGGTACGTCGAGGATGACGAGTGCTGGCCGTTCGATCCCATGCAGCAGACGGTCACGAACGATACGTCGAACGCCGTCGGCCATATCAAGCGCAGCCTGGAAACGATTGGCCTCCCCGATCGATGGGCTTATCGGTTCGGAGGGGACCGGGGTCAATGTTTCGGCCTGTCCTCGCGTGAGCTCCGCGAACTCTACCGATCGTGCGATGTGCTGATCAATTTCGGCACGACCGACCTGCGCGAGGAGCATCGGCAGGCCCGACTGCGCGTCTACGTCGAATCCGATCCTGTCATGTCGCAGTTGAGGCTCGCGAACGGCGATGCACACACGCAGGTAGCGCTCGAGTCCCACGACGTGCTCTTCTCGTATGGCGAGAATTACGGTGCGGCTGACTGCGGCGTGCCGCTCGGTGGACTGACTTACAAGCCGACGCGACAGGCGATCGACCTCGAGTTCTGGCACTACAGCTTCGATCCCGGCGCGCGCCATTTCACGACGGTCGGCAACTATCGGCAGTCCGGCAACGATCTCGAGTTCAACGGCAAGACCTACTACTGGAGCAAACATCTTGAGTGGGAGAAGATTCTGGATCTGCCCCGGCGGACGAGGCAGACGTTCGAGCTGGCGCTCAGCGTCGATATGGAGGCTGATCCGACGCACCTGACGCGGCACGGCTGGGCCATCGTCTCGCCATACCAGATGTCGCTGGACATCTTTGGCGCGTACCCCGCCTTCATTCGCGCGTCGCGCGCGGAACTGACCGTCGCGAAGGATCAGAATGTGCGGCTGCGGAGCGGCTGGTTCAGCGAACGCGACGCCTGCTATCTCGCCTGCGGAAAGCCAGTGATCGCGCAGGATACCGGGTTCAGCAACATCCTGCCGACCGGTGAAGGCCTCTTCGCGTTCACCAACATGGATGAGGTGCTCGCAGCCATCGACGCGATCAATACCAACTACCCACGCCAGTGCCGCTCTGCGCGCGCGCTTGCGGAAGAGTATTTCGAGGCATCGCGCGTGGCGCAGCGTTTACTCGATCAACTCGACGGCGCGGCGAAGCCGCGCCTCAACCCTGCTGCCGCCGGCGTGGCGGTCTCGAAGCGTGCGGAAGTATCTCATCTTCAACGCCGATGATTTCGGGGCGTCCACGGGTGTCAACCGTGGAATTCTGGACACACATGTCCGGGGCGTGATCACCAGCGCGAGCCTGATGGTGACGGGACGCGCAGTGACAGAGGCGGTCGCCATGAGTCGCGATCACCCGGCGCTCGCGGTGGGCCTCCACTGGGACGTGTGTGGCGAAGACGAGCGCGCGTTCGATCTGAACGATCGGCGGGCCGTCGCGGAGGAATTCGACTCGCAGTTGAAGCGCTTCCAGGATCTGCTCGGACGGATGCCCACGCACGTCGACTCCCACCGTCATGCCCACCAGGAAGTCATGGCGACCTTCCGCGAGCTGGTTGCACCTCTGGGCGTTCCGCTTCGTGGTGACGGACGCGTCACGTACGTGAGCGGCTTCTATGCGCAGTGGGAATGGAAAGTCACGGACCTCAATCACGTGAGTGTGCCGTTTCTGCAGGAATTGATTCGGAACGAGGTCCTGCCGGGTGTCTCGGAGATCGGGTGCCATCCCGGATATGTCACCGACGACTATTCCGCGGTCTATCTCGTCGAGCGTGAAACAGAGGTCCGCACGTTGACCGATCCTCGCATTCGCGAGACCTTGCACGAGCAGGAGATTGATCTCATAAGTTTTGCGGACTACCCGCGGCTCAAACGACCAACCGTTACCGAGGGGGTGTCGGCGTGATCACGCAGAGTTGGCTGTCGTGGGGCGCCCGGTTTCCGGCATGTGCCTGAGATGATCAACAAGCGGCGTCTGTTCCGGTACGGAATGCTGCTCGCGTCGTATTCGAGGGGACAGAGATTCGGTCTGGCCGCGCTCGTCGCCGTGACGGGCCTGGGGGCTATCATCGGCGCGTTGCAGCCGTGGTCAATGAAGATCCTGGTCGACTATGGCCTCCGGCACGACCCCGCCCCATGGTGGCTGCGATCGCTGACAGCATTCCTGCACGTGCCGGCGAGCCCGCATGCGTTCGTCGTGCTCGCCGGCGCCGCCAGCCTTGTCTTCTTTGCCGCAAACACGGCCACCAATTGCGGCATGAACTGGCTCTGGACGCTGCTCGGCCGGAGCTTCACCACGAATCTTTCGTCAGACTTGTTCGCCCGGTTGCAGCGGCGTCCCCTGTTGGTTCATTACAAGAACGCCATCGGTGACTCGTTGAGCCGCCTGGGCAGCGATGCGTGGTGCCTGACGGAGCTGGCGCATGTGATGGTCGTCTCGCCGTCGAGCAACCTCCTCAGTCTGGTCCTCATCGGCACCGTGAGCTGGAAGCTGGATCGACAGGTCGCGATCCTCTGCGTGCTCATGGCGCCGCTGCTCGTGTATGCGTCGCACCTCTTCGGCAGTCGTATGAAGCAGCGGGCGAAGCAGGACCGCGAGGCGTACACGCAGCTCGTGAGCTTCGTTCAGCAGACCCTGTCTGCCATTCCGGTGGTACAGGCCTTTGGCCGTGAGGAATTCAATCGCCGACGGTTCGGGGCATTGGCCGCCGAATCGACGCGCACGTCGCAGCAGCTGGTGCTCGTCGGCAGTTGGTACGGTCTGGCGACGGGACTGATCACGACGTCGGGCGCTGCAATCGTGCTCTTCGTCGGCGGTCAGCGCGTCCTGGCCGGGCATCTCACGATCGGTGGTCTGCTCGTGTTCCTCACGTATATGAATGGCCTGCAGTCGGTGTCCGCCGGATTTCTGGGACTGTACGCCAGCCTGAAGCCGCTCGAGGCCCGAGTAGATCGGGTCCTCGACGTCCTCGACAACGGCGACGACCTTCCCACGGTGCGCGACGCACCGGCTCTGGCCGACCATTCATTGGGATCCGGTCGACGCGTCCAACTCGAGCGGGTGACGTTCGGGTACGAACCAGGCCGTCCTGTCGTCGAAGACGTGGACATCGAGGCAGAGGCTGGTCAGACCATCGCGCTTGTTGGAGAAACCGGCGCTGGGAAAAGTACGGTCGCCGGCCTCATTCCTCGCTTTTACGATCCCTGGCGGGGGCGTGTGCTGATCGATGGCGCCGACGTCCGGCGGCTCCAACGCGAGAGCGTTCGACGGCAGGTCGCGATGGTTCTACAGGAGTCCTTCATTCTACCGATCTCCATCGCCGACAACATCGCGTACGGCGCGCCCGCCGCCTCACGACGGGAAGTCGTCGAGGCCGCGCGAGCGGCGAGCGCCGACCAGTTCATCGAGCGGCTTCCGGCCGGCTACGACACGGTCGTCGGCGAGCGTGGCGCGACGCTGTCGGGCGGTGAGAAACAGCGACTCTCGATCGCGCGCACTTTTCTCAAGAACGCGCCGATTCTGATCCTCGACGAGCCCACGGCGTCCGTTGACGCCGCGACCGAAGCCTCTCTGGTCCAGGCCCTGAAGCGCGTCATGGGCGGCCGCACCGTCTTCATCATCGGCCACCGTCTTTCGACGCTGCGGCATGCCGACGAGATCATCGTGTTCCACGCGGGGAAGATCGTCGAACGCGGTACGCACGATGAGCTCATTCGGGCCGACGGCTTGTACAGGCGCTATTTCGTCCTGCAGTTCCCCGACGATTCCGTGGAGGTTCCCGCGTGACGCGCTGGTGGGTGCGGCTGATCGCGTACGCCCTCAAACATCGCGGTGATGTCCTACGAACGGTGATGCTGACGCTCGCCCTGGTCCTGCTCGACACGCTGAAACCGTGGCCGATGAAGCTGATCGTGGACAACGTCCTGACCGCGCGGCCACTTCCGTCGTCGGTGAGCTGGATCCCGCACCTGCCCGGCGCCGGGTCGGGTCTCGGGCTGCTGGTGTGGCTGACCGCCGCGTCGGTCCTGCTGTTCATCGGCGGCTGGTTCTGCCGGATGCAACAGCTGTACGTGAAGACTGGACTCGGCACGCGCATGACGTACGACCTTGGGGCCGATCTTTTTGATCATCTCCAAGGCCTGTCGCTGCGCTTCCACGGTGGGCGTCCGACTGGAGATCTCGTGCAGCGCGTGGTGAACGACAGCGGGTGCGTCCGTGAACTGATCGTCAATGTGATCATGCCGCTGTTCACATCGCTTCTGAGTCTGTGCGCGATGTTCGGGTTCGTCTGGACGCTCGATGCGCCCGTGTCCGTCGTGGTCCTCCTTGCGATTCCGCTGCTGGCCATGACCATCCCTCATCTTGCCAGGCCGATGGCCGAACGCCGATATGCGCATTCCATGAACGAAGGCCGGCTTCTGGCGATGGCCGAACAGACCTTGACGGCCTTGCCAATGGTGCAGGCGTTCGGACGCGAGGCGCACGAGGACGCTCGATTCCGAGGGGTTACGCAGCAATTCGGCCAGACCTACCTGGGAATGATCGCGGCCGAAATGAAGTTCCAGGTCGGCACGACGACGATCACCGCCGTCGGTACCGCAGCCGTGTTGATCGTCGGAGGATTTCATGTCCTGGAAGGCCGGCTGTCGGTCGGCACGCTGCTGGTCCTCCTCAGTTACGTCTCGTCGCTGTATGCACCAATCGAGACGCTCGCCTGGCTCTCATCGGGATTTGCGTCCGCGTCTGGCCAGGCGAGGCGTGTGCTGGAGATTCTCGATATCGAACGCGAAGTGCGTGACGCTCCCCATGCCCGCGCGTATCGGCCGGCGATCGCGAGTACCTGCGGACACGTGCACTTCGATCGCGTGTGGTTTGAGTACGAGGAGGGGTGCCCGGTGCTCAAAGACATCTCTCTCGAGGTGCACGCCGGAGAGACCGTGGCGGTCGTCGGAGCGACCGGCGCAGGCAAGAGCACACTGGCGAGTCTGATCATGCGTTTTTACGATCCGACCCGCGGCCGGATCGTGCTCGATGGACTCGATCTCCGGGATCTCCGGCTGTCGAGTCTTCGCGCGCAGTTCTCGATCGTGCTGCAGGATCCCTTCATCCTGCCTCTCAGTGTCGCGGACAACATTGCCTACGGCCGGCCCGGCGTCACCACAGATCAGATCGTGGAGGCCGCGCGTGCCGCCAATGCGGACCGCTTTATCGCCGCCCTCCCTCGGGGATTCGACACCGTTGTCGGTGAGCGGGGCGCGACGCTTTCAGGCGGGGAGCGCCAGCGCATCGCGATCGCGCGCGCTTTGCTGAAGGACGCTCCGCTCTTGATCCTGGACGAGCCCACCTCTTCGCTCGATCCAGAAACCGAGGCCCAAATCATGGACGCGGTGAAACGGCTCATCCGCCATCGCACCACGTTCATCATCGCCCACAGATTCTCGACTATTCGAAGGGCCGATCGCATCGTCGTGCTCGACCACGGGCGCATTATCGAATCCGGATGTCACCGGACGTTACTGGAGAACGGCGGTGTTTATCGGCGCCTGTACGAGTCGCAGGCGGTCACGGTCGACCGTTCCCGGGATACGGGTCGTCTGCACACCGGCGAGCATCGGGTGCCAGTGTGATGTGGCGTGAAGTCGGCCGCACAAGGAACGTGGTGTGAACATCTGTCTGGTATCACAGGAGTACCCGCCCGACACGGCGTCGGGCGGGATCGGTACGCAGACGTGGAACAAGTCCCGGACCCTCGCGAAACTGGGGCATCACGTTCACGTCCTGTCGTGTGCCGCGGGTGGTTCTGCTGATTTACAGGCCGAGGTCGTCGACGGCGTGCACGTGTTCCGTGCGCGGCCGCCGGGGCAGGACTTCGAGGTCAACAGCCCTGCTGCATACGCGATCGGCTATTCCTGGAATGTCATGCGGCATCTGCGGCACCTGACACAGACGACCACCTTCGACATCATCAATTTTCCGGAATATGGGGCCGAGGGGCTGGTGTTCCAAATGGATCGTGCGCCGTGGAACTGGGTCCCTGTGATCGTTCAACTCCACGGTCCACTGGCAATGTTCTCCGAGCGGGTCGGGTGGCCCGAGGTTGGGAGCGAGTACCACCGCATCCTCTCCTTCATGGAAGGGGAGTCCATTCGGCAGGCGGATGGGCTCATGGCGTCGAGCGCCAACATCGCCGATTTCACTGCGGGATATTACGGCGTCCGACGTGAGTTGATCCGCGTCGTGCACTGCGGCATCGACTGCGATCTGTTCTCGCCGGCGGACCCGGCCCGGCTCGAGCAAAGCCGGCCGACGGTTCTCTTCGCCGGGAATCTCGTGGCGAGCAAGGGCGTCGCGACTGTCTTCCACGCGGTGATGCGTCTGCACTCGCGGCATCCGGGGATTCGCTTGCAGCTCCTGGGCAGGGACGACGACGATGTGGTCAGTTCCTTCCAGCGGAAGGCCCGCGAGGCAGGCGCCGCCGGCGTCATTGAACCTCTCGGTTTTCGGCCGGACCGCAGCGAACTGCCCGATCTCTATCGCGGCGCGCACGTCTTCGCTGCGCCCAGCCAGCATGAAACCGGCGTAGCCAACGTCTACGTCGAGGCCATGGCGTGTGGCACGCCGGTGGTCGCCAGCGCGAGCGGCGGCGCCACAGAAGCGGTCCAGGATGGCGTTTCGGGAATTCTCGTACCGCCGGGCGACATCGAAGCCACCGCCGCGGCGATCGAGCGGCTCCTCATCGATCGCGAGCTGCGGACACGCATGGGGGCTGCGGCACGGCGGCGGGTCGAAGAGTACTTCGCCCTCAACAGGTACATCGCACGCGTCCTTGCTGCATACGAAGAGGCCATAGAGCGCTCGAAACAAAAGCTCGGCCGACTTGAAGCCCAGCTATCGGCGAGGGGAACCGCCTCAATGACGGCCGGTGGCGCGAGGGAAGAGAATGAAGATCGGCTACATCTGCTCTGACTTCGACATTCCCCTGCTCGGCCATGAGGGGTGTTCCGTGCGCGTTCGTGAGTTCACCAACGCGCTGGTCGAGCTCGGTCACGACGTCTTCCTTCTGTGCGCGGAGCTTGGTAAACCCACGGGCGTCATCGTCAAGGCCCGCGTCATCGAGCTGAAACCTCGCCATCTGGATGCGTTGCTGTTCCAGGCCATCGAGGACAAAGCGGTCTGGGCGCAGCAGCTCGAGAGAGATCTTCGGCTGATTATGCATAACCTGTGGCTGCAGGGTGAGGGCGCATCGATTGTTGCCGCCGAACGTCCGGACATTTTGTACGAGGTCTATGCGCTGTTCGGGAGCGGCGGCATCAGTCTCGCCCGTCGACATGGAATTCCGCACATCCTGGAAGTCAATGCGCCGCTTTGCATCGAGCAGGCGGGCTACATCAAATTTCCGCTGCATCGTCCCGCGCAGGTCCTGGAAGATGAGATCTATCGACAGACCGACGCGGTCGTGGCCGTCTCCGGGTGGCTGCGTGACTTCATTGTGAAGCGAGGCGCGCGCGCCGAAGCGGTGCATGTCATCGAGAACGGGGTGGCGGAGCGCCTGTTCAGAGCCCCGGCGTCTGGCCGCGACGTGCGGTCCGCACTCGGGTTTGCCCGTGGCCATCGGGTCGTCGGTTTCGTTGGGACCTACCAGTACTGGCACGACGTCGATGGTCTGATAGAGGCTTTTGCGAGAGTCGCCGAAACGGATCCGACGGTCCGCCTGCTGCTGGTCGGCAACGGACCGGATCGACCACAGGCAGAAGCCCTCATCGACCGCCTCGGCGTCCGCCGTCGTGTCGTGATGGTTGGAGCGGTCCCTCATGAACAGATTCCCGAACTGATCGGCGCCATGGATGTTGCCGTGGCCCCGTTCAAGTGGCGAGCAGATCATCTGTACGGGTCACCGATGAAGCTGTTCGAGTACATGGCCGCAGGGAAGCCATCGGTGTCGACGGCGATCGAACAGACCGTTGAAATCATCGAGCACGAGCGGACGGGGTGGCTCTACCCGCCGGGCGATGTTGAGGCCCTGACCGGAATCCTGGCGACCGTGCTGGGGAATCCGGAACAGGCGCGGGCCGTGGCGGATGCAGGCCGCGACCGCATCATGCAGTCGTGGACGTGGCGGGCGCTTGCCAATCGCGCGGTCGCTATCGCCGACGGGCTTCTCTCGCGACGAGACGGCAGCCGTACGATGTCGCAATACTCTCATGTCGCCGGAGGAGCCGAATGAACGCTCCTCGAATTCTCGTCGTCAGTCCTGTCGTTCCGTTCCCTCCGATCGGCGGCGCTCGCGCACGCACATATCATCTCGTCCAGGCGCTGTCGCAACGTTTCCATGTGACGCTGCTCGGGTTTTCGTACGGCGCATCCTCGTCGCCGCCACCGTTTCCCGTCGAGATCATCGAGGTCCCGTGGGACTGGCCCGATCCGTATCGCGCTATGCACGCCGGAGATGCAGCGGCGACCGGGGCGCTGAGGTCGTGCCCGGAGCCCTGGTTCGCGAGCATCCTCGAATCGACTCGGTTCGAAGCGGAACTGAGACGAATCGTGTCACACATCGACGTCGTGCTCCTGGAGCGGTCCGGCAGCGGCCGCTTTCTATCCTGCCTGCCAGATGGAATACCCCGCGTTCTCGACTTGCACGACGTGCACAGTGCGATGGCGCTCTGCGAGGCGAAAGGAAAGACAGGTCCGGATCGCGTGACCGCTCTCGCCGAGGCAGAGCGGACGCTGGAATTCGAACGGGGTGTCGCCTCGGCCTGCGATGTCTGTTTGGTCTGTTCGACGCTGGACGCGGCACGCGCGCGCGAACTGCTCGCCGTCGAACACGTCGAAGTCATTCCTAACGGCGTCGATACGGCGTACTTCCGACCTGAGTCCGGGTGTCCCACGTCCGGCGAACTGCTCTTCACCGGGAGGATGGACTACTCGCCCAACGTGCAGGCCGCCTGTTATTTTGCGCGTGAGATCCTTCCACTCGTTCGAAGGCGGCGGCCGGAGATGATTTTTCGAATTGTCGGCGCCAATCCGGCTCAGGAAGTGCTGGCGCTTGCCGCTCCCGACGTTGTCGTCCATGGAGCCGTTCCTGACATGCGTCCGTATTACTGGGGCGCGGAGGAGGTCGTCGTCCCGCTCCTTCAGGGAGGCGGCACGCGGGTGAAGATCCTCGAGGCTGCTGCCAGTGGGAAGGCGATCGTCACGACGACGGTCGGGGTCGAGGGCTTGCGGTTCGCTGCGGCCGCAGATCTCGTCGTTGCCGACGCCCCGATCGAATTCGCCGACGCTATCCTTAGGCTGACGGCAGATCCAGATCGGCGTGCGCGCCTTGGGGCCCGCGCGCGTGCGGCGGCGCTCGCCTACGACTGGGCCGCGATCGGCGACGCGCTCTGTAAACTCCTCCTCTCGTCAGGCGTGACGACGTTGGCTCGCACATGATTCTGGGTTGACGCGATGCTCGGCCGCCGACAGATCCCTCCACAGTTCCTTGAGTGGAACCACAAGTGGCAAGCGCCGTTCGGTCCGGGCTGGGGGACGGATCTTGCCGTTGCAGACAAGTTCCAGGCCGAAACTGCCAGACGGCTGGGGCCTTTTGCGTATCAGTCGAATAACACGACCAGGATGCTCGAATATCCGTGGGTATTTGAGAAACTGGCGATCACGCCCGGATTAAATGTGCTCGAGATCGGTGGAGCGCTCTCGGGTCTGCAATTCGTTCTCGCACAGCACGGCGCCAGGGTGACCAACGTCGATCCGTTTCTTGGATATGGGGCTTCAGAGGAATATCCGACCCGTCCGGAGATCCTGCATCAGCAACTCAATTGCGTCTTTGGGACCGACGTCAAGCTGGAACGCAGGACGTTGAACGAGGCGCGCTTCCCGGGCGAGACGTTCGATCGAGCGGTGTGCGTCTCCACGATTGAACACCTGCCTCACGAGGAAATCTCTCAAACGATGAAAGAGGCGTACAGGATTCTGAAGAAGGGCGCCCTGTTCGTTCTGACCGTCGACCTGTTCCTGGATCTCTTTCCGTTCACGCGCAAACACCGTAATCGCTGGGGAACCAACGTCTCTATTTGCTGGTTGCTCCAACAGAGCCGGCTGAAGCTCGTCTCGGGAAACAGGAAAGAGTTGTTTGGCTACGCTCAATTCAACGCCAGACGTATTCAGGCGCGTCTTGGCGACTATCTGATTGGCGAATATCCCACGATGGTTCAATTGCTTGTGCTGCAGAAATAGGCCGTCCGACCGGCTTTTTCTGGACTGCATATCGCTGGTCCTGCTTTTCGCCGTTCCTGTTGTGCTGCTTCGGCCGTTTCAGAACACTCCATTCGTCGATGACTGGGTGTACGGGTGGTCGGTCGAGCATCTGCTACTCACTGGCGAATTGAGGATTCTCGACAACGCCAGCAGCGTCAACCCGGTGCAGGTCTTGTGGGGCGCGCTGTTCTGCCTGCCGACCGGATTCTCGTTCACGATGCTGCGTGTCTCGACGTGGGTCCTCTCTGCCGCGTGCCTGTGCGGCCTGCGGCTGTTGATGTCTGAGATCGGTGTCGGCCGGGCGCAGGCCCTGCTGGCAACGGCGACGCTCGCACTCTATCCCGTCTACTTTGTCCTGTCTCACACGTTCATGACGGACGTGCCGTTTCTTTGCGCCCTGGTTTGGTTCAGCTATGCCGCGGCGCGCGCATTGCGGACCGAGCGTCTGGGATGGCTGGCGGTCGCCGTGCTGTTCGCGGCCCTCGCAATCGGTATGCGGCCGGCCGGCATCGTCGCCGCCCTGGCCTTGCCGCTCACAATCGTTCCGCTGAATCGGTGGAGACGATGGTCGGCACTCGTTCTCATGTTGCTGCCGTTTGTTGCAGCCGGTCTCGTGTTCTGGTGGTATTCGTCGCACATCGAGCGCCGCGCAGATCTCACGTGGATTGACGGCTCACCGGCTTGGCGAAGGTGGCAATTCAGGTACGGGCTGGCCTCGATCCACGTGAGCGCGGTCAACATGTGGTGGTTCTGCACGGCCGCCCTTGGCCTCGCCGTAGCGCCACTGGCGATCGCACGGTTCAGCAGGACGCATGTGCGCGGAGCGGTGGTGGTCTCGATGATCGGTGCAGGCGCGTTCGCGCTTGGGCCGCTGATCGGCGCGCATGTTTACGTGCCGCTGCACAATACTGAAACCTGGGCGCTTGTAGAATTAGGCGGCGTCGAATCCGGTGTCTGGGGACATCGCGCCCCGGCCCTCCCCCGTTGGTACGCTCCGACGGCCGTTGCGGCCGGTGTGGCGCTGTTCTCCATGGGCGCCGCCGCCGCGATATCGGTGCGCCGTCTCAGTGCCGCTCAGATGCTGCTGCTCTGGCTGCTCGCGATGCAATATCTGCTGATGTCGGTTCTATGGCTGTATGACGACAATCGCTACATCCTGCCGCTCGTGCCGCCCGCGCTCGCGTTGATCGCGTCTTCGGGGCCACTGGTGCGGCAGAAGCCGGCTATTGCAATGCTGGCGGCGCTTGCGGTCATCTGCAGCGTCGGGTTGCGGGATCATCTTCAGTACAACCGCGCCCTCTGGGCGGCCGTCGACTACCTGCGCGCCGGCGGTACACCGCCGGGTGACATCGACGGCGGGTGGGCGGTGAATGGCTGGCTTCAGTACGCCCATCCCGAGCACGCGAAACGCGCCCCGGGCGGCGATGTGCTGGTCAACTGGGTGAATGCGAATGACGTCGAGTCGCAGGCGCGCATCTCCAATGGTCCCTCGCCTGGATGGATGGTGGACAAGGTTTTCCCTTACACACGCTGGGCCAGTCGCTCCGGCGCCATCTACGTACTCAAGCGCTGAGCAACGGCTCGGCCAGCGCCTTGCGGCCCTTTTGCGCCGTCGCGGGCCGCGCCCGCACTTTTAGGGGAGGACCGCCCGGAACCGGCGCGCGCTTGCCGCTACTGAGCCTCGCGAATTTTATCGATGACCACTGTCGATGCCTCGGATCGTAGGTGCAGGTGAATGCGCGTCCCATCGGCGCTGAGATCGTACGTGTACACGTAAAGCTCGCCCTGCCTGCTCTGCTTCACCTTCGATCGAAAATCGGCTCGGCACACAAAGTCGTCACGTCTGCCAACGATTGCCTTGAAAGGCGTGTTGAACCCCGCGGGTACCAACATGCGAACGGACCGCTGAGCCCAAGCCAGCACCGTCCCGTCGAACTCGGGAGCAGTGATCTTCAAATTGATCTCGGCCTCCGCGCTGAGTGTGACGCGGCCACGAGAACCGGCGTAATCCACAACCCCGGCGGTAGCGTCGACTTGCCCCGTGGTGTTTAGAACGGTAGCACGAGCGTGCGTGGCTGCGATCCGGACAGAGCCCGCCAGGTCGCGGACTTCCACGGCCGCATATGAACCGTGGATCACGACACCCGAATCGTGGGGCGCTTCGACGAGCAGCTCGCTGCATGCGTCAAGTTCCTCAAACCCATCGGGCCGGCTAAGTGACACGACGGTTCCCGTGACGCTGAATAGACAGTTCTGTAGCCGCTGATTGGCTTGGGCCTCTGTTTGGCCGCCGGCTTCCGCCCAGAAAGACAGCTTCCAATCCGGTCTGTCGCCGGCAACGACGGCAATCGAGTTGTTCGGATCGGATGTGACAGTCAGGATCGGCGCATCACCACAGGGGATAACCCGTTCTTCATGCCGGGTGCCGCGATGGGCAGGCTGTTTACCAACCACCAGGATTGCTTCGCCTGGTTGCGCGGCGACTGGCGGCCAGCGGCGCAAGGGCCGACGCTCGAACAGAAACTCTGGTGCGGGCTGTCGTTCGTAGTCGCTGCGACGCATCGGAACTGCCTCCTCCGTCGTTCCCACCGAGTCGACATTAGCTATTGCCGTCATTCAGCGCGCAACCTCCGCACCGATTAGCGCGCAATTACGTCAGGCTTGGACGAGTGTGGCCACGCCGCGCTGTGCAGATGGCAAAACCTCAAGAATTCGCGGCCCGAGGGGACGCAAGTCATCGAACCTGTTGCTGCGCGCAACAAGCACCACGATTGCTATGTCAAACGATGAGAGGTCTTGCTGGTACGACAGATTGCGATCCGCGGTAATGAACACGTCGAACAGTCCGACCGCGAGCGCGAGCAGTTCGCCATTGCGCTTGCTCGCCCATCCCATCTCTGGAGCAGTCCGCGTCTCGTGGCCGACGAGCTCGCGTTTCAGGCGACGAGGAAGGCACTCGTCAAGCAGGACGCGCACGGGCGAGGAGCGCCTCCTTGGCCTGCTCCAAGGCCGCGACTGCCTGCTCCCGGGTCACGGTCGGGAAGTCCTCGAGGAACTCAGAGAGGGGATGGCCCGCTTCGAGATAGTCGAGCAGCGTCGCAAGCGGCACACGCGTGCCGACAAACACGGGCGTGCCGCCCATGATTTCCGGATCGCTGTGAATAACTGGTTCGCTGTGCTTCATCGGGCCACCAGTCCCGCGACGACCATGCCTGACACCAGTCTACCGCAGCTGTCGTGTTAGGCGCCCGACCGGTGTCTTCACGGCCACTGGGCGAGGACCCGACCTGAGGGCAAGATGTGTCCAAAGAGAGCCTGCGACTGCGGCATCGACAGCTCACTGTGGACGACGCCGACGCTTTCGCGAACGGGCCAGTGTGCGCGCCTCGAGACTCACGCCCAGACCTCTCACAGGTCCCCGTCTCCCATGCCCTGGGGACAGACCGCATGGCTGCCAAAGCCGCGCGCGGGGCCAGGTCGTCTTGGTTTCGGTGGGTTCCATCGCACGCTCTCCGAATCCCGCGCGACGGGAAACACAACACACGAGCCACGAGGGAGGTTTGATCGTAGGTTTTCTGGGGAACAGAATGCCCTTCCGGGCAACGGTTTTTTCAGCGTTCTGTTCCCCGCTCCTTCCCGCCGGTTTGGTCAATTGTTATCATCTGTGATAATTTAGCTACGAGCCGCGGATGGCCCTGACCGTCCGAGAGTACCTGACCGCCGACGGCAAGAGCCCATTCCGCGAATGGCTCGGATCGTTGACGAAGGCCGTCAGGGCGCGGATTCAAGCCCGCGTGCTGCGGTTCGAACTGGTCAATCTAGGCGACCACAAGAGCGTCGGCGAGGGCGTCTGGGAAGCTCGGGTGATGTTCGGTCCTGGCTACCGGATTTATTTCGGCAAGGACGGCGACGCGAGCATCGTGCTGCTCGTCGGCGGCGAGAAGGGATCGCAGACGAAGGCATCGCGCGGGCTCAAGGATTCTGGCGCGATTTCTTGGAGGCGAAGCGTCATGGCAAGACGAAGTAGAGACTGGAACGTCGGGCTGGCGGAGGATCTTCGGGATCGAAAATTCGCTCGCGAGTTCCTGCTGGGAGCGATCGACGAGGGTGTTCCTCTGCAGATCGCGCTCGGAAAAGTCGTTCGGGCTATGGGCGTGAAGGAGTTCGCGGCCAAGGTAGGGATGGCCAGCCCGAATCTCCTGCGGACGCTCAACCCACGCCACAATCCCACGCAGGACACGCTGAATCGGCTTCTGAAGCCGTTCCGGCTCAAACTAAGTCTGGCGCCTATCTCTGACCGACCGAAGCGTCGCCACGCAGCGTAGGCGCGTCATGAGGACCGTCGATGCGGTGGAAGCCCAGGCGCACTTGGATCAGATCCTCGAGGACGCGCAGCGTCAGCCGATCGTGATCCGTCAACAAGGCAAAGACGTTGCGGCGATCGTGTCGATGACCGACTTCTTGAGGGCCATCCGCCAAGCCCTTCGGACGTTAACCGCGCGCCGACCTGCTGATAGTGCTACAACCGGCGGCGGAACGTGCTGGGCTGGGACGTGTGACGTGGCATCAGTTCCGCCACATTCACTCGTCGCTGCTCAACGATCTCCGCGTGCCGGTGAAGATCGCGCAAGAGCAACTCGGACACGCGAGCATCTCGACGACGCTCAACATCTACACGCACTTCGTCGACGCGTCGCATCGCGCGGCGATCGAGCAAGTGGAGCGCCAGTTGTTCCCAACTTTTCGCAGGTCTCAGACGGCGGACAACGAGTTGGCGTCAGGAAAGGCTGAACGAGAAGTCACCGCAGAACCGCCTGCGGCCGCAAGCGAGCGCCGGAGGAAAGTCGTGAGGCCAGAACGCGTTAGCGTTGGCCGAACGACCGCGAGCGCGCAGCGAGACGGGGAATCTAAAGGGGCCCCGTCGAGCGAAGTTGAGATTGGAGGCGCCGCCCGGATTTGAACCGGGGATGGAGGTTTTGCAGTTATGAAAACCGCTCTCCGCGAACGCACGCCTGCTTGAAAACAAGAACGAAACCTAGAAGATCCGCCTTGCCTGCCGTATCCTGAATTTCGTGGTTTTGCCCCGCCACGGTGACGAAAAAGGTTACGGCTCCGACGGCTCCATGAACAGCACGCCCGAGACGCGGGCCGCATTCGGCGAGTGCCTCGCGATCGCTTCCTGGTCCTTGTCCAACTTCGTCGCCCGCCAGTGCCCGACGTATTCCCACTCGTTGATGGCGCGCTTGAGGAACACCGGCACAGGGTTACCCTGCTCGAGGAGCGGAAGAAGGCGATCAAGAAGGACGGCCAGAAGCGGGTGTTCACCCGCAAGGGCCAGCCGATCGTCTCGATGCACAAGGCGTTCAGGGCGGCGTGCAAGGAGGCGGGCGTCGGCGACCGGATCCTCCACGACCTGCGGCGCTCGGCGATCCCGCGGATGGTGCGCAAGGGCATCAGCGAGACCGTCGCGATGAAGCTCTCGGGCCACAAGACGATGAGCGTCTTCCGCCGCTACGACATCACTTCGCCTTCGACACGCCGCCTCCAGGCTGACCAGCGCGCCTTCCGCTCAGACTGGCACGTCATAGACAAGAACGGTGACCACGAGTTCCCGATCCGGGTCAGTCGGGTGATGAAGCACGTAGCGGCCCGCTGAACTTCCGCTCTCATACTTCGCGGACCGCCGGTAGTTGGGATGCGCCTTCACGAGATCGGGAATTTGCTGGACCACCGCCGAATGGTTCTTCGTCCGGTTGAAGAGTATCAGTGCCAGCTTGCCGTCCCTCCACGTGGCGTAGCCGAGGAGCTGGTTGAGGGCTTCGGTGAACCCCTTTGGCCCCGTCCAGAACTTGCACTCACCGACGAAGATGTTCTGGTCCTTGACGCGGATCAAGATGTCCGTCTTGCCCGAGTAGTTGAACGTCTCGCCGGTCGCTTGGCCCTCATACTGGCCGTTAAGTTGGACGAGGAAGTGCTGGCGAAGGCTCTCCTCGTTCATGTCCTTGAAAGCGGCTGGGCTCCGCTCCATCACGTGGACCATGTTGTCGACGATGGACAAAATGTGGTCGTATTCGCCTGATTCAAGTTCCGGCTCGGGCTCGAACGGCTTCTGCGGCGCCGGCCGCGATCTTTGAGGCATCTTGCGACGCACCTCGGGAGCGACGTAGGTCCGGGCCGCGTCGTCGCGGCGTCTCAGCGGGAACCCGAGGGCGGACACCAGCCCTTGATCCTTGAGCAGCTTCTCGCGCCGTTTTGTGACGAGCTCCGTCGCGCGTTGAACCAACGTCCCGTTGTGCGCCTCGGCATCGCCTCGTATCCAGTCGAGGTATTTCGACACCTGCGCGAGATCACTGTCAAACCCCCGACGGACCGCGGCCGCGTCGTGATTGAGCTGCTCATAGGAGAACACCAGCTCAGAGCCCTTCACCTCCGCGAAAGGAAAGGTCGTCGTGAATGTGGACGGCCGCGCCCCAAACAGTCCGGCGTCGCCCTCGAACGGCACGAAGAACGTGACGCGCGTGCCCGAGAGATAAAAGGGCTGGCTCCGATCGAAGATGTGGCGGTCGTAGTCCCGGCTGACATCGACCTTGGCCTCCCCTTGGTCGACGGTAGTCTCGTCGACCTTCAGAACGGGCGCGGCAACATGATGCTCCGCGACGGCCTCGTCGATGAGCTGCCCGGGACTCTTTCCGAGCATCTGACCGGTTGGCAGCGCCTCCACATACTCTCGCAGCTTCCTGGTGTGGTTCTCCAGGGCACCGTGCAGATCAAATTTGCAGAAAAGCGGCTCACGGTCTCTCATGTCATGCTCACGCGAACTTCGGGTTCTTGAGGACGATCTCGATGATGTCGGAGAAGAACGACAGGAGGTTGTAGTCGGTCACCGGCGCCTCGCCCGGATGGGCGCTGTGGTTCCGCAGGTCGAAGCAGCTGCGGAGGCGCGCGTGCTGGTTGGCGTCGATGACCTGCATCCCCTCGAGTATCCAGAGGACGTCGGTGTCGAACACGAGCTGCAGGTCGCTCAGCGACAGGACGTTCTGCGGCCTGTTGAACTTCTTGAACCGACCCTGCGTCTGGCTCGCCATCATCGCCGACGCGACGTTGAACTTCTGGAAGCCCATCTTCTCGACGGCTCTGTGCATCCGGGCGACCGCGGCGCACCATCCCATGACCGCTGCGGCACGGATGAAGTCGGCTCGCGCGCAGTCGATGGCCTCCTTCAGGTAGGCGTCGTCCGCGTCGGCGTCGCCGAGGCTCGCAAAGAGGTCGTCGAAAACGGACGCCTCGCGTGGCGGGGGCGGAGGCGCCGTCTGCAGCGGCAGGAGGATCTCCGCCTTGAACTTCTTTGTGAGCCCGTCGAGCGTGTCGAGGTAGCTGCTCTTGAGGTTGTTCGGGCTGCTGATCTTGACTAGGCGCTGGAAGCCTTTCCCGTAGCGGTCCAGAGTCTCGGCCGGGATCATGCCGCCCTCGGTCGCGGGACGCACCTCGGAGAACCAGGACTGCCCGAGCCGAAGGGCCTCCGCGCGGATGGACTGGCGCGCGATGCTGCTGGCCGTCTCCGCCTTCACCGCGCGCGAGAGCGCCCGCAGGTCCTCCTGCAGCTTGGCGAGGGCGTCGACCGCGCTCACCGCGCGAGTTCCTTGATCAACTCGGCGAGCTCCTTCCTGCCGTCCTCGGACAGGCGCAACGGCTCCCCCTTCTCGACCCCATCGAACAGGCTCGCGTTGTTCTTGAAGTTCGCGGCGAAGTTCGCCTTGTCGTAGGCCTTTCGCTGTTGGACATCGGTGCGAACCGCCTCGCCGTCCGCGACGAACTCGCCCGTCGTCATTGCGGACAGCAGCGCGTGAAGCAGCGCGGAGCGTATCTGTTCCTCGGCCATCCGCGTGGTCTTCAGGTCCTCGTAGAGCGGCTTGATCTCGCCGTTGTCCTTGTAGAACAGTTGGTTCAGGTGGTCCAGCGAGATCGAGTATCGCTCCATGAACCTCCGCGCTTTCACGTGGAGGTCGCCAGCCTTCAGGTCCTGCTGCCCGGTGGCGGCTTCGCCGGCCGCGCGGAACTTTTCGTCGCCGGGGAACTCAAGCTCCTCTGCAGGCTTCTCCCGCGGCGTGGCCGGTTGCGCCGGCTCGGCTGGCGGACGCTGGCGGTTCTCGAGGTAATCGCGCAGCAGCAGCTCGAAGCAGAGCGGCTGCAGGTTGTCGGGGCACTCCTTCGCGATCGACACGATCTCGAGGACGCGGTCCTTCAGGTCGTCAGGCATGGCGCGGCGTCTCCTAGAGTTGGGCGGGAGAAGGCACCATGATAGCAGCCGGCCTAGTCACCCACGACGGTGACAAATACGGTTACATCTCAAGGAGAGACGCGAAAAAAGGTTGGAGGCGCCGCCCGGATTTGAACCGGGGATGGAGGTTTTGCAGACCTCTGCCTTACCACTTGGCGACGGCGCCGCTCAGAAGGGTCTCTGGCGATCCGGTGAACACCGCATCGTACCAGACGCTTGGGGTCCGATCAAGAATCCGCGGGACCTAGGCCGAGATGGGGTTCGGCCACTGCGTGGCGATCAAAGTCGACCGTGCTGGGATGAAGCCGGAAGGAACTTCGTTGCCGAATCAGCAGGCGCGAGCGGAGCGAGCGGCGAAGCGCCAGCGGAGTGGAAGGCCGCCAGGCGGGGTGCAGGGGGCCCCGCCGATTCAAGTTTGGAGCGGGAAACGGGATTCGAACCCGCGACTTCGACCTTGGCAAGGTCGCACTCTACCACTGAGTTATTCCCGCTCGGCGACCGCACATCAGCACCCAATACCCCGCTGCACAGCTGTAACAGAAGTTCTTATCGTACCATACCGCGCGCGCGCCGGGCAACCGCTCGACGCGCCACGGTCGCGCCCAGCGGCAGACTTATCGTCAACGCGGAGAACACGGCGACGATCGCGACAGACATCACGCGCGTCATGTGAGTAATCCTCACGGAGATTCTACGCCCGGTAGATGTCTCGCGGGTGGCCGTGGCGGGGCGCCCCGTGTCGTGCCGAGGCGCGTCTTTCGTGATCAGCGCTTTTCGCGCCGAGCACGACATGGGGCTGCCACGGCCAGGACCCGCCACAGTCGCCCGGCCTGACCGCCTCCGCTAAAGCTACGGCGGTCCGCCGGAGCCTTGGCGAAGGCGGAAGGCCGGCACCACCGAAGCGTTTCGCTCGCGGCCTACATCGCGCTCGCGCCGAGATCACATCAGATCCGCGGCGCGATGCGGCCAGCCCGCTCCGTCAGCTCGAAAACCACGCCGCAGGCGTTCCGATCCGCGGCGGCGCTGTTTCGTCCCAAACCGTAAGGGAGCCCCGGTGCCCAACCGATTGGGGCTGTCGTGCGACAAACCCGAGCCGACGCGCCCATCGTCAGGCACGCGCCGGAGGCGTGGTTTTCCGGGCGTCAGGCCGAGGCGCGGCGGATCTGATGTGACCTCGGCGCGCTCGCGGGCCGGCCTGACCGCCTCCGCTAAAGCTTCGGCGGTCCGCCGGAGCCTTGGCGAAGGCGGAAGGCCGGCACCACCGAAGATCGAATCGCGAGCCGCGGCGTTAGTGCCCCGTCGCCGCGAACTGCTTCATGAACGCGTCCTGCCGAACCTGGATCTCCTGTGGCGTGAGATCCTCCTTGTGCGTCGCGATCGTCCAGCTGTAGCCGTGCGGATCCTTGAACGTCCCGCTGCGATCGCCCCAGAATTGATCCTGCAGCTGCCCCATCGGTCCGGGTAACACCTGCGCGCCTGCGGAAACGGCGCGATTGAAGAGTGCGTCGCAATCCTCGACGTACACCCAGAGCGCCGCCGGCGACCCGCCCATTGCCTTCGGACCCTTCCCGCCCATCATCGCGTCGTGCACCATGATGCGCGAGTCGCCGATGCGCAGCTCGGCATGCATGATCTTGCCGTCGGGACCCGTCGCGCGTCCCTTCTCTTCAGCGCCGAGTGCCTGCTTGTACCAGTCGATCGCCTCAGCGGCATTGTCGAGCGTGAGCATCGCCGTGACGGTGTGGAACCCCTCGGGAATCGGTTTCTTTGCTGTGGCCATATGGGACCTCCTTCATAGTCCGCCTGAAGGCGGACACTACCGAAAAAGACAGTCCGCCTCAAGGTGGACATTACCGAATGGAAAACCGAAGCGTGAGTCGCGAATCGCGAACCGCCGCGGCCGTCGCGCGCGCGTGCGGCCACCGCGCGAACGCAACCGACGCGGCCAGCACGCCGACGATGAAAGGAACGAACGCCGGGGCGATGCTGCCGCCCAGCGCCGTGATGAATGTCGCGCCGATCATAATAATGACAAGCCCGCCGGCCGCAAGCGGCGTCAGCTCCCGGTGGATTTTCAGCAAATCCGGCAGCATGAGGCCGACGGCGCCCAGCACTTCGGCGACCCCGATGAATCGTAAGAACCCGCCGGGGAGCGGCACCGGCATGGTGAGCGCCTCGATCGGGACGATGAGCTTCATTCCCCCCGCAAATAGAAACAGCGCCGCAAGCAATCCCTGCACGACCCAGAGCAGCACGTTGACCCTCTTCATGGCTTTCCTCCCCTATGCCCTGTGGTCGAACGGCAGGACGCGGGATCGACACGGCGGTTATGAAGAGGTTCAGAAAGCTCAGCCTTGAAGAAATGGCGGGGTCTTTGCTCCGCCGGGCACCCGTGAGGCTCCCATGCATAAACACACGGTTGTCAGCACGCTCATTCTGGCCGCGTTCGTCGTAGCCGCCTGCGACGACAGGAAACCCAACGTCGCCGGCCCCACGTCACTCGAGACTTTCGGCGTATCGGCCGACCTCACGGCCGCACCGCTCATCGCGCAACCTGGCGGCGACCGCGGCTGCCCTGCGTTTGCAATTCCGCTCGTGCTATCCGTGCGCACGGGCGCGCTCGACGTCGTCATCACGGACGTCACGACGCGGTTCGTGAACAGCTCCGGTGTGTCGATGCCGCAGGTCACACTGCCTGCTCCGATCCCCACCGCGCAGTTCGGATCGGCGCTGATCGCGGCACGCCGCTCGGTGCAAACGATCCCGCTCATCGTCCCGCTCGGCTGCACGAACGATCTGACCGGTACCGTGATCGTGATGGTCGGCACGCGAGATGGACGCGGCCACAGGAGCTCCGTGGAAGTTCGCACGCGGATCGGCTGACGGCGCGTTGCGAAAAACGCCACAGTTTTATCTCGGATCCGCCGCACGTGTCCGCCGCCGGGGACTTACGATTGAATCCGATGTCACACAACCACAACGAACACGATGACTACGGCGGGCTGCAGCGCGATTTGCTCGCGACCGGGGCGGCCATGGACAGACGCGGCATCCTCCGCATGGCCGTGCGGTTTGGCGCCGGCGTTGGCGCGCTGCAACTTCTGGGGTGCGGAGGCTCGAGCCCGACGACCCCGTCGACGAATCCGAACACGGGGACGGTGACGCCAGGAACGGGAACGAACAGCACGTGCAGCACAATCCCGAGTGAGACCGCGGGCCCCTATCCCGGAGACTCGTCGAACGGTCCGAACGTGCTGAACCTGACCGGCGTGGTGCGGAGCGACATCCGTTCCAGCTTCGCCGGGCTTAGCGGCACCGCCGACGGCGTGCCGCTGTCGATCGTGCTGTCGATTGTGTCCGCGTCGACCTGTGCGCCGCTCGCCGGGTACGCTGTGTACCTGTGGCATTGCGACAGGCCCGGACGTTACTCGCTCTATTCGGCAGGCGCGACGAACCAGAATTACCTGCGAGGGGTGCAGGAGGCGGACTCGGCCGGAAAGGTGACCTTCAGCTCGATCTTTCCCGGGTGCTACGCGGGCCGCTGGCCGCACATTCACTTCGAGGTGTACCGCAGCCTCGCGGCGGCGTCGAGCGTGTCGAACAAGATCGCGACATCGCAGATCGCGCTGCCGAAATCGGCGTGCGATCAGGTGTACGCGACGTCCGGCTATTCGTCGAGCGTCACCAACCTGTCGCAGGTTTCGCTCGCGAGCGACAACGTGTTCAGCGACGGCTCGGCGCTCGAGCTCGCGACGGTGTCCGGCAGCGTATCAGGCGGGATGACGGCGGCGCTGACGGTGGCGGTCTGATCAGGCCGACCTAAAGGTCGGCACCACCGGAGCCGAAGGCCGGCACCACCGGAGATCAGGGCTTCCAGAATTCTCCGATCAGCTTCGGAGAGCTGTCGGCGTGTTTCCAATCCTCCGCGAGAAGCTGTTGCTCGAGAGCGAGCAGGCGGGTCTTGAAAGACTCGGTATCCGTAAAGCGTTCGGTGGACGACGCGCCGTCAGACCAGTCGACGTCGAGCACGTAGTCCGCGGTTGCAGGGTCGAAGCGTGTGACGAGACGCGTCACGCGGTTGCCTCGCTCGAACAACCAAATCATCCCTCATCGTACTCGAAATGCTGCTGCGCTCCCGCTGCGTCGCCCGCATACAGCTTTCGACACCCCGCGAAAACATCATCGTCCGCCGCAGAGGGCGCGGGCCGTGGCGCGCAGGCCGGATGAGGTTAAACCCTTCGACGAGAACGACCGGAACGCAGTTGCCGCGCTTGCGGGGTGAGTGTCAGACGAACGTTTTTCGCTGCCGTGCGCCTCCCGTGGTATTACCCTGTGGCCATGACGAAGGACTTACGGCGGCTATTGACGGTTGTCGGACTGGCGCTTGGAGCGGCGGTTGCATTGCGCGCGGCGGCACCCACGGATCTCACCCTGCGGCTGACCGACTACGCGGCGTTGCCGATCACCGGCGCGCTCGACGGGACGACGAACAATGCGGGGTCACTCGCGCGGATCAACTTCATCCGCCAGGAACCTTCGACTCCAGGCCGCTTCTGGATCAACGACCTCAATGGGCCGCTCTACATCCTGAGCGCCGACAAGAAGGCCATCAAGTATCTCGACTTCAACGGGCGCGGCTTGAACACCGGGCTGTTCGATCGGCTTCCCACCGAGAACGGTCTTGCCAGTGGCTTCATCAGCTTCGAGTTCGATCCCGACTACGCGCGCAATGGCCGCTTCTACACGATTCACGTGGAGGACGTCACGCTGCCGGGATCGCTCGTCCCCGACAACGCCTCGGTGCCCGGCCTGGTCGTGAAGGATTACCGCCCGACGCCGGCAATCGCCACGCCCGGAGAATTCGATCACGAAGCGGTGGTGATCGAATGGACGGACACGAACATATCGAACACTATCTTCGAAGGCACCGCGCGCGAGTTGATGCGCGTGCAGCTCAACAGCCGCATTCATCCGATGGGGGATCTCGCGTGTCGGCAAGATCCTGCGGATCATCCCGGACCTGTCGGAGCACACGTCGACGAGCATGGTCAGCGAGAACGGCCGCTATCGGATCCCGCGCGACAACCCGTTCACCGAGGTGCCAGGGGCGCGGAAAGAGATCTGGGCTTACGGCCTGCGCAATCCCCATCGTCTGACCTGGGATGTCGATCCGGCGAACCCGTCGAACAATCATCTGATTGCGACCGTCATCGGGCTTCGCACGTGGGAGACGGTCATCATCATCCGCCGCGGCGCGAACTACGGCTATTCACAGCGGGAAGGCACCGAGGCGCTGCTGGCCGACAACACGGTGGTGAATATTCCGGATCCCGACACGATTCCCGTGTACGTGTCCGACACGGTCACGCGCGGGACGACGGTGCCGCGGTATCCGGTCATCGAATACAAACACGGACCCGACGCGCTCGGTGATGCGATCGCGGGTGGGGTTGTCTACCGCGGCAGCGCCATCCCCGAGCTGCGCGGCAAATTCATCTTCGGCGACACGACGACGGGCCATCTCTGGTACGCAGACGTCAACGAGATGATTGCGGCTGACGACGACGATCCGCGTACCATGGCGCAGATGCACGAGGTGCAGGTGGCGTGGGACGATCCGGCGGACGATCCGAACCGCGGCGCGCAGACCTACTCGACCATGTTCCCGATCGTCGAGGCGGCGTACCACGCGCGCGGAGGCAAATCGCTCCACCTGCCTGGAAAGGCGGCATCAGCGCCCAACGGTCGCGTCGACCTGCGCTTCGCACTGGACCGCACGGGAGAGCTCTACTTCCTCACGAAGAGCGACGGCACGATTCGCGGCGTTACCGGAGTCGTGACCGGCGGCAGCGCGTCGTCACCTGCGAGGTGACAGCGCGTGTCCTGAGCGAGCCTCGAAGAGGCGAGTCGAAGGATTCCATTGCGGCAGCACCGCCGGGGTGCGGGACGTCTGCATGAGCGTGGTGATACGCTCGACAATATCCGGGTGGCTGTCCGCCACATCTTTCGTCTCACCCGGATCCCCGGCGAGATCGTAGAGCTCCACGCGCGCGTTCGCACGGCGCGCGATTTCGTTTCGAATCCCCTTCCACTGCCCCATGCGGACGGCCTGCGACGCACCGTTCGCGTGGAACTCCCAGTAGAGCGCCGCGTGCTCGCGCTGGTCGCTCGCGCCGACGAGCGCCGGCAGGAGTGAAATGCCGTCGGTCCCTGACGGAGCGGGCGCGCCGGCAAGCTCGGCGAACGTGGCCCAGAAATCCCAGTTCGCACCGACATGATCGGAGATCGTGCCGGCGCGGACATGTCCGGGCCAGCGCGCGATCATCGGGACGCGAATGCCTCCCTCGTACAGGTCCGTCTTGTGGCCGCGAAGCGCACCGTTGCTCTGAAAGAACTGCGTCGGCGCGCCGCCGATGTCGAACGTCGCGCCGTTGTCGCTGGTGAAGATGACGAGGGTGTTATCGTCGGCGCCGATCTCTTTGAGGGTATCGAGCAATCGGCCGACCTGCGCGTCGAGATACGTGATCATCGCCGCGTACGCCGCGCGTGGCGCGCGTTGAGGCAGATATTGCTTGTCGCCGGTGTACGGCGTTTCCGGGAATGCGCCTTCGTATTCCTTCAACGCCGCCTCGGGCACCTGCAGCGATAAGTGCGGCAGGGTCGGCGCGAAGTACAGGAAGAACGGCTGCGCGCGCGGCGTCCGGAGCCAGTCGATCGCCTGGGCCGTCATCGCGTCGATCGCATAATCGACGCCGCGGTATTTTGCGTACGACGCCGGATCGTTCGGATCGCCTTCGAGCTTCTGGTGCGGCGAGAAGTACGTATTGCGCAGCGGAAACCGCTCGTCGTTGCGCCAGAGGTGCGTCGGATAGTAATTGTGCGCCTGCTTCTGATCGAGGTAGCCGAAGAAGAGGTCGAACCCGTGCTTGTTGGGAACCCCTGTGGATCCTGGACCACCGAGTCCCCACTTCCCCACCGCCGCCGTCGCGTAGCCGCGTGATTTCAGGGCCGTCGCGACAGTCGGCTGATCAGCGGGTAACGCAAGCTGTCCGCGCTCCTCGGAATCGAGAAACCCGCCGAGCTCGTAGTTGTCGCGGACGTACGCATGGCCCGTATGGAGCCCTGTGAGCAGGGCGCCGCGCGAGGGCGCGCAGACGGTGCTCCC
>WNGF01001004.1_pt1 | contig 41671 bp, 36 predicted proteins | sample 5400641 | NCBI WGS metagenome assembly WNGF01 (sample SAMN13153371, study PRJNA577476) | soil metagenome | isolation source: 80 cm soil or saprolite under grassland replicate 2 | place: USA:California | collected 2016-06-15 | reverse complement strand
AACACGGTAGCACCGCGGTGGCACAATGCCCGTAGTTGATCTGCTTGACGTATCGGACGCGGATCTGGGCGAGACTGGGCGGCATGAGCGAGGACTACCGGATCGAGCACGACTCGATGGGCGAGGTACGGGTGCCGGCCGCGGCGAAGTGGCGGGCGCAGACCCAGCGGGCGGTGGAGAACTTCCCCATCTCGGGGCTGCGGCTGGAGCGCGCGAACATCGCGGCGCTGGCCCGGATCAAGGCCGCGGCCGCCCGGGTGAACGCCGAGCTGGGCGTGCTGCCGGCGGACGTGGCCGACGCCGTCGCGGCCGCCGCCGAGGAGGTGGCGGACGGGCGGTGGGACGGGGAGTTCCCGATCGACGTGTTCCAGACCGGGTCGGGCACCTCCTCGAACATGAACGCGAACGAGGTGATCGCCACCCTGGCCGCATCCCGGCTGAGCAGCGAGGTGCACCCCAACGACGAGGTGAACGCCTCGCAGTCGTCCAACGACGTGTTCCCGTCCTCGATCCACCTGGCCGCCACCGACGCCGTGGTGAAGGACCTGAGCCCGGCGCTGGAGCGACTCGCCGCGTCGCTGGAGCGCAAGGCGGCGGAGTTCGCCGAGGTGGTGAAGTCGGGTCGTACCCACCTGATGGACGCGACGCCGGTCACGCTGGGGCAGGAGTTCGGGGGGTACGCCGCGGCGGTGCGGTACGGGGTGGAGCGGCTGCGCGCGTCGCTGCCCCGGCTGGCCGAGCTGCCGCTCGGGGGCACCGCGGTGGGCACCGGGATCAACACGCCGCCCGGGTTCGCCGCGCGGGTGATCGCCGAGCTTGTGCGGGTGACCGGGCTGCCGCTGACCGAGGCGCGCAACCACTTCGAGGCGCAGGGCGCGCGGGACGGCCTGGTGGAGACGTCCGGGCAGTTGCGCACCATCGCGGTGAGCCTGACGAAGATCGCCAACGACCTGCGCTGGATGGGGTCAGGGCCGCGCACCGGCCTGGCCGAGATCGCCCTGCCCGACCTGCAGCCCGGCTCCTCGATCATGCCCGGCAAGGTGAACCCGGTGCTGTGCGAGGCGGTCTGCATGGTGGCCGCCCAGGTGATCGGCAACGACGCGTCGATCGCCTTCGCCGGGGCCTCGGGTGCGTTCGAGCTGAATGTCACGCTGCCCCTGCTGGGCAAGAACCTGCTGGAGTCGATCCGGCTGCTGGCAGCCGTGTCCCGGGTGTTCGCGGAGCGGTGCGTGGACGGGATCACCGCCAACGTGGAGCGCTGCCGGGAGTACGCCGAGTCCTCGCCGGCGATCGTGACGCCGCTGAACCGGTACCTCGGCTACGAGGAGGCGGCGAAGATCGCCAAGCAGGCGCTGGCCGAGCGCCGGACGATCCGCTCGGTGGTGCTCGAACGGGGGCACGTCGAGCGGGGCGCCATCACCGAGGAGCAGCTCGACGCGGCGCTCGACGTCCTCGCCATGACGGGTACGCGTGCCGGCTTCGCCGAGCACGCCGCGGGGTCGGGTCCAGAACCTCCGGCGCGCTGACGCGGCGGCGCCGGGGGCGGGGTCAGGCGGCGGCCAGGGCGGCCGCCTTCTCGGCGGCGGCGACCTCGGCCGCGGTGTCGCCGTCGCGGTTGCGAACTGCGGTGACCAGATCGTCCCAGAGCAGCTCCGACAGCGGCTCCACCCGCAGCCCGGCCCGGGCCGCGGCGGCCGCCCCGTCGTACTCCCGCCGCGCCAGGTACCGCTGCGCCAGCCGGTGCGCGACGTCCACCACGTAGGCCGGCAGCTCGTGCGCGACCGGGTGGGTGGCCAGCCAGGTGTACCGCCGGGGCAGGTGCGGCTCGGCCAGCGGGCCGCGGGCCAGCTCCAGCGCGCGCAGCAGGTCTGCGTCCTCGCCGCGCTCGGCCCGCGCCACGAACAGGTGCCAGTCCAGCCGCACGTCCGGGGACAGGGTGAGCATCCCGTCCACGTGCCCCAGCCGCGGCCGGCCGGCGGCGTCGGCGCCCAGCCACTCCGTCACCCGCCCGAGCGAGGCGTCCCGCTCGGCCTCGGTGACGCCGTACGGCCACACCGCGGCGGCCAGGTTCCGCGCGCTGACCCGGCCGGTGAGCGCCAGGTAGCTGAGCATCTCCACCGCGAGCGGGGTGCCCGGGGCCAGCGTGTCGCCGCCGTCCACGCCGGGCTCGCCGAAGATGCGGACGAGCACGCCGTGCGGCGCGTCGGGGTCGACCGGCCGCGGCACCGTGGGGGTGATCGACTCGGCCTGCAGCCCGGCCAGCGTGGTGCCGTACGGACCCGCGCCAACCGGCCCGGCGGCCGGCCCGACGCCCAGCCCGGCGGCCGGCCCGACGCCCAGCCCCGCGCCCAGCCCCGCGCCCAGCCCCGCGGCCGGCCCGGCGGCCGCCCCGATGGCCACCGGCGCCAGCGCGGACCGCAGCCGCTCCGCCTCCGCCGTCGCCACGTGCTCGGCGTGCAGCAGCCTGGCAAGGCTGGCGTAGCTGCGCGGGGAGAGCTGCTGGGCGCCGACCCGCAGCCCCAGCGGCCCGGTCTCCAGGACCCCGTCCTCGCCGACTCTGAACCGCCACTGCGCCGAGTCCACCGACCCGGCGATGAGGATGCCCAGCGGCGCTCCGTGCCCGGACCGCGCCCACGCCTCCAGCTCGGCCAGCTCCGCCCGGTACGGCGGCGAGGCCAGCACCAGGAACTCCGGCGTGCCGACCCCGCGGACGCCGCGCACCCGGCCGGTGAGCACCGAGCCCACGCCGGCCGCGGCCAGCGCCTGCTGCGCGTCGGAGAGCCGGTCGGTGACCGACTCCAGCACCTCGCCGAGGGTGTCCACGCAGCGCAGCCGCTCCGGATGCAGCGGCGCCAGCGCGCTGCCGAAGCCGACCAGGGTGACGTGCATGTCGTCCGACCAGCGGTTGGTGACCAGCTCGACGGCCGCGGCGGCCACCACCGAGCGGGCGGCGTTCTGGTCGCCCTCCACGCAGATCGCCCCGCCGGCCGCCTCCAGGTCTACGAACACCCGGCCCCGGCCGTCACCGCCGATGCTGACCAGCCCGGGCAGCAGCGCCGGGACACCGCCGGCCGGCGGCGGCGCCACGTCCCGGGACAGCGCCCACCGGCCGCCGCCGCCCTCGACGGTGAACGGCGCGGGCGCGGTGTCCTCGGGCACCGCGAGCAGCAGCTCCAGCCGGTCGGCCGACACCCGGGCCGCGTAGATCTCCGGCACCGGCCGCTCCGCCTCGGCCAGCCCGCGGGCCAGCAGCCGCAGCGCGCCGTCCAGGAACGCCGCCGACGCCGGGTCGGCGCCGATCCGGATCGCCACCTCGGCGCCCGCGGCGTCGGAGTCCGGCGCGGCGATCGGGCCGCCGGCGAACCGCGCCCGGGACCGCCGCCGGCGCAGCCCGACCAGCACCTCGAGCAGGCCGGCGGCGAGCAGTTCGGCGCCGACCAGGTCCCACGGGATCGACGGCGACCGCTCCGGGGCCGGACCCGCCTGCCCGCCGACCGCGCCGGGGGCCGGTGCGCTGATGCTGGTGGGCGCGGGCAGCCCGATCGGGCCGGCCGGCCCCTGCGGCACGCCGGCCTGGCCGGTGCTGCCGGACCCGCCGGCCTGGCCGGGCGCCGGGGTGCCGTGGCCGGAGCCGGCCAGCGGGCCGGCGGCGTCCAGCTCGATCAGCCCGTCGCCGTGCGCGTCGGAGGGCAGCACCAGCGTCCAGCCGGGATAGATCAGGCTCTCCAGGGTGAGCCGCTCACCGTCCGGCTGCAGCCGCCCCTTGTTGAGCTGGTAGATCTCCTTGTACCGGATGCCAGAGCCCAGGTACCGGTCCGCGATGTCCCACAGGCTGTCGTGGTGCCGGCCCTGCGGCGGCATCACGATGTACGTCTTCGTGGGCACGCCGGTCCGGGGCGTGCTGCTCCGCGCGGACGGGACCCCCGCGTCCACCCCCGCCTGGTCGCCGGCCGCCGGCCGGTGGTCGTGGTCGGCCCGCGGGGCGACCGTACCGGCCTGGTGGCCGCCGGTACCGGGGCCGTACCGCACCGTGCCGCCGAGCTGGTCCGCCGAGGCGGCCGGCCGGCCGGCGGCCAGCGGCGCGGCGGCGCTCTGCAGCCCGTGGCTGGCGGTGGCGAGCAGCAGCACGGCGGTGACCAGCCGGCGGGCGAAGTCCTGCTGGGCACCCATCGCGAACGGCACCCGCCACGGCATCCCCGTGCCGCGGACGCCGGCCACCAACTCGACCAGCAGGCAGGCCGCCACCTGCGCCCACGCGAGCCAGGCCACGCAGGCGATCACCTTGATCACGAACTCGCTGGACTGCCGGCCGCTGAACAGGTCGGCACCCGACAGGTCGGGAAGCGGGTTGCCGATCACCAGGAGCAGCGCGACCGGCGCACCGATCACGATGGCCGCCATCAGCAGGCCGGCGGCCAGGCCGCGCAGCGCATCGCCGCGCCGGCGCCCCCGCCGGGCCCCCTGCAGCGGTGCGCTGGGCAGCGGTCGGCTCATGTTGCCGCCCCACCGCGCCGGACCGCAGCACTCGCCCGGCTGCTGCGCCTACCGGTTCGCATCCTCACCCTGTCCCTCGCCTACGTCCGCCCTACGTACGTCTGCCGATGCGCAAGTATGCCCAATGCGCAAGTTGTCCACATCTTACTGGCTCGTATAGGTACGCGCAGATTGGGTTGCTCGTACCGTGATGTTCTGCATGGCCAGGCCGAGGAACGTGGTCCGGATCTGGAACTGGACGCCCACCGTCACGACGTGGTCGCCGTCGCTGACCTGGCAGGAGAGCATCTGCGCGCCGGCCGGAGCGTTCTGCAGGATGCTGTTCGCGGCCGTCTGGCAGGCCTTCGGCTGCATGAACACCGAGATCTGGCAGTCGGTCTGGGCGCGCAGCACCCCGGGGTCGCACACGTTGGCCGCGGCCCGGGCCGCCTCCGCCGCGGCGTCCTTGGCGCGCAGCTTCGCCTCCAGCGCCCGCCCGCCGTCCAGCACCAGCCCGAACAGCAGCAGCAACGGCACCGCCAGCACCGCCAGGAACGCCGCCGACGACCCTCGGTCTCCCCGCGCCCGGCGCATCACGGGATCGTCCCCGGTCCGGTGGTGACCTGGCGGTACTGGTCCACCACCGACTGCTGGCTACGGGTGATCGTCCGGGTGCCGAACATGACGAAGGCCACGTTGCAGGTCACGGTGGCGGTCACCGTCTCACCGTTCCCGATCGCGTCCGTTCGCGGGTCGGGAACCAGGGTGAGGGTGGGCGCACCGCAGTTCACCCCGCCGTTGCTCAGCGCGTCCGTCATCGCCTGGCTGGCCGAGTTGTACGCGCCCTGGCCGCTGTTGTGGTTGATGGTCACCGCCCGCGCCGCGTCCCGGGCGGCGCCCTGCAGGCGGGACTTCGCCCAGGTCAGCCGGCCGCCGTCGATGATCATCACCACGAACGCGATCAGCACCGGGGCGAGCACGGCCAGTTCGACGGCGAACGAGCCGCGCTCGCCGTCCGCGCTCCGCCGCGCGCCTTCCGCGCTCCGCCGCCTGCCGGCCATCCTCAGTTCGCCCCCGTACCCTTGAAGATCTCCACCGACCCACCCGCCCTGGTGTGGATGTCCATGGTGGGGAAGAAGTGCGGCAGCAGGTTCACCGAGTGGCCGCGTACGTCGATCGTCACCAGTCCGCTGTTCTCGTCGCCCTGCGCCTGGACGCTGCCGCCGCGGAAGAAGCTCTGGTTCGGGTCGAGGGCGTTCAGCGTGTTGTCGTAGCCGGCCTGGGCGCGGGCCTGCAACTCCGCCGGGGACGGGAACGACTGCCCCAGCGGGTTGTCGATGTCGGACCGCGTCGCCTGGGTGGCCCGCGCACTGCGGGCCGCGTCCTCGGCGGCGCTCTGCGCGATGTTGCGTGCGTAGTAGTACATGCCCGCCTGGATGATCAGGAAGCAGAGCACCAGGAAGACCGGGGTGAGCACGGCGTACTCCACCGCGCTCGTTCCCCGCTCGGGCGCCGCCCGCAGCCGGGCCAGCCGACCGGCCATCTCCCGCCGTCCCCTTCAGCGTCGGCCGTCAGGTCACGGAGGGGTGCCGCCGCCGCCGCCATTGGGGATCTCGGTGTTGATCAGCGCGTTGCCCTGGTTGACCTTGTTCCAGATCACCGTGCCGATGGCCGCCGCGGCCGCCACGGTGATGCCGGCGATGACCGCCCACTCCACCGCCGAGGCGCCCCGCTCGGTGCGCCTGCGCAGCGGCTCGAGCCCGGTGTGGACGTACGCCGCAAGCACCGCCACCACCACCAGTGTCTGGCTGGCCAGCCTGGTGAACACTCTCATCCCGACCTCCTCGGGTCCGACCCCCGCAACCTCAGATTCTGCGCGATGCCCCACCCCGTGCACGTCGTCTACCCCGCGGCAAAGATGTTGTAAATCGCAGGATAAGTCAAAAATAGGAGAAAACCGAGGCAGACCACCAGTTGAGCGACAAGCATCGACTGCGACCGCTCGGCCGCCTTGCCCTCGGTCTCCGACAGCTCCCGACGGCGCAGCGTGGCGGCCCGCGCGGTCAGCGACTGCCGGACCTTCGCCCCGTCGTCGGCCACCAGGGTCAGCGCCGCGGACAGGTCCCGCAGCTCGTCGATCTTCAGTTCCTCGCCCAGCCGCCCCAGCGCCGCCCACGGGGTGAGGCCCTGTAGCCGGGCGAACGCCAGGGTGTCCCGGATCCGGGCGAACGGCCAGCCGCCGCCCACCTGCGCCGCGGCCACCAGCGCCTCGGGCACGCCGCGGCCGCCGGCCAGGTTCATCGCGACCAGGTCCAGGAACGAACCGACGGCGTGCCGGAAGTCGCGCCGCCGGACCCCGGCCTCCTGCCGCAGGGTCAGGAACGGCACCGCGCCGAAGCCGATCGCGCAGATCAGCCCGATGCCGACCGGCAGCGCCGGGCCGATCCCGGCGCCCAGCGCCAGCAGCATCGCGATCAGGGTCGGGCCGAGCACCAGGCCGAGCGCCCCGAGCACCACCGTGGTGGCCAGGAAGCCCTCCATCGACCGGCCCAGCACGGCCAGGTCGGACCGCACCTGGCCCAGCGTGACGCCGCGCGCGGACAGCGCCGCCTCGACCCGCGCGCCGAGCTTGCGCCGCCAGTCCGGCAGGCCCTCGGCGCGGATCGCGGCGGAGATCGACTGGTTGGCGGGGCCCCGCGGCGCGTCCAGCCGGGCCAGCGTGACGGCCAGGCTGGGTCGGGCCGGCCGCAGCGCCAGCACCAGGGCCAGGATGCCGAGGCCGGACAGCGCGCCGGCGAACGCCGCGGGAACCAGCGGGTCCATCAGGCCGACACCTCCGTACCGGGGGGCAGCGCCAGGTCCGCGGTCGCCGTGGTCTCCTTCGGCCTGCCGGTGAGGAACCGCGCCGGCACCTCGAACTGGGCCAGCTTGCGCAGCCAGAAGAACCCGGCGCCGAACAGCGCGAAGACCGCCACCAGCACCCCCTGGCCGGCCGGCCGGTCGTACGGCGCGACGTACGAGCGGTTCAGCAGGGTCATGCCGAGCACCACCACCAGGGTGATGCCGACGATGATCTGCACGCTGCGCCTGGTCGCCCTGCGGGCCGCGTCGATGCGCTGCCGCATCTCCAACTCCTCGCGGGCCGAGGTGGACAGCGCGCCGAGCACGTCGCGCAGGCCGGGACCGCGCAGCCGCGCGTTCAGGATCAGCGCCGCGATGATCAGGTCCGCGGACGGGTCGTCCAGGTCCTCGGCGAACTTCATCAGCGCGTCCGGCAGCGGGTCGCGCGTGCGCAGCCGGTCGATCAGCATCGCCAGCGGCCGCCGGATCACCGGCGGCGCGGCCAGGTAGGTCGCCGGTATCGCCTGCTCCAGGCCGACCGCGCCGGCGATCGTGTCGCGCAGCGACTCGGTCCAGGTGGCCAGCGCCTCCAGCCTGACCATCTCCGAACGGGCGCCGGACGCGCCGCCCATCAGCGACCGGGCGAAGAAGCCGAGTACGAACGCCGCGGCGGCGGCGGTGAGCCACCGGGTGACCAGCAGCGCGATCGCGGCCGCGGCCAGGCCGATCAGGATCTGCTGTCCGGACTCGGTCAGCTTCTGCCTGGACAGCAGGCCCGGGCGGGACGCCTGCGCGGCCGACGGGGGCCGGCCGATGAGCGCCTCGACCAGGGCGAACAGCCCGAGGCCTGCCAGCGCACCGGCCAGCATCGCCAGCAGCGCGATCCCGTCGATCACCGCCTCACCCCGCCCACCTGCCATAGGCCAGCGGCTCGTAGCCGTGCACCACGAGGTCCTCCAGGCTGGCGATGCTGGCGGCCGGCACCGCGCGCCCACCGGGCCCCGGCTCCCAGATCTCGCTGGACACCACCCGGCCGTCCACCCCGTTCACCTCGCGCACCGAGGAGACGTACCGGCGCAGGGTGCCGCCGCGCCGGTAGTCGTTGCGCCGCTCGATGAACACCACAAAGTTGATCGCGCCGGCGATGAGCATGTGGGTGGCCTCGATCGGCAGCCGCTCCTCCGCCTGCAGCGCGTACGTGGCGATCCGGTTGAACACCTCCGCCGAGCTGTTGGCGTGGATGCTGGACAGCGAGCCGTCGTTGCCCTGGCTCATCGCGTTCAGCATCGTGACGATCTCGTCGCCGAGCACCTCGCCGACGATCACCCGGCTCGGGTTCATCCGCAGCGACCGGCGGACCAGCCCGGCCATGCTGATCCGGCCCTGGCCCTCGGAGTTGGGCAGCCGTTCCTCGAACGCGACCACGTTGGGGTGCAGCTCGGGGTAGGCGTCCAGGCCGAGCTCCAACGCCCGTTCCACCGTGATCAGCCGCTCGCCGGGCGGGATCTCGTTGGCCAGGGCGCGCAGCAGCGTGGTCTTCCCGGCGTTGGTGGAGCCGGCGATCATGATGTTCTTGCGGGCCGCCACAGCCGCCCGCAGGAACGCCGCCAGCCCCTCGTCCACCGTGCCGTTGCCGACCAGGTCGGACAGGAACACCCGGGGCATCCGGGCCCGCCGGATGCTGACCACCGGCCGGGCGCAGACCTCCATCACCGCCGAGAGCCGGGACCCGTCCGGCAGCCGCAGGTCGAGCTGCGGGTTGGCGGTGTCGAACGGGCGGCTGGACAGCCCGGAGTACGCGGCCAGGGTCTGGACCAGCTCGACCAGCTCCTCGTCGCTCTCGGCGACCCCCTCGACCATCTCCTCCCGGCCGTCCGCCCAGCTCACGAAGACCCGGTCGTAGCCGTTGATGTCGATGTTCTCCACCAGCGGGTCGTCCAGCAGCGGCTGCATCCGGCCGACCCCGTACAGCGCGGCGTGCACCGCCTTGGCGAGGTCGGCCTCCAGGTCCTGGGTGGGTGGCGTGCGGCCGGCCTCCAACTCGGACTTCGCGTGGTCCGACAGCGCCCGGGAGATCAGCGAACGGGCGTACTGCCGCTCGTCCTCCGGCGACATCGCCAGCCCGAGCACCGCGTCGTCGCGGCGCTGGACCGCGACCTTCTCGGCCACCTCGGTGCGCAGCCGGCGTACCAGTGCGTGGTCCATCAGACACCCACCCGCGACTGCAGCCACGTGGCCAGCCGGCCGGCCACGTCCCGGGCGGACCGGATCAGCAGCGACCTGTCCAGCCGGCCGACCCACTCGCCGGTGATCATCCCGGCGCCGGCCGGGTCGTACCCGATCCGCCCCACCACGGTGGCCGGGATGTGCGACTGGCGCAGCACCAGGTCGATCTCGGCCGGCGACCGGTCGTCCCGCGCCGCGGTGATCACCACCACGAACAGCGGCACCCCGTCCGCGGCGCCGCTGCGCAGCTCGCCGGCCAGGTGCGCCAGCCGGGACCGCAGGTGCGCCACGCCGTCGATGGTCGGGCGGGCGACCAGCAGCACGCCGGCCGCGTTGCGGAGCACGTCGAGGGTGGGCGCCTGGGAGTACAGCCGGCCGCAGTCGGCGACCACGTCCACCGCCGGAGTGCGGTCCAGCACCCTGGCCAGCGGCGCCCACAGGCCGGTCATGCCGCCGGACTGGTCCCCGCTGGCCAGGCCGAGCAGCACCTCCAGCCCGCCGTCCAGCCGCTGTACGTGCTCGAAGAGCTGCTCCGGTGCGCCGCCGCCGCGGGCGCCGACGGCCAGCGTGATCAGCCCGGTCTCCGGCGACAGCGGCACCCCGCGCGGGCCGCGCAGCCGGTACGCGATGTCGCCGCCGAACGGGTCCAGCTCGGCCAGCACGCAGCGCCGCGGCCACACCGCCGCCAGGCTCAGCGCGGTGGTCGTGACGCCCGGGGAGCCCTTGTCCGCGGCGACCGCCAGCAGCGCCAACTCAGGACTGCCCTTCGCCGGTGCCCGGCCGGGTGTCCACCGGCAGCTTCACGATGGTCAGCGAATGGAACGCGTTGGCCAGCGCCAGGTTGGACAGCCGCCTGCCGTTGCTCGACGGGTCGTCGTTCGGCACGATCAGGGTGAAGATCGCGTTGCCGCCGCTGGCCCGCTGGGAGTGGTCCACGTACGCCTTGTCCAGCAGCGTCGCGCCGGGCGCCAGGCCCGGGATGAGCTGCGTGGCGGCGTCGGTGCTGGACTTCGCGTTGTCCTGGTTCGGGGTGTAGATCACCTTGACCGCGCTGCCCGGGCTGACCGTCTCGGGCGGGAACTGGCCCTCGGCGATCAGCACCGCGACCGAGGCGTACGCGGTGCCCGGCACGTGGTAGCCGAGCAGCATGCCCGGGTTGAGGATCGTCCCGCGGGGGAACCTGCCGCTGGCCCGGTACCCCCGGGTGGCCACGGTGGACAGTTGGCTTGCCGGGATGACCGACACCCCTGGTGCGCTGATCGACTGCGTGGTCAGGTCAGCGGCGGTGATCGGCTGCCCGTCGGCGACGTCCCGGGCCAGCACCAGCACGCTCTGCTTGTTGCCGCTGGTGATCGCCAGGTAGCCGGACAGCGCGGCGCCGCCCAGGATCAGCACGATCGCCAGCGCGGCCAGGCCGGGCCGGCGCTGCCGGGTCGGGACGGGGACACGCTCGGGGGTGGCTGCGGACCGGCCCCGCCCGGTGACCGGGGCCGACTCGGTGGTCGTCATGCGGTGGATCTCCTGGGGGTCGGCGGACCTTTCCGGACACATCCGGCGTCAGCACCGGTGAGTCTAGGCGGCCCGCCACGTGCTGTTGAGACTTCCCGCCTTTCCGTCCCGGGTCGGGTTGTCGGACCGGCTCGCTACCCTGCTGGCAGATGGCAGGAGTGGGGCAACGTGGACATTCAGCTCACCGTGGTTGACGCGCCGAGCGGGCAGCACCGGCACATCGTGCTGGTCATCGATCCGGACAACACCGTCGCGGACGCCGAGCGGGCGCTGCGCGTGTGCCTGGCCGCGGAGGGGCTGTCCGCCACGCTCGCGCCCCAACTCGCCGGGCTGGCCCGCCCGGCCGCCGCGCCCGGCCTCTGGGTGGCCGGCCGCCCGGTCAACCCCGACCTGCCGGTCCGGCTCTCCCCGATCCGGGAGGGGGCGGTGATCGGGCTGGGCGGCCCGGTCGGGGTGGGCATGCACGACCTGGACGTCGGCGGGGTGGCCGAGGTGCGGGTCGTCGGCGGCCCGGACGCCGGCCGGGTGCACCGGCTGCCGCTCGGCGAGTTCGTACTGGGCAGCGCGCACGAGGCGCGCGCGTACGTCGAGGACGGCACGGTCGGGGGCCGGCAGGCGCGGCTGCTGGTCAGGCCCGGCGAGGTCCGCTGGACGCCTTACGAGCAGAGCCCGCCAGCCACCGTCGAGGGCAGGGAGATCGCCGGCCCGACGGTCGTCAAGCCCGGCCAGGTGATCGCCGTCGGGGACACCCGGCTGGTGATCGTGCCGGCCGAGGCGCCGGACGCCGCGCTGGTGCCAACCGACGACGGCGGGCTGGCGTACAACCGGCCGCCCCGGCTTCCTCCGGCGCCGAAGAAGACCACCATCGAGATGCCGAGCGAGCCGGGCGAGGCGGAGAAGCAGCCGATCCCGGTGCTGATGACGCTGGCCCCGCTGGCGTTCGGGTTCGGGCTCTGGCTGATCACCAAGCAGCTCACGTTCCTGCTGTTCACGCTGCTCTCGCCGGTGATGTACCTGGCCAACTACGTCAGCACCCGGCGGCAGGGCAGGAAGTCGCACCGCCAGCAGATGATCGAGTACAGGGCGGAGCTGGCGGCGACCAGGAAGAAGATCGCCGACGCGGCCCGGCTGGAGCGGCGGCTGCGGCGCTACGACGCGCCGGACCCGGCCGCCGTGCTGGTCACCGCGCTGGGGCCGCGGCGCCGGCTGTGGGAGCGCCGCCGGTCCGACCCGGACCGGCTGCTGCTGCGGCTCGGCATGTCCCGGCTGCCGTCCGCGATCGAGGTCACCGGCGGGAACGCCAGGGAGCGGCCGAAGTCGCCGACGCTCCGGGACGTACCTGTCACCGTGGACCTGCCCGAGGTCGGTGTGCTGGGCATCGCCGGGCTGCGGGCCAGCGCGCTGGCCACCGCCCGGTGGCTGGTCGCGCAGGCGGCCACCCTGCACAGCCCCAGGGACCTGACGCTCATCGTGCTGTCCGACGAGCGCGGCGCGGCCGACTGGGACTGGCTGCGCTGGCTGCCGCACAGCCGCCCGGACAGCCGCGACCACCTGTCCCTGACCGGTACGACCGCCGAGGTCACCGCCCGCCGGATCGCCGAGCTGGCCGGCATGGTGAACCAGCGGGTCGGCGACCTGGCGGCCAACTCCCGCGGCAGCCGGGACCTGTCCCGCAGCAGCGTCACGGTGGTGGTGCTGGACGGCGCCCGGGCGCTGCGGTCGCTGCCCGGCATGCCGCAGGTGCTGCAGGAGGGGCCGGCCGTCGGGGTGTTCGCCATCTGCCTGGACGGCGAGGAGCGACTGCTGCCCGAGGAGTGCGGCGCGGTGGCCAGCTACCCGGCCGGCAGCCCCACCCGGCTTACCCTGCGCCGCGCGTACGGCGAACGGTTGGAGGGCGTGCTGGCCGACCAGGTCAGCGTGCCGTGGGCCGAGCGGGTGGCCCGGGCGATGGCCGCGGTCCGCGACGTCAGCCGAGAGGACGCCGACGTGGCGCTGCCCACCGCGACCCGGCTGCTGGACGTGCTGGACCTGGAGCCGCCTGACCCGGACCGGATCGTCGGCCTGTGGGGCCGGTACGGGCGCACCACCGCCGCGCCGATCGGTGCGGCGGTGGACGGCCCGTTCGTCATCGACATGAAGAAGGACGGCCCGCACGCGCTGGTGGCCGGCACCACCGGCGCCGGCAAGTCCGAGCTGCTGCAGTCGATCATCGCCTCGCTGGCCGCGCGGAACCGGCCGGACTCGATGACCTTCGTGCTGATCGACTACAAGGGCGGCGCCGCGTTCAAGGACTGCGTCGACCTGCCGCACACCGTGGGCATGGTGACCGACCTGGACGGGCACCTCACCGAACGCGCGCTGGCCTCGCTGAACGCCGAGCTGAAGCGCCGCGAGCACATCCTGTCGCTGGTCGGCGCGAAGGACATCGAGGACTACTGGGACACCATCGACCCGCCGCCGAAGGCGGCGCGCCGACCGTCGGTCCAGGCGCCTTCGGAAGCACAGCCGGACTTCGTCTCTCCGACCGGGCGGCCGATGGACCCGATGCCCCGCACGGTGCTGATCATCGACGAGTTCGCCACCCTGAAGGAGGAGCTCGGCGACTTCGTGGACGGCCTGGTCGGCATCGCGATGCGGGGGCGGTCGCTCGGCGTACACCTCATCCTGGCCACCCAGCGCCCGTCCGGTGTGGTGTCGCCGGTGATCCGGGCCAACACCAACCTGCGGATCGCGCTGCGGGTGACCGACAACGCAGAGTCCTCGGACGTGATCGACGCAGGCGACGCGGCCCGGATCGGCAGGACCACGCCGGGGCGGGGGTACGCGCGGACCGGGTTCTCCGCGCTGCACGCCTTCCAGACCGCCCGGGTCGGCGGCCGGCGCCCGGCCGGCGCCGCGGCCGGTGGCCCGGCCGGTGGCGTCGCCGGGCCGGCGCCGGTGCCGGTGCTGGCCCACCCGGTGAGCTGGCCGGATTTCGCGCAGGAGATCCCGCGGCCGGTCAGCGCGGACGACGAGTCCAACATGGAGACCGACCTGCAGGTGCTGGTCGAGTCGATCAAGGGCGCCGCACGGGCGATGCGCATCCCGACGTACCGCAGCCCGTGGCTTCCCCCGCTGCCGGAGCAGCTCGCACTGGCCGACCTGGCGCTGCCCGCCGGCTCGCCGCCCCCCGGGTCGCCGGACGGGCGGGTGGCCGCGGTGCCGTTCGCGCTGGAGGACCTGCCGGAGGAGCAGGCGCAGCGGCCGGTGCTGCTCGACCTGGAGCACGGCAGCCACCTGATCGTGGCCGGCGCGGCGCGGGCCGGGCGGTCCACCGCGCTGCGCACCCTGGCCGCGTCGATCGCCACCTACACCTCCTGCCGCGACGTGCACGTCTACGCCCTCGACTGCGGCAACGCCGCCCTGGTGCCGCTGGCCGACCTGCCGCACTGCGGCGCGGTGGTGACCCGGGACCAGATCGACCGGGCCGACCGGCTGATCACCGTGCTGCTCAACGAGATCACCCGCCGGCAGGCGCTGCTCGCCCAGTACGGGTACGGCAGCCTGGCCGAGCAGCGGGCGCACGTGCCGCCGGACGAGCGGCTGCCCTACCTGGTGTTTCTGCTGGACCGGTGGGAGGGGTTCATGGCCTCCTTCGACGACCTCGACGGCGGCGCGATGACCACGAACATCCTGCGGCTGCTGCGCGAGGGCCCGGGCGTCGGGCTGCGCGCGGTCATCGCCGCGGACCGCTCCGGCCTGCTGGGCAAGCTGCCCACCACCATCGAGGACAAGCTGGTCATGCGCATGGGCGACACCAACGACTACTCCCTCGGCGGCCTGTCCGCGCGCAAGCTGCCGTCGGTGTTCCCACCGGGGCGGGCGTTCCGCAACGACTCGATGATCGAGACGCAGTTCGCCCTGCTGGACCGCGACCCGGCCGGCCCCGTGCAGGTGGGCGCTCTGGCGGCGATCGCCCGGGCCGCCACCGAGCGGGACGCGAGCGTGCCGCGCTCGCTGCGGCCGGCCCGGGTGGACGTGCTGCCGCCCCGGATCGCGGCGCGGGACGTGCTCGCACTGGCCGCCGACGAGCCGGCCCCGGCGTCGCCGATGTGGGCGCTGGTCGGCGTCGGCGGCGACGAGCTGCGCCCGGTCGGGGTGGACCTGGACGACGACGGCCCGGCGTTCGTCATCGGCGGCCCGTCCCGCTCCGGGCGGTCCACCGCGCTGCTGACCATCGCCCACTCGCTGCTCGCAAGCGGCTGCGAGCTCGTGGTCGTCACCCCGCGCACCTCCCCGCTGCGCAACCTGGACGGGCAGTCCGGCGTGCTCGGGGTGCTCGGCGGGTCGGCCACCGACGCCGAGGTGCTCGAGTTGCTGGACTCCGCCCTCGGCCCGGCCGCGGTGCTGGTGGACGACGGTGAGCTGCTGGTGGATGAGCCGTGCGCGTCGGCGTTCGAGACGGTGCTCACCGAGGGTCGCGACACCCAGCGCGCCCTGGTCGTGGCCGGCACCACGTCCGAGCTGGTGAACGGGTACCGCGGGTACATCGTCTCCGCCCGCAAAGGCAAGACCGGCCTGCTGCTCACCCCCGAGCACCCGATGGAGGGCGAGCTGCTCGGCATCAAGCCACCCCGCAGCTCGGTAGGCCCCGCCCCCAAGGGCCGCGGCCTGCTGGTCGTACGCGGCTCGTTCTCCACCATCCAGGTACCCCTCCCGCCGGCCTAGCCGCAAGCCGTGTGGGGCGGCTGGTCGTCAACCCCCATCGGCATCTGACCTCACCCCAAGTTCTGGAACAATGGCACCCGCCAGCACCGGCCGAGCGGACGCGGGAGGTCACCCATGGGCGTCGACGCGCCGGCACCCCGGCGCCGGGTGACGGTGGAGGAGCTGCACGCCCACCAGCGGGAGATCGCAGCGATCGCGGACCGGTACGGCATCAGCAACGTGCGGGTATTCGGGTCGGTCGCCCGGGGGGAGGCCGACGACGACAGCGACCTGGACCTGCTGATCGACGTCGCACCCGGCCACGGGTACTTCGACATGGCCGGCTTCGCGCTCGAGGTGGAAGCCCTGCTGGGCGTCTTCACCCAGGTCGCCACCGAGAACGGCCTCAAGGCGCGCATGCGGGACCGGATCGTCGCCGAAGCGGTAGCCGTGTGAGAAGCGATCCCGAACGGCTCGCCGACATCCTCGACGCCACACAGAAGATCGCCGCCAAGGTCTGCGAGGGACACGCCGCCTTCATGCAGGACGAGTACGCCCAGCTAGGTGGACCGGCGTGAGGTTCGGGTCAGGCGGCGCGGGTGGCGGCGATGCGGCGGCGTAGTTCGCGGCCGTCGGCGGTGCGTTCCCAGGGTTTCGCGCTTTCGGTGATGTACCGGAGGCGCTCCACGGCACGGGCGGATCTGAGGGATTCGACCTGGCTGACGGCCGCGTGCGCGGCGGTGATGCCGGCGTCGCGTTCGCCGGAGTGGAGCAGGCCGGCGGCGAGCATCGTCTGGTCCAGCGACCGTGACACCCCTCCCCGGGTGCCGGCAACCGCAGGGGCAAGGAGCTGCTCGGAAATCCGGACGGCCCGCTCGCCGCCGCGGCTGGCCAGGCCGTGCTGGCGGGCCAACAGGGTGTACGCCCATGCCTCGTAGCACAGCAGGTCGCCGCGCACGGCCGCGTTGAACCGCGCCGCGCCGTGGAACGAGGCGGCCTCCGCGCTGCCGGCCATCAGGCCGCGTTCGTGCTCGGCGCGTGCAAGGGCGTCGGCGACCTGCATCGGCTGGCCGAGCAGGGCGTAGGCCAGCGCCTCGTTCTGGTGCAGGCTGGCCAGCTCGGCGTGGCTGCCGGCATCCTGGGCGGCGAGCTGAGCGAACTGGAACATTCGCAGCGCTTCCGGCGCGTGTTCCTCGTCCAGGTAGACCCGGCCCATCTTCCATAGCAGCTGGGCCACCAGGCCCTGCTCGCCGGCGTCGCGGGCCAGCACGAGGCCCGCCATGTGGTGCTTGTGCGCCTCCCGGTGGCGGCCCACGTCGAACAGCGTGGCCCCGGCAATGCCGTGCAGGTCGGCCAGCGCCACCTTCAACTGCCTGCCGACCGCCTCGGTGCAGCTCGACCGGAGCAGGGCCGAGGTCGAGCGCAGGTACGCCGTCGCCGCGTCCAGCGTCGCGAGGCCGCCGAGCTGGATACAGCCCAGGTTGTACAGCAGGTCGGTGGTCTGGCGGATCCGGTCGATGTCGGCGGTGTCGATCCGGACCGGCGGCGGCGCGGCGGGGGCGGCCGTTCGCGGCAGCCACCGCTCGTATGCCGAGGCGCTCGCGCCGACCATGACGGCGGCGGTGGCGCCGATGAAGTCTCGACGTTGCACGGGATCGTCCTCCTCGCTCGCGGCGGCCCTCGATGGGCGCGCCGATGACGACTCCTCTCCCGCCGGCCGGCTTGGCCTCGAACGACAGGCCCATGTACTCCCGCGGGACGCCCAGCCCGTCGGCAATACGTGACAGCACGTCGTACGCCATGACCTCGCGGCCGTGGATGATCGCCGAGACCTCCGGCTGCGACTGGCCGGTCAGCGCGGCGATCTTCTGCTGGCTGAAGCCCACCTTCTGCAGCAGACGGTACACGCGGGAGATATCGCGGACCGCCAGCGCGGACCGCATATCGGGCCGTTCCCACTCCTCCGGATCGACGTGGTCCACGTCGTCGGTGATGGCGTTCACGTTCCCCTCCATCATCGGGGCACGGCGGTTGTGGAACTGACGATAGTGCGGATGGATCGGCGCGGACGGTGGCTATACGCGTTGCATATATCTGGTACGTATGATGGCGCCCGCTGCGGCGGATTTCCCTGGGCGGCCCCATGCGGTCGGTGTCAGCGACAGCCGAGTCCGGCTGCGTTCGGTGGCGACGCGGAGGTGACCGGCCCGCTGGCGGTGTGGTCCTTCGCACCGTGCTACCGGGGGTGGTGCTACCGGGTGGTGGCGGCGCCCGCGTCGATGTCGAGGACCGCCAGGCCCGCCGGTCCCGCGATAGCAAGGAACCGGCCGGGGTTGGCATTGTCGCCAGCGACGCACAGCGCGTAGACCGGCGCGGTAGTGACCAGACGGCGCAGCTCGGCCCCGGTAGCGAGGTCCCAGATCCGCACCGTGCCGTCGTCGCTGCCGGTGGCCAGCAGCGTCCGCCCACCCGGCCCGATGAACGCGGCCACCGCGGTCACCCAGCCTCTATGGCCGGTCAGCGGATCACCGCGCAGGGCGCCGGTGGCCGCATCCCAGATCCGCACCGTCCCGTCCATGCTGCCGGTGGCCAGCAGCGTCCCCCCACCCGAGCCGGACAACACCGCCACCGCGTTCACTCCGCCGGTGTGGCCGGTCAACAGGTCACCAACAGGAGAGCCGCTGGCGGGATCCCAGACCTGCACCGCCGGATCATTGCCGCCGATGGCCAGCAGGGTCCGGCCACCCCAGCCGCGGAACGCCGCCACCGCCAACACCCCGTCGACGTGATCGGTGCGCAGCTCACGTACCAGGGAGCCGGTGACTGGGTCCCACACCCGCACAGTCCCGTGCGTATCCCCGGCGGCCAGTAGCCCCGCCCGCCGGGTCCGGGCACCACAGCTATAGCGGTCACCCAGTCGTCGGTATGGCCGGTCAGCGGCGTCGGACGGTGCGGATCTGGGATGCGGCCACCGGCAGCGCGGTGGGCCAGCCGTTGACCGGTCACACCGGCGGGGTGAGCGCGGTGGCCGCGTTCACCGGCCCGGGCGGGCGCGCCCTGCTGGCCACCGGCAGCGACGATCAGACAGTGCGGATCTGGGACGTCTTCGGGAGGACATGCCTGGCGGTGCTCACGCTCCACGTCTCGATAGCCGGCCTCGCCGCCATCACGGACCAACACCTCGCGGTCGGCACCCACGCGGGTGTCGTCGTACTCGATGTCAGCGAAGTCATGCCGCCCTGACGGCGCTGGCCTCCCGCCGCGGACGCCACCCGATCCCAGCCTCCGCGGCGTCGGAGCGTCCGGCCGTCAGCCAGAAGCCTGTGTCCCAGGCGGTAGGTCAGCCGGGGCGAGGAGGCGTTCGGTGGCGGCTCGGGGGTTGGCCTGGCCGGCGTCGTAGGTGGCGACGTCGGAGCCGCGGCCGGCGGCGGGTCTGCGTTCGGTGGTTTGGTCCAGTTACGGGGTCGCAAAGGCGCAGCGCGGTCCGGCGGCCTTTGTCAACCGGAGGTCCAGCGTGGCCAGCTTCGCGCTCAGCGACTCGGCGAGTGCGACATACCAACCGTCGTACGCGGTCACATTGTCCCGCAGCTCCCACACCCTCGTGGCGAACGGCTCGTAGGCGAACAACTCCACCCGCAGGCTCAGCAGGTCTGCGTGGGCCAGGGCTCCGGTGTCGGCTGAGATCTCGCCGGCCATAGTGGCTCGCCGCAGTACGTTGGCGACCTCCACCGGCAGGAGGTGCGGCGCCGCCAAGTCATCGGTGGCGAGCAGGTGGTCCGCCCAGGTTCCGACCGGGCCGCTGTCGACGAGTGCCGCTACTACCAGACCGGAGTCGATGACGAGGGTCATCGACGGTCGGCGTCGCGGTAACCGAGGATCGACTCGGCCGACAGCCGACTGCCGGTGCGTTGTTTGCGATCACGGACCCGTTCGAGCAGCACCTGTGCATCCGGCCGCCGGGCCAGCTCGATCAGCTGGGAACGCAGGTACTCCTGCAGCGAGCGACCGCTGGACGCAGCGCGGGAGGCAAGCTCGTCGCGGGCGTCGTCGGGCACGTCCCGGATGGTGATCGCGGTGGCCATAGCAGCATTATGCTGCTATGCGCAGCGTACAGCAAGCCGCCACCACCTCCGCGATCATCGACTTTTCGGGGCGACACGCCGCACGACACGCCCGAAAAGTCGATGATCGGCGGGAATGGGGACGGCGGCACCGGCCGAGCGGGGGTGGCGGCGGGGCGGGGGCAGCGGCGTGACCGGGGCCTCAGCCGGCGGAGATGAGGCGTTCGGTGGCGGCGCGGGCGTTGACCTGGCCGGCGCCGTAGGTGGCCACGTAGGCCAGCACGCCGCGGGGGCGCCAGGCGGCGGGCCAGCCCATCTCGACGAGCACCACGCCGGGGTGCCGGGCGGCGAGCTCCTCGACGAAGGCGCGCGCCCAGGGGTGGCGGTGGGTGTCGCGGGCCACCACGATGATGCAGCGGCCGGCCGCCGCGGCGGCGACGGCGACCGCGGCGGCGCCGTCGCTGCCGGCGGGGATTCGCAGCACCTGCGCGGTGGGGCTGGCCTCGACGAGGTACGGCGTGACCCCCCACGGCACGTCGCCGACCGCGATGGTGGCCGCGGAGTCGAGCTGCACCACCAGCGGGGCGTCCAGCGCGGGCAGCTTCCCCTCCACCCGCAGCGCGCGCCGGGCCGCCGCCAGGCCGAGACCCGGGTCGGACACGGCGCCGTTGATCCGGCCGGAGGACCAGCCGACCAGGTCCGCCACCCGTGCTGCCGCCTCCTCCACCCGCGCCACCGGCAGGCGGCCGGACCGCATCGCCTCGACGATGCCGGCGGCGGTGGCCTCGACCAGGGCCGCGTCCACCCGGGCACCCAGGCAGAGCAGGTCGGCGCCGGCGTCCAGCGACCGCACGGCCGCCTCGGGCACGCCGTGCGTCGCGCTGGCGCCCTTCATCTCCAGCGCGTCGGTGACGATCACACCACGGAAACCCAGCTCCCCGCGCAGCAGACCCGAGAGCGCCGCCCGGGACAGCGTGGCCGGGTCGGCGCCGGTCAGCTCCGGCACCCGCAGGTGTGCGGTCATCACCGCCAGCACGCCGGCCCCGATGGCCGCCGCGAACGGTGGCAGCTCGCGGGTACGCAGCAGCTCCAGCGACGCGGCCACGGTCGGCACCCCGAGGTGCGAGTCCACCTCGGTGGAGCCGTGCCCGGGGAAGTGCTTGGCGCAGGCCGCCACGCCGGCCGCCTGCAGCCCGGCCACCGCCGCCGCGGCGTGCCGGGACACCCGCTGCGGGTCGGAGCCGAACGAGCGGGTGCCGATGATCGGGTTGTCGTCCGCGGTGTTCACGTCCACCGACGGGGCCAGGTCCAAGCCGATCCCGACCTCGTGCAACTGGCCGCCGATCGCCGCGTACACCTGCCGGGTCAGCTCCGGGTCGTCCACCGCGCCGAGCGCGGCGTTGCCGGGGAACGGGCTGCCCTCCGCGTGCGAGAGCCGGGTGACGTCGCCGCCCTCCTCGTCGATGCCCACGATGGCGTCCGGGCGCGCTTCGTGCAGCACGCCCACCAACTCGCCGACCTGGCCGCGGTCGACCACGTTGAAACCGAACAGCACGTAGCCGGCCAACCCGTCGTCGAGCAGCCGCAGGGCCCAGTCCGGCGGCCGGCCGCCCGGGAACGACGCGAGGATGGTCCGCAGCGCCAGCGCGCGCAAGCCAGGGTCAGTAATGCTTACTCCTCCTCCTCGCTTGCGCTCGTCGGCCACGCGAGCGGGGCTGCTGTGCTCATTGGTTCGCTCGCAAGCTCGCTCACGCACCCTCCTCGCTTGCGCTCGTCGGCCACGCGAGCGGGGCTGCTGTGCTCATTGGTTCGCTCGCAAGCTCGCTCACCCCTTCACCGCACCGGCGGTCAGCCCGCTCACGACGTGCCGCTGGATCAGGACGAAGAACAGCACCACGGGTAGCGACATGAGGGTGGCGCCGGCCATCAGCGGGCCGAAGTCGACGCCGCGGCCGGTCACGAAGCTCACCAGCCAGACCGGCAGGGTCTCCTTCGACTGATCGTTCAGCAGGACGTAGGCCATGATGTACTCGTTCCAGGACTGGATCAGCGCGTAGACCGAGGTCGCGACCAGCCCGGGGAAGACCAGCGGCAGCACGATCCGGCGGAACGCCTGCGTCCGGGTGCAGCCGTCGACCATGGCCGCCTCCTCCAGCTCGGCCGGCACGTTCACCACGAAGCCGCGCAGCGTCCACACCGTGAACGGCAGCACGAACGTGAGGTAGGTCAGCACCACGCCGGACAGCTTGTTGACCTGGTTCGCCTGGTTCAGCAGCAGGTAGATCGGGATGATCATCGCGTTCAGCGGCACCATCTGGACCACCACGATCGCGAAGATGAACGCCCGCCGCCCGTAGAACCGGAACCGGGCGATCGCCACCGCCGCGAGGAACGCCACGCTCAGCGCGATCAGCGTCACCGAGCCGGCGACGACGAGGCTGTTGCGCACCGCGTCCCAGAAGTGCGGCGAGCCGACCGCCTTGCGGAAGCTGGTCAGCGACAGGTGCGAGGGCCAGAACCGCGGCGTCAGGTTCAGCACCTCGCCGGGCGGCTTCAGCGCGGTGAGCACCATCCAGTAGACCGGGAAGATCATCACCAGCGTGACGAGCACCCCTGCGGTGTTGGCCAGGGCGGTCCGGCGGCCCCTCATTCGAACTCACCCATCCGCAGGCCCTGGCGCAGGTAGAAGAACGTGAAGACCACCAGCATCGCCACGGTGACCACCGCGATTGCCGAGCCGAGGCTGTACTCGTTCACCCCGAAGGACTTGGTGAAGGAGTAGATGCCCAGGGTGAAGTACTGCGGCTCGGGCTTGCCGTACCGGGCCACCCACACCTGGTTGAACACCTGGAAGTCCCAGATCACCGACAGCGTGGTGACGATGACGTACAACGGCCGCAGCACCGGGTAGGTGACGTTGCGGAACACCTGCGCGGGGCTGGCGCCGTCCACCCGGGCGGCCTCCTCCAGCTCGCGCGGCACCTGGGTGAGCCCGGCGTACAGCGTGATCGCCACGAACGGCAGCGCCCCCCACACCACGATGGCGGTGATGACGGCGAAGCCCTGCAGCGGGTTGGCGAACCAGTTGTGGTGGATGAAGTCGACGCCGGGGATGCGGGACAGCAGCCAGTTCGCCACGCCGAAGCTGAAGTCGGTCATCCAGTTGAAGATCAGCGTGGACACCAGCGTCGGCATGGCCCAGACGCAGATCAGGGTGAACGTGATGAGCTTGCGGCACCAGCCGGAGGCGCGGCGCATCAACAGCGCCAGTCCGGTGGCAAGCACGATCGTGAGCACCACGTTCACCACGGTGAACGCCACGGTGCGGCCGACGACCTTCCAGAAGAACGGGTCGGCGAAGATCGTGGTGTAGTTCCGCAGGCCGTACCACTCCGGCGTGGTGCCGGTGAACAGGTTGCGCTGGGTCAGGTTCTGCAGCGAGAGCATGACCATCTTGACCAGCGGCCAGCCCTGCACCGCCAGCAGCACGGCGGCGGTCGGCGCGATCAGCAGGTACGGCGCCAGCCGGGCCCGGGCGGTCATGCCCGGCTGGCGCCCACGGGTGAGCGATGGATGCCGCCGAGTCGGCGCGGTGCGTTTTCCCGTCTCGATGACAGCCATCGCGCGACCTCAGGCCCCGTTGAGCAGCTTGTTGAGCTGCTCGTCCAGCTTCTTCGCCCCGTCGGCGACGCTCACCTTGCCGGTGACGATCTCCACCAGGGTGTTCTGCAGGACCAGGCTCTTCTCCACCTTCGACCAGTTCGGGTCGACCGGCACGAACCAGCTCGACTTCGCCGACGCCGCGAACGGTGCCAGCTTCGGGTCGGCCAGTGCGGAGTCGAGCAGCGTGGTGGTGTTCGGCACGTTGCCCGCCTTCACCAGGCCCTGCTGCGACTTGCCGTTGGTGAACTCCTTGATCCAGGCGGCCGCCCAGTTCGGGTGCTGGCTCTTGGCGGTGATCGCCAGGTCGGAGCCGCCCGAGAACGACTGCATGGCCTCGCCCGGCTTCGCGCTCGGCATCGGGAAGACGCCGATCTTGTCGGCCAGCGCCGGATCGCCGCCCTTGTCCTTGGGCGCGCCGACCGAGCCGGCCTCCCAGCCGAGCCCGTACATCATCGCCACGTGGCCCTGGGCCATCACCGTGTACTGCTGCGGGTTGGCCTCGTCGATGCTCTTGTCACCGCGGTAGAGCTGCTGCACCAGGGTGTTCCACCGGGTCAGCCCGTCGATGGACTGCGGCGAGGAGAGCTGGGCGGTCCACTTGCCGTCGCTGCCCTGGGTGGCGATGGTGCCGCCGGCGTCGTTGACGAAGGTCAGCGCGGCGTACCAGAACTTGCCCGGCATGTAGAACGCGGAGAAGTTCTTGTCGCTGCCGTACTTGGCCATCAGCTTCTGGCCGTCGGCCATCAGCTCGTCCAGGCTGGTCGGCGGCTTGCTGATGCCGGCCGCGGCGAACATGTCCTTGCGGTACGCCACCACCCGGCTGCCGCCGTAGTAGGGCACGCAGAACAGCTTGCCCTGGTACGTACACGACTGCTCCAGTCCCTTGTTCCAGGTGCCGGAGTTGTCGAAGACACCCTTGTTCGCGGTGAGCTCGGCGAAGGCGCCGTTCGCGATGTACCCCGTGGTCTCGGTGTTGCCCATCTCGACCACGTCGGGGGCCTGGTTGCCGGACAGCGCCGCGTCCAGCTTGGTCAGGTGGTCGCCCCACTGCTGGTAGTCGACCTGGACCGTGACCTTCGGGTACTTGGCGTTGAACGCCTGCGTCGCCGCGTCCACCACGGGCTTCCAGCCGGTCTGGGCGTCCGCCTGGAGCCAGACGTGCAGGTTGCCGGTGGCGTTCGCGTCGCCACCCACGTCTCCCAGGCCGCCACCACCGCTGGGGGCGGGCTTGTTCCCGCCGCCGCATGCGGCCGCTCCGAGCAGGAGCGCCAACAGCCCTGCGGCGACCCGAAGTCGATGCTTTGCCATGTCCGTCCTCGCTTTGGTTGGGCACCTGGTTGGCACTTGGTCGGCCGAACCGTTCGGCGGGCCTCTTGACCGTAGGCTGGCCTCGTCCTTACCGTCGGAGAGTCTATTAATAAAGTTTGTTGAAGGCTAGGGGGACATTCGGATGAGTCGACGCGCCCAACCGGGGGTCCCCACGCTGCTCCGAGCGCTCAACGACCGGGCCGCCCTGGAGCTGCTGGTGTCCCGCGGGCCAATGACCCGGGCCCAGCTCTCGGAGCTGACCGGCCTGTCCCGGGTGACCGCGCACCACTCGATCGAGCGACTGGAGTCGCGCGGGCTGGTCGAGCAGGCGGGCGTGCAGGCCGGCGGCCGCGGGCCGAACGCGCAGGTGTACGCGGTCGTGCCGTCGGCGGCGTACGTGGTGGGGGTGGAGGTCGGGCCGCGCAAGGTGACCGCGGCCGGCGCCGACATCACCGGCGCGATGGGCGCCCGGATCGAACTGGACGCGCACGGCACCGACGACCCGGTCGTGGTGGTACACAACGCCGTGGTGAAGGTGGCCCGGCGGGCCAGGGTGCCGTTCGACCGGATCCGGCGGGTGGTGCTCGGCACGCCCGGCGTGGTGGACCCGGCCACCGGCGACATCGCCTTCTCCTGGGACCTGCCGCGCTGGCACCGCGGGCTGGTCAACGAACTGCGGGCCGACCTGCGCCGGCCGGTCACCATCGAGAACGACGTGAACCTGGCCGCCATCGCCGAGTTCCGCACCGGCGCGGCCCGCGACGTGGACGACTTCGTGCTGCTCTGGGTGGCCCGCGGCCTGGGCCTGGCGGTGGTGCTCGGCGGCCGCCTGCACCGCGGCGCCACCGGTGGTGCCGGCGAGATCGGGTACCTGCCGGTGCCCGGCGGCCCGCTGGCGCACGAGGTGTCGCGCCGGGTGAAGGGCTCCTTCCAGCGGCTTGCCGGCGCCGACTCGGTGCGCGCGCTGGCCCGCGTACACGGGTTCCGAGCCATCGGGGCGGCCGACGCGGTGCGCGCCGCGGCCGAGGCTGGCGACGAGGGTGAGGCGCTGCTGAACGAGCTTGCCCGCCGGCTGGCGCTCGGCCTCGCGGCGGTGTGCGTGGTGCTCGACCCGGCGCTGGTCGTGCTGTCCGGCGACATCGGCCAGGCCGGCGGCAGCGACCTGGCCGAGCGGGTCGGTTCCGAGGTGGCCGCCATCGCGCCGGTGTCGCCGCGGGTGGTGGTCACCGCGGTGCCGGACGACCCGGTGCTGCACGGGGCGCTGATCACCGCGGTGGACCGGGCGCGCGAGGATGTGTTCGCCTCGGCCGCGGACGCACCCGCGGCGGCCGCGGACTGAGGTTGTTGCAGCGCGGTTAATTCCGGTTGGACACGGTGTGATCTCCGGCCCGGCTCCTACCGGTGGGAGCCAGATGTCGCCAGGATGCCAGTGCGAGTGGTTTGCTTGGGACGTGACCTCAGGGGGCTGCTGACGGGTGATCGAGCCCGGTGGAGCGCCGGACGCTCCGGTTGGTAGAACGACCGGTGCGCCGTTCGGGCCTGCGGGCGTGCCGCGCTGGCGCAACGTCCCGGCCGAGGAGCCGCGTCCCCCTTGGGATGAGCCGGCAGCGCACCACGTGCCGGCTGCCGCGCGGACCGGGAGCGGCGTGGTGCGGGTACGTCCGTACGTCCGGACCGGGGGGCGCACCAAGTCGGGTACCGACCTGGCCCTGGAGACGCTGGTCACCGTCACCGTCACCGGCCGGCCCGCACGGCTGGCCAACCGCGAGTATCGGAACGTGGTCGACCTGTGTGGCGTGCCGCGGTCGATCGCCGAGGTGGCGGCACTGTCGTCGATGCCGGTCGGCGTCGCCCGGGTGCTGGTCGGCGACCTGGCCGCGCAGGGCCTGCTCACCGTGCACCACACCCGCGGCCCGGCCGGCGGCCCCGCCGACATGGCCCTGATGCAGCGCGTACTGTCCGGGCTGCGCCGGCTCTGAGGTCCGCGCCGGCGCCCCCGGTGGGCCGGCGACGTCGGAACGCGACAGCGCCGCTACCCTTTCCGCTCGTGAGCGAGCTTGTGAGCGAACCTGGCGCGGCGAGCGTCGTCCCCATTGCCCTTGTGATGAACGGCCGGACCGGCCACACGATCTGGGCGGCGCCGTGGCTGGAGGACGGCGAGGAGTGGCAGGCGTTCCTCGGCGCGAACGGCCGGGTGTGGCTGTTCGAGGACCTGGCCGACCTGGCGGGGACGCTGCGCAGCACCCTGGAGAACGACCTGTCCGACCATCCGTCGTGGCCGATGCTGCGGACGCTGCCGGCCAGCCAGCTCGTACCGGACGACGGCTACCGCTTCGATCTGGACGGCGTCCCCGGGCTGACCGAGGCGGAGGCCGATGCCGAGGTCGTCGAGCAGGTGACCGACGCCGTGGACATGGTGGAACGGATCGCCGAGTGCTGCGACAACGGCACCCTGCTGCGGCTGCTCGAGCAGCCGGGGTTCGCCGACCTGCTCGGCTTCGAGGAGGAGGACGAGGAGGACGAGGAGGCAGCGGAGAATGAGCCGGCCGCGGACGACATCGCCGAGGAGGACGCTGCCGAGGACGAGGAGGCCGCTGCCGCTGCCGAGGACGCTGCCGGGAAGGCGGCCGGCGCCGAGGACGAGGAGGCTGCCAAGGGGGAGGCGGTTGCCGAGGACGAGGAGGCCACAGCCGAGAACGTAGACGAGGACGAGGACGAGGCGGACGCCGAGGATGAGGCGTACGAGGAGGAGGACGACGAGGACGAGGACGACGACGCCTGGGCCGAGATCGGTACAGCGATCCGTACCGCGTGGCCAGGCGTGCTGAAGAAGCTGGACGAGTGCGTCGAGTGGCGGACCGCGGACGACGTGCCGGAGCCGGCCGAGGAGACCGCGACCGACACCGCACCCGCCGCGACGGCCGGCGAGGACGAGGACGACGAGGCGGACACGCGGTTCTGGGACGGCGTCGGCATCATGCCGGTGGAGCTCGCGCTGCCGTCCGGCACCGGGTACACACTGCGCTGCTACGTGGACGACGAGCCGCGCTTTCTCGGCACCGACATGACCGTCGACATCTTCCGCAGCAAGGCCGGGCTGGTCGCATTCTGCCAGCACGAGGACAACCACGATCTGGCGGAGCTGGACACCTGGGCGGAGGTGCACGACGCCGAGGAACTTGACGTCACGCCGCCGGCCGCGGAGCGGTACGACCTGCTCAGCATGGACGCGCAGCTCATCGGCGGCCCGACCGTGGCCGACGTGCGGCTGATGCGCGGCGCCATCGACGTGGTGCAGGACCTGGCCGAGTACTGCGAGCTGGCCGGCGTGCAGGCGGCGTTCGGCGCGGACAGCCCGCTGGGCACGACCATCACCGAGCTGTTCGCCACCAACGTCGGCAGCTCGTTGCTGATGCCGACGTACTGGTCCGGCGAGGGCGCCGCCGCGCAGTGGCGCACCGTGCTGGACGAGATCGACTCCTGCATGCGCTGGCACGACTGACCTCCAACCGGACCCGCGGCGCGGACTGATCCGGGGCTCAACCGCCACCGACAACCCGGTGGGCCGGATGAGGAACGAGGCCGCCGGAGTCGTGTCAGCCGGTACGGACGCGCAGGCTGGCGAGGATCTGCGCGGTGTGGTCCTCACCGGACGGCTGCTTGATCTGGACGTACACCCGGACCCTCGAGCCCGGGCCGGTGAGGCCGACCTCGGCGAACGACGCGGCACCCGGGCAGGCGTGCCGGAACACCGTGCCGGTGAAACCGCCGCCACCGTAGCGGGCGGAGGTTCTGGTGCAGCCGGCGTGCTGGATCTGGCCGACCCTGCCCACCAACGCCGCGTCCCCGCTCACCCCGACGAAGACACCTGGAGCCGCCTTGGCCGGGTCACGCCAGTCGGTCAGGTCCGTGGCCACGGCCAGCCCGGCGGCGCTCGTCTCGGTGCCGAGCCCGGCGGCCTTCGGCGACCAGCCCTCGTCCTGCACCTGCCTGCCCCAGGCCACCGGGACGGTCACCGATATGGCGCCGGACCGGTCCTGCACCGTGGTGGTGGTCGGCTTGTCCCGGGTGAGCACCACCGCGGCGCCCACGGCCACGAGGCCGAGCGCCGTGACCAGCGCGATCGGCCACGGCCAGCGCCGCCGCCGCCGGGCGGGCGCCGGCCGCGGGATACCGCCGGGGGGGTGGGTCGCCGTGGTCGGACTCGACCGCCGCCCGGAGGGCTGCACGGTGGTGGCTGCCGGTGTGGGCGCCCGCGGCTCGGCCGCTGGGCCGGTCAGCACTGCGGTGGGCTCGGGATCGGGCTGCCGGTCGCGGCCGGTGAGGCTGGCCAGCACCGCGGACCGGGAGTCGGCCGCAGGTCCTGTCTCGGCCGCCGCCGCTCGCACCGGGGCCGGCCCGGAGGCCGCCCCGGCCGGCGCGTCAGCCTCCTCGGGAGCCGGCTGGATGGCTCCGTCGACCACGGTCGGTTCGTCGTCGTCCGCGTCCTCGACGGCCTCCGGCGGTACCCGGTCGGCCAGTTCGGCCAGCGCGTCCGCCAGCGACCGCGCGGAGGGCCAGCGGCGCTCCCTGTCGACCTCCAGCGCCCGGGACAGCACCGAGTCGGTGCCCTCGGGCAGGCCGTCCCGCAGCACGCTGGGCGGCTCCGCGCCGGCCGCCCCGCACTCCGGCACCACCCCGGTCAGCACCCGGTAGGCGATCGCGCCGATGCCGTACACGTCGACCCGTACGTCGATGCCGCCGCCGACGATCCGCTGCTCCGGCGCCATGTACCCCGGCGACCCGGCGGCGACGGTGAACCCGGAGGCGTACGCCAGTGCCTTGGACAGCCCGAGGTCGGCGATCAGCAGCCGCTCCCGGCCGTCGACGGTGGACCGGAACAGCACGTTGGAGGGCTTCAGGTCGCGGTGGATCACACCCAGCCCGTGCACCACGGCGACCCCGCGGGCGACCTGCTCGGCCACCCGCAGCCCCTCGGCGACCGGCAGCCGGGCGCCGCCGGCCAGCCGCTCCTCGAGGGTGCCGCGGTCGGCGTAGGTCATCACGAAGTACGGCCGGCCGTCCGGCAGGTCGCCGATGTCGAAGACCCGGACCACCCGGTCGGAGTCCGCCCGGCGCAGCACCCGGGCCTCCTCGACGAACCGGGCCCGCAGGTCGAGCTGGTACGCCCAGTTCTCGGCCAGCACCTTGATCGCGACCGGCGCGTCCAACACCTCGTCGTGCCCCAGCCAGACCAGGGCGAACGCGCCCGAGCCCAGCCGTCGCTCGACGGTGTATCGACCGATCCGGTCGACTATCGACACCCCCGTATGATGACTCACCGTACGTCGAGGCGAGGGAACAGCATGGAAGACACCGAGGAACTCGCCCGCCTCGCGGCGACCGGCGATGGAGCCGCCCTGGACGGCCTGCTCCGGCGGATCCAGCCCGAGGTGCTGCGGCGCTGCGCCCGATTCCTCCCGCATCGGCAGGACGCGGAGGAGGCCGCGCAGGATGTGCTGCTGCAGGTGGCCAGGAACATCCAACGGTTCGAGGGACGCTCGAAGTTCAGCACCTGGTTGCACGTGATCATCGCGAACTGCTCCCGGCAGACGTACCGCGCGCTCAAGCGCCGGTTCGCCGAGCAGGCCTCGGCGGAGCTGCCGCTGGAGCGGCCCGACCCGCGGACCACCAGCGTCATCGCCGGTTCGCGGATCGACCTGCTCGACGCGCTGGAGAAGCTGGAGCGGGACAAGCCGGACCTGGTCGCCCCGATCGTGCTCCGCGACGTCTGCCAGATGGACTACAACGAGATCGCCGAGCACCTGGGCGTGCCGCTCGGCACGATCAAGTCCCGTATTCACGACGGCCGCAAGCTGGTCCAGAAGTCACTGATCGACCGGTTCGCCTAGCAGTCGTCGACGCCGACTCGGCCCGGATGCCGGCCGTGACCTCGCCGCACCGGTCCTGACCTGCGGTTTCGGTCCGCGACACTGATCGGCGGGCGACCAACCCTTAGTGGATATTACGTCCACCAAACGGTCTATTGACTATAAAGTTAATTAAGGAAGAGCATGTGGGGCCCAGGCGCGCGCCGTAATTGACCGGTGACAGGCAGGAGATCCCATGACAGGACCTCGCCTCCGTTCGCTTCCTGCCTGAGGTCAGGATCGGGCCCTCTCGCAGGGCGCCCGCCGGATCCGGCAGGCCCCGCGGCCACAGTCCCCGAGTTCCGTCAGCCCCGACGGGATACCCCATGCCTGCTCCGCCCGTCGGACGAACCAGCGACCCCGCGGTCTGCCGGAATGTCCCGATTTCGAGCTTGGCCCCTGTCGAGCTCGTGGAAGGGGAGAGATGTATCACCGTCCCAACGGAAGGCACCGCCGAGCCCCAGGCCGTCCACCCGGACGGACCCGGCGGGTGGCATCACCGGCAGTCGCAGTGCTTGCGTTACTCGGCCTCGCCCTCGCCATGCTCGTGGCCGCACCCGCCGCGGACGCCGCCCTGGGCTTCGAGGTGCAGAGCCTCGACGGCACCGGGAACAACGCGGCGAACCCGACCTGGGGGAAGGCCGGCACCAACTACACGCGGGTGGCCCCGGCCCGCTACGCCGACGGCCTGAGCCAACCGGTCGCCGGACCGAACAGCCGGTTCATCAGCAACCGCGTCATCAACGACGTGCACCAGAACGTCTTCTCCGAGCACCGGGTCACCCAGTGGGGCAACGTGTGGGGCCAGTTCCTCGACCACACGTTCGGCCTTCGCGACGGCGCCGGCGAGACGGCGAACATCCCGTTCAACAGCGCCGACCCGTTGGAGGAGTTCCGCAACGACCTCGGCGTCATCCCGTTCACCCGCTCCAGGGCCGCACCGGGCACCGGCGTCAGCAACCCCCGCCAGCAGATCAACACCGAGTCGTCCTACATCGACGCGGCCTCCGTCTACGGCCCCACCACCCAGCGGCTGGAGTGGCTGCGCGAGGGCGCGGTGGACAACAACATGACCAACAACGGCGCGCGGCTGCTGATGCCGAGCAACTTCCTGCCCAGGCGGGACAGCCGCGGTGACCCGTCGACAGCGCCGGCGATGGACGTCGACGGCCGACTGCTGGCCAACCCGAACCGGGCGATGGTCGCCGGTGACGTGCGGGCGAACGAGAACATCGCCCTGACGGCCACCCACACGCTCTTCGCCCGCGAGCACAACCGGATCGTCGGCCTGCTGCCGAGCACGCTCACCAACGAGGAGAAGTTCCAGATCGCCAGGCGGGTCGTTATCGCCGAGCAGCAGTACGTCACGTACAACGAGTTCCTGCCGGCCATGGGCGTGAGCCTGCCGTTCTACACCGGCTACAAGTCGAACGTGAACGCCAACCTCAGCAACGAGTTCGCCACCGTCGGGTACCGGGCACACAGCCAGATCCACGGCGAGGCGGCCGAGATCGAGACCGACGTCTCCCGGTACACGCAGACGCAGTTGGATGCGATCCGGGCGCAGGGCGCCACGGTGACCGTCGTCGGCGACGAAGTCACCATCGTCGTGCCGCTCGGGGTGGCGTTCTTCAACCCTGACCTGCTCCCGCTCCTCCAGGAGGGGCCGATGCTCAAGGCCATCGGGGGCGAGTCGGAGTACAACAACGACGAGATGATCGACAATCAGTTGCGCAGCGTGCTGTTCCAGGTGCCGGTCTCCGGCAACCCGGACTGCCTCGACGGGCCCACGCTGCCGCAGTGCTTCAACGGCGTGGTCGACCTCGGCGCGATCGACATCGAGCGCGGCCGCGACCACGGCATGCCGAGCTACAACCAGCTCAGGCAGGCGTACGGGCTGCCGGCCAGGACCTCGTTCCGGGCCATCACCGGCGAGGCGAGCGAGTCCTTCCCGGCCGACCCGACGCTCACCCCCGGCAACGAGATCAACGACCCGGACAGCCTCGACTTCATCCGGCTGTTCGACATCGACGGTGGTCCGGTGGCGGTCGGCGCCGACTCCGGCGCCACCAGGTCCGTCCGCCGTACCCCGCTGGCCGCCCGGCTCAAGGCGGTGTACGGGTCGGTGAACAGCGTCGACGCGTTCGCCGGCATGATCTCCGAGCCGCACGTGCCCGGTACCGAGTTCGGCGAGCTGCAACTGGCCATCTGGACCAAGCAGTTCCTGGCCCTGCGCGACGGCGACCGGTTCTTCTACGGCAACGACCCCGGCCTGGGCCTCATCCGCCAGAACTACGGGATCGACTTCCACCGCTCGCTGGGCCAGATCATCGCCGCCAACAGCGACACCCCGGCCGCCGAGCTCAACGACAACGTGTTCCTGGTGCCCGACGACGACCTGCCGCCGGCGCAGTGCAGCATCCAGTACGCCCTGTTCGACCAGTGGACCAGCGCGTTCCAGGTCAACCTGAAGATCACGAACCTGAGCTCGACCGCGACCAACGGCTGGACGCTGCGCTGGACGTTCCCGGGCGGGCAGACGTTCAACCAGGTCTGGAACGGCAACGGCAGCACCAGCGGGGTGACGGCGACCGTCACGAACGCGTCCTGGAACCCGGTGATACCGGGGAACGGAGGTGCCCTGACCGACGTCGGCTTCATCGCGACGTGGGACAACGCGACCAATGCCAGACCGCCGAACTTCACGCTCAACGGCAAGCGCTGCGCCCGCGGCTAGCCGCGTCCGTCCCGCACCGCCCCGCACCGCACCGGACCGGCACCGCGCCGGTCCGGTGCGGGGAACTCTTCCCGTTCAGTCAGGCAGGCTCCCGGAGTCCGCGCGCAGGCTCCCGGAGTCCGCGCGCAGGCTCCCGGAGTCCGCGCGCAGGCTCCCGGAGTCCGCGCGCAGGCTCCCGGAGTCCGCGCAGCGGCGGCGGCAGCGCGGCGGTGTGCAGGATGGCGAGCCGCCGGGTGGCCCTGGTCAGCGCGACGTAGAGGTCGGCCGCCCCGTGCGGCCCCGCGGCCAGGATCCGCTGCGGCTCGACCACCACCACGGCGTCGAACTCCAGGCCCTTCGCCGCGCGCGGGGTGAGCACCATCGGCGGCGCCTCGATCGCCAGCCCCTCGGGGATGATCACCGCGACCGAGCCCTCGCCCACCTCGGCGGCCTCGTGCCGGACCGCCGCGGCGACCGCGTCCGGCAGGTCGGCGCTGCGCACCCGCCGTGCCCACGGCGGCGCGCCGCCGCCGCGGACCGAGACCGGTGGTTGCAGCGCCGGGTCGATGAGGGCCAGCACCCGCGCCGCCACGTCCATGATCTCCGCGGTGGTGCGGTAGTTCACGGTCAGCTCCCGGTAGGTCCACCGGCCCGGGACGTACCGGTCGAGCATCGCCGGCCACGACCGCGCGCCCGCCGGCGACCGCCGCTGGGCCAGGTCGCCGACCACGGTGAACGACCGGCCCGGGCACCGCCGCATGAGCACCCGCCAGTCCAGCTCGGACAGCTCCTGCGCCTCGTCCACCACCACGTGCCCGTAGGTCCACTCCCGGTCCGCGGCGGCCCGCTCGGCCAAGTCGCGGCTGTCCCGCTCGAGGTGCCGCTCGGACAGCCGCGCCGGGTCGATCAGGTCCACCGCGCTGAGCACCTGGCCGTCGTCGAGCTCCTCGTCGTCGAGCTCCAGGATCTGCAGCACGCCGCGGGCGTACTCCTCCCGGGTGCGCTCCTCGAGCCCGGCCAGCCGCTGCGCGGAGTCCGGATCCACCGGGCCGAGCAGTTCGGCCGCCTCGTCCAGCAGCGGTACGTCGGAGACCGTCCAGGCGTCGCCGCGGGTACGGAACAGCGCCTCCCGGTCGGCCGGGTCCAGCGCGGCGGCCGCCGCGTCGAGCCTGGCACGGCTGCCGAACAGGCCGGCCAGCAGCCACTGCGGGGTGAGTGGCGGCCAGAGCAGGTCGACCGCGGCATCCAGCTCCGGGCTCGCGGCCAGCTCGTCCCGCACCTGCGGGGCGAGCACCGCGGCCAGGTCCGCCGCCTCGTGCGCGCGCACCCAGCCGGCCGCGATCCGGTCCACCGCCCGGGTGGCCAGCCCGGCGACCAGCCAGTCGCGGAACACCGGCCGGGCCCGGTTGTGCGGCAGGGCGGCGGCGCGCGCCTGCCGCCGGGCCGCCGCGGCGAGGTCGCGGTCGAGCAGCACCGAGCCGTCGTGCAGTTCGATCCCGATCGGGGCGTCGGGCAGCTCCTGCCGGTCGGCCACCGCCGCGGCCAGCACCTCGACCATGGCCAGGCCGCCCTTGAGCCGCCTGGCCCGGGGCTCGTCCTCCGCCGCCGTGCGCAGCCCGGGCAACAGCTCCCCTGGCGTCGCGAACACCACGTCGGTCTCCCCCAGCGCGGGCAGCACGTGGCCGATGTAGCGCAGGAACCGGGGGTTGGGGCCGATCACCAGCACGCCGCGCCGGGACAGCCGCTCGCGCTCGGTGTAGAGCAGGTACGCGACGCGGTGCATCGCCACCGCGGTCTTGCCGGTGCCCGGGCCGCCCTCGATCACCACCACCCCGGCCTGACCCAGCCGGATTATCTCGTCCTGCTCCGCCTGAATGGTGGCGACGATGTCCCGCATGGTGCTCTCGCGCGGTGCGTTCAGGGCGGCCAGCAGCGCCGAGTCCGGGTCGCGTGCGGCGTCGGCCGACTCGAGGTCGAGCACCTCGTCGTGGAAGTCCTCGACGCACCGCCCGCGGGTGTGGAAATGCCGGCGGACCGAGATGCCCTCGGGGTTCGCCCCGGTGGCGCAGTAGAACGGCCGCGCCGCCGGAGCGCGCCAGTCCGTCAGCAGCGGCGCGTAGTCGGCCGCCTCGTCGAGCAGCCCGATCCGGCCGACGTACGAGCGGCCGCCGTCCCGGCCGTCCAGGCGCCCGAAGCACAGCCCGTCGTCGGCGATCCGCAGCCTGGCCACCCGGGTGGACAGCGCGTCCACCGACACGTCCCGGTGCCAGCGCGTCTGCGGGCTGCGGGCCGCGCCGTCCAGCAGGGTGCCGTCCAGCCGGGCGGCGGCGTCGGTCCGCGCCGCGTCCAGCCGGTCGTACAGGAATGCGATGTAGCGGCGTTCGGAATCCAATTCGATATCCCGCTGGGACGTTGACACGGGCACCTCGCATCCGCTATTCTGAATAAGAGATCCGGCGTTGCCCTGAATTGCGGACAGACGTCGGATTTCATTATGCGGGACGTGTCAATAGGCATTTCGGAACGCACGACGACACCGCGGCATTCATCCGCGGGCGGGACCGGCGAGGCTACGTGTCCAGGCCGAGCACGAGCTGCGGCTGCGGGATCTGGTGGTCGTCCCGGATCGGGCGGACCGCGGTGCCGATCGCGAAGAACTCGGTGGTGTGCCCGCCCCAGGTGTGGTTGTGCTGGGAGAGCTGCACGCCGACGATCCCCTCGGCGGCCAGCATCTCCGCCTCCTTCTGCATCCGCTCCATGGCCAGCTCGCGGGCGTCGTACAGGGCCTGGGTGAACTGCGGCAGCTCGGTGTTCTGCCCGATGTTCGACAGGATGTTGCCGAAGGTGCGGTGCGCCACGTGGTAGACGCAGGTGCCCATCACCATGCCCACCGGCATGTACCCGGTCTGCAGCAGCGTCCAGAAGTCCTGCCCGGACAGGTCCGAGGTGAACGGCTGGTTGCGGTTGTTCCGCCAGATGCCGCCGGCCTCGGCCTTCACCGCGGTGCCCACCGCGATGAACTCGGCGACGTCCGAGCCCCACTCCTTCAGCTCCACCTGCAGCCGCACCGCGACGATGCCATCCGCGCCGAGCAGGTCCGCCTCGGCCTCCATCCGGGTCATCGCCAGCTCCCGGGCGTGGTACATCGCCTGTGAGAGCGTGCCGAGCTCCTGGTTCCTGCTCCACCGCCCGAGCTGGATGCCCACGTGGTAGATCGAGGTGCCGAGCACCAGCCCGAGCGGCCGGAAGCCGGCCTGCCGTACCAGCAGGAACTCGTTCACCGTCAGGTCCGAGGTGAAGATCGAGCCGGGCTGTCCCGGCCGCAGCTCCGCCAGCCGGGTCATCGCCTCGGCCGGCAGGCCTACCTGACGGGGGTCCATGGGGTGTCCTTCCCGCTCAACGACTACGCGGCGAGAGCCGCATGATCGGCAGTGGGGCCGGCGGCGCGTTGCCACCGGCATGGCTGAACGGTGCGATCGAGGTACCGATGACCATTGCCTCGGCGACGTGGTCGTGGTTGTCGTCGCCGGGCCCGTTGGTGCACGGGCGCTCGCTCACCTGCAGCGTCATGGTGCGTACCACCACGCCCGCGCCGCCGTGCCGCGCGCAGTCGGCGGCCAGCCGCGCCCGCGCCGCGGAGCGGGCCGCGTGCACCAGCTCGGTATAGCCGGTGACCTCCTGGTTGATCCAGCGGTTGGTCTGCCACCGGGTGCGGTAGTCGTCGTGCCGCACCAGCACGGCCAGCCCGAGCGCCAGGCCGGTCGGCACCCAGCCGGCGGTGACCAGCTTGGCGAAGTCCTGCCCGGTGAGGTCGGAGGTGAACGGGGTACGCGGCCGCACGTCGCCGTCGGCGCGCACCGCCGTGCCGATCGCCTGGAACTCCAGCCCGCCGGCCGGGAACGGGCGGATCTCCAGGCGGACCGCGACCACGCCGTCCCCGCCGAGCCCGGCGCACTCGGCCTGCATCCGCCGCATGGCCAGCTCGCGGGCCTCGGACAGCGACTGCCGCATGCCCTCGGCCTCGGTCACCACCGCGGCGTAACCACCCGACCAGTTGCCCCAGCCACCACCGCGGTACCCGCAGTTCCACGAGCCGGTCCAACCGATGTAGTAGACGCAGGATCCCATCACCTGCCCCACCGGGGAGAACCCGACCGAGCGGATCGCGTGGTGCTCGCCAACCGTGAGGTCCGAGGTGAACGCGCGGTCGGCCTGCATGGTGGCCAGCCGCTGCTGGGCGCGGATGGGTAGCCGGCCTGCGCGCAGCTCGCGGATGCTGGCCTCCTCGACCTGCTCCGGCGTCCAGCCGGCGAACGGGTCCGTCATTGCGGTGCGCCCGGCAGGGTGAGCCGCTGCAACGCCTGCGCCGCCGCGGCGTTGCGCTGCGCGTACTCCGCCAGCGCGGCGGCCAGCTCACGCGACCAGACGTCCATGCCGACGTCGTCGGTGCGCAGCACCACCCCGCCCGACTCGTGGCTGACCCGCGCCATCGCAGGGTGCCCGACGCCGGTCCGCCGCAGGGTGAACCGCCGGTCCCCGAACAGCACCGACACCGCCAGCACCGGGGCGTCGTCCTTCACCCGGCCGAGCAGCCCGGCCTTCCGCTCCACCTGCACCATGTGCGGCGGCAGCGCGGCGGACAGCGTGTTGATCAGGAACCCCGCGTACATCGACAGGTCGTCGCTCTCCCGGCGCAGGTTCGCCGCCAGCACCTCCAGGTCCCACTGCGACACGCCGCCGCCTCCCCGGTCAGCCGGTCAGCACCGCGTAGCCCGGCTTGATGACACCGTTGATCAGCGCCAGCCGCTGGTCGAACGGGTCCGGTGGCGACGCTACCTCACGGTAGCCCGCAACCGCCGCCCGACGGTCAGGCCGGGGCCGATTGTCAGCGGCCTCCGTGCCGCCGCCAAGGCTCCATCAGGGTGCGACCGCCCTTGCCTGTTTGGCTGGTAGCCGGCCTTAGCGGCCACGAACCAGAGCATAGGTGCGAAGAGCCGGCACTCCAGTTCTTCGCGTGGCCCACGGTCCTACTGCGACACGCCGCCGCCTCCCGCGTCAGCCCGCCAGCACGGCGTAGCCCGGCTTGATGACATCGTTGATCAGCGCCAGCCGCTGGTCGAACGGGAGGAACGAGGACTTCATCGCGTTGATCGTCAGCCACTGCAGGTCGGACCAGCCGTAGCCGAACGCGTCCACCAGCGCCGCCATCTCCGAGGTCATCGTGCAGCCGCTCATCAGCCGGTTGTCGGTGTTCACGGTGACCCGGAAGTACAGCCGGCGGAGCAGCCCGATCGGGTGCTCGGCGATCGACTTCGCGGCGCCGGTCTGCACGTTGGAGGTCGGGCACATCTCCAGCGGGATGCGCTTGTCCCGCACGTACGCGGCCAGCCGGCCCAGCTCCACCGAGCCGTCGTCGCGCACCGTGATGTCGTCGATGATCCGCACCCCGTGGCCGAGCCGGTCGGCACTGCACCACTGTATGGCCTCCCAGATGCTGGGCAGCCCGAACGCCTCGCCGGCGTGGATGGTGAAGTGCGCGTTCTCCCGCTGCAGGTACTCGAACGCGTCGAGATGCCGGGTCGGCCGGAACCCCGCCTCCGGCCCCGCGATGTCGAAGCCGACCACGCCGGTGTCGCGGTACCGCACCGCCAGCTCGGCGATCTCCATCGACCGGGCCGCGTGCCGCATCGCGGTGAGCAGGGTGCCGACCCGGATCGGGTGGCCGGCGGCTCTGGCGTTCGCCGCGCCGGCCTCGAAGCCGCCGAGCACCGCGGCCACCACCTCGTCCAGGGTCAGCCCCGCCTCCACGTGCAGCTCGGGTGCGAACCGCACCTCGGCGTACACCACGCCGTCCGCGGCCAGGTCCTCGGCGCACTCGGCCGCCACCCGGGTCAGCGCCTGGCGGGTCTGCATGACGCCGACGGTGTGCGCGAACGTCTCCAGGTAGCGCTCGAGCGAGCCCGAGTCGGCCGCCGCCCGGAACCACTCGCCGAGCCGGACCGGGTCGGACTCGGGCAGGTCGGCGTACCCGGAGGCCTCGGCCAGCTCCAGGACGGTGGCCGCCCGCAGCCCTCCGTCGAGGTGGTCGTGCAGCAGGACCTTCGGCGCGCGCCGGATGGCGTCGGGGTTGAGCGGTGTCGGCATGTGCACACGTTACCGGCGCACCGTCGGTTCTCCCGAGGGTCGTGGAGCCCGAGGTGATGGCGCGGTGAACGGCGAGAGGGTACTATTCGGAGAAATCTGACAGTCGGTATATTAGGGACGTTGAGCGGGAGAGTCGGGTGCCCGAGTTCGAGGTACTGCCGGAGGCGCTGGCGGACGCAGGGGCACATGCCCGGGGCCTGGCCGCCGACGTGCACGACCTGCTCCGCAACGTCGGCGGCGGGTCCCGCACCCTGGCCGAGCTGATGGTGGACGCGGCACTGAAGGACATGCTGGCCGAGTTCCACCTCGGGCTGGGCGCGCTGGCCTCGTTCCTGCGGCAGCACGGCGGGGCGCTGACCCAGGCGGCCGGGGTCTACCGCGGCACCGACCACACCGCCGCGGACGCCGCAACCGGGGCGACCGGGACGATCGGGACGTAGGGCCGCCGCCGATGATGTCCTTGGAGACGTTGCTGGCCTGCCGGCCGCAGCAGTACGCCGAGCGGGCGGTGGCGCTGCGCCGGCTCGCCGAGAGCCTCGGCCGGGTCGAGCGGTCGCTGACCGGCACCTCCGGCGAGCTGTCCGGGTCCCGCTGGCGCGGCCACGCCCGGCAGCGCGCCGGCCACCAGCAGGGCCGGTTGCGCGAGTCGGTAGGGACCGCGGCCCGGATGGCGATGGCGGCCAGCGAGGTGCTCTCCTGGTACGGCGAGACGATGCAGGCGCTGCAGGCACGTGCCCGCTCGCTGCCGGCGACCGTCGTACCCGCCGGGGCGAGCCCGCAGGCGGTGCAGGCCGCGCAGGTCGCCGCGACCGAGCAACAGCGGATCCTCGCCGAGGCCGCCGGCGTGGACGGCCACGCCGCGCGGCGCCTGGGGTACCTCGGCTCCGGCCATCTCACCCGCCGGCTCGACCAGGTGCCCGGCATGCCACGCATCACGCCGCCCGCCGTGACCGGCGGTCGGCCGTGGCAGGTTCGGCCGCCGCGCGCGGGCTGGCAGGACCACGGCGCCACGTCGACGATCAAGGCAGGCGGCGGGGGCGCCGTTCCGGCCGCCCCCGTCACCGCCAAGCCGGCGTTCGAGGACCATCGGCCGCCGCCGGCCGACGGCCGGCCGCCGAAGGGCTGGTCCGGCGCTGGCGCAGCCAAGGGCAGCGGCACGGCCACCGAGCCGACCCGTGCCCCGTCCAGCCCAACGCCGCCGAAGACGTGGTCCGGTGGTACGGGCGGCGCCCTCACCGGGGGCTCCACCGGCAGTGGTTCGTCATCCGTGCACACAACGGCCTGGAGCGGTTCGGACGGGATCTCCATCGGGAGCGGACCGGCACAGCCGCACCGCGACGTACCCCGACCGTCCACACCGGACATTCACCCGGCACCCCGCCACCACCCTCCGGCGGCCACCCAGCCGACCACCCAGCCGACCACCCAGCCGGTCGCCCAGCCCGCGCCGGTCGCCCAGCCCGCCGTAGCCCAGGCCGCGCCGGTCGGCCAGCCCGGCCCCGTTCCCTCCACCGCGGGGCCGGCGGGGCCTGGGTCCGCGGGGCTGATCGGCGGCACCCTCGGCCTCGGCGGCACCCTCGGCCTCGGCGGGCTCACGGCCGCCGAGGTGGCTGTCGCGGGCGCGGCCACCGCCGGTGCGGCCGTCGGGGGTGCGGTCGGTGCCGGATCCGTTCCGCCGACCCTGGTCGGTGCCGCGCCGGCCGGCCCGAACGGCGCCCCGCCCGGACCCACCGGCGCGACCAGCGCACCGACCGGCGCTCTCCCCGGCCCGGCCACCGCGGCCGGCGCACCACCGGGAGGCGCCACCCCGACCGGCGCCGCGTCGCCCACCGGCCTCCAGCCCGCGGGAGCGACGGCGCCCACCGGCCAGCCGGCCGCCTCCAGCGGTACGGCGCAGCCCGCCAGGCACACCGCGGGCAGCGCTTCCCGGGCCGTACCGACCGCCGCCCAGCCGCATCAGGCCGGCGCGCCGGCACCCGCATCGTCCACCGCGGACGGCCAGGGCCGGCCGTCCAACGCGCCCGCCAACGCCTCCTCCGGTACCGCCCACGGCCGCAGCGACCAACTCGTCCTCCCGCATGTGGACACTCCCCTGTCCCGCCGCTCCCGTCCCGCCGGTGCGGCCCAGGACAGCG